>Ga0209517_10002737_pt1 | contig 24508 bp, 26 predicted proteins | sample PeaSoiMetSII2010_FD_187695 | JGI IMG/M metagenome (GOLD analysis project Ga0209517, IMG submission 187695) | Peat soil microbial communities from Weissenstadt, Germany - SII-2010 (SPAdes) (version 2) | ecosystem: Environmental > Terrestrial > Soil > Wetlands > Peat | place: Germany... | reverse complement strand
TTCGCAATATGTTCTGCAGTTTTCCCCCGCAAATATATCCCTTCTGGAAATGCAGCCATGTCTAGGGATATTCAATGCCTACCCCTACCAGCCCTAGAGGGCTAAGGAGGCGTATGCGTGCGGTGGTTTAGACAGAGCACGGTCGGAATTCTTGGCGACTTTTTGCTCATCCTCCCACTCCTTCCTCGGTTTCTGGAATGGGTGCTGGAACTGCGAATCGTTCGAGTGGGGCTTGGGATGGCAAATCTCGGGCAAGCGGTCGATTTCGCCATCCAGCATTTGGAAAATCCAGGCTGGTTGGGTAATGGATGGGTACAATTTGCGGTTATTGCCATCGGGCTTACGCTTATTTTTTGGGACCGCAAAAGACCCTCTTGGCTTCCGTCGCCAGAACTGAGTTCGCGCCAAATGATCGTCGGCGGTCTAATAATCATTGTGTTTGGTGCCGTTGTTGTTGGCGTACTCGAACGCGCGACGCAAGCGCAGCCCTTTAGTTAGTAAATGGCCTCATGGGTTTGGACCATCGGCGATCTGTTGGACGCGACGTTTGCTGCCGAGTCGCCTAAGCCCGCGCCAGATCGGCGGCGGCAGTTCCGGGTAATAGAAGGCGGCTTGTCCGATTAAGTTAGCGATGAGGCTTGAACAGGTGCGCGCATTTCGCTGGCGGCCTGCCATTCACGAACTGCCCAACCTGTCCGGGATACTTTGCGTGAATACAACTCCAAAGCCTGATGCAATCTTGAACTGACTGAGACCCCGGGTTCAGTTGGCAGAGCAGATCGTCGCCGACCGGGCAAACCATGTCGCACTGGGCGTTTGCCGAACCCGTCGACGCCGCGCTGATAATTACCGCCGCAAAGAGAAACAGGCCATAGCGCATGCTCGCCCTCCAAGGTTCCAATACCCTTCCATCATAGTGGCCGGTTTTGGATTTGCGAGTGACCTATTCCGGCCAGTACCGGAGGTTTGGGTACTGGCCTGTTTCCGACCCCAGCGGCCTAGTTTGAAAATGGCAGTAGCCCATTTTGCGCTGCAGAATTGAGTCGGGCCATCGGCGGACGCTCAGGTGTTTGGCTACCACCACCCAAATATCGCAACAAAGAGGCATGCAACCAAGATAATTATCTGGAAGCCGATTTGTATCCAGTACTGGACCGGCGCGGCATCTCTATCAGCAACCCAATTCGACCAGTCTAGAAAATTACCATGGAAGTACGCGATTTTTCTCTCGGCAAGGCCATTCCGCAGTTTGCGGCTGCAATCGAAGCACAAATAGATGGCGACGATGCGAGCGACGATTTCATAAAGGAAAAACCGCATGCAAACATCCGTTCATCAAGTGCTAATTCGGTGACTGGGTTCTGACTCATAAGGCCGCCTCAGTTGGCGGCCTCATTTATTGTCTCACTGATCCTGCTCATTGATCCATATCAAAGCGGTTGCGGAACGGTCATTTATGGTTGGTGCCGTAAAGCAGGCGGCCGGCGACCGAACCGAAAAGCTCCTAGGCACCTATTCGGCTCCGATCCTGGCCGCCCTTTCGTCCATGGTACAGGATGGCTCCGTTCATCTTCCGCTGCCCAAATACGGGCATGAACGTACAAGGCTGGATCGCTGACGATCCGACCGAAGGCGAAGCTAACAGCTACGAGTCCATTCCCTGCACGATTTGCACGCGGGTGCACTTGGTTAACCCGAAAACCGGCAAGGTGCTTGGGAGAGACGAAGATTAAGGGCGGGGTCCTAATTTGTCGGTAATCAATTTCGTTTATGCGCTGGCTATGTCGGGGGAACGTCTGAGCCCCGGCAGTTGCCCTGATGTCAGGGAGGCCCCGACCCACGCACGGTCGGGGTTTCTTCCTCGTGGCAGCCATGGATGAGCACCGAAAAGCAAAGCGGATGCGGATGCTCAAATCCGGGAAGATTCTTCTCGGGAGCCACGCGGTCCCATGCGCGGTGCGCAATCTTTCGGAAACCGGCGCGTGTCTTGAGGTTCAGACCACGGCCGGAATCCCCGCAACGTTTGAATTTGTCCTACCGCCCCAGCCGCCTCGAATTTGCAAGGTCGTGTGGATCGGCGACACGAAGATAGGCGTGCATTTCCAATAAGGCCAAGTACCGCAGGGCGGCCCGGTTTCCACAACTCGTAATTTACAGATTGAAGTTGTCCCTATTCGGAAATACTCTGTTTGTTTGCGTAGGGGGCGTAGCAGCGTGGCGTCAATTCTGCCATTCATAAAATCAAGCGACGGCGCCTTCGATGATCGGGCGACGCGAGTTATGGGCGAAGCTTTCGACGCCGCATGTCAGAAACTCTACAGCGCCAGACAGCCCCACGTCGTTTTCAGCATTCTCGCCGGGAAAATTATCGCCGCGGCCCAAAAGGGCGAGCGCGATCCGGTTCGCTTGCGCAATGCCGGATTGGCATGGCTGGAAATGGACTAAGCCGCCGCCTCAGTTGGCGGCCTCTTCCAGAGCGTCCTTGAAGTCTTGGGAATGGCGGTTTCCGAGCTAATTGGCCGGCCTAGAAATTCAAACGGCGGATTTGAGGGTGTTCATTTTTGAACAGACCCATCCCAACAATTCACCTCACATTCCCGGCCTGCTGATTCGCCTGGGGGGACTATGGCAATTCCGAAGAATGAAAAGCGCAAACAATACGCGCATTACGCCGCGCATTGTATGTACCTAGTGACTGCGGCAACTGATCCGGATGCTCGCACCATATCGCGCGAAATGGCGGCCGAATGGCTCAAGCTCGCGGACGCGATTTTGCATCCGATGGTCCCAGCGGAATGATCCAGCAGGCCGCCTCGGTTGGCGGCCTCGTTCATTTCAGCCGCCGCCTGCGTCGGTCACAGCGTTGACTTGCCGTATCCGGTCTTTGCGATCGGCTATTTGGTTCTTTTTGATCTGAATCAATGCGCCTTGCCGCCGATCTGCCCAGCCTTGCCAAGTCATCGCTGCGGCGATGGCGTTCGCGAAGGAGGTCATCATGACTATGCAGAGCGACCGCAATGGGCGTGGCGGCTTGGCCAATAACCTGACGTTGCAACTGACATTATTGGCTGCGGCAGTCATCGTCGTGCTTTACGTTGCAGCGCATTACATCTGGTAAGTCGCGGCCGAGGCCGCGATTGGCGGCCGCTTCCATTGCGACCGCGCGGGTATCGCCGCGCGCCGGCGAAGGCGCAGTCAATTTACCGGCATCGGCTGCGTTTCGCGTTGCCTGCGGGTAGCCGCGGCCTAGACTGAAACCATGACAACCATCAGCGCACTGACCGTGGCCGGACTTTTGACGGCGGCGATGAGCGTCGGCGTACCGGCCGCCCACGCCGGCAGCCTCGGCAATGCGCCGTGGTGCGCGGTGCAAAACCTCGGCGACGGCGACGTGGAGTGGGATTGCGAATTTCGCAGCGTCGAGGAGTGCGTGCCGCAGGTGATCGCCGGCAATCGCGGCTTTTGCAACATCAATCCAGGCTTCGTGCCGCCGGCTTACCCGGTGCCGCCGCAGCATTATCGCAGGCGACATCACGCTTGAATGGTTTTTCGCTGCGCCACGGCAACGTCGCGGATCAGATAAAGGAGGCCGCCCCTTCGGTCAGTCTCAAATCAATTGACCCCGGACACGCGATTGACTCCGCCATACGGCAATGAAACGTTTTGTCGCCGCTGACCGGCCTCAAGGGATTTTTCCATGCGTGCAGCTTTGGCAATTGTCGCGGTCGCCGCCGCGTTGGCGCTCGCGGGCTGTTTTGAAGGCCCGCAAGGACCGGCCGGACCGCAAGGCGATGCCGGGCCGCAGGGGCCGCAGGGCGACAAGGGCAACACCGGGCCGATCGGTCCCGCAGGTTCCCCCGGCGCCCCAGGCACCAGCGGCCTGCACGCTTTGCGCCAGCCGGGCTGCGGCCAGGCCAGCAATTGCGATCTGACCTGCGGCCCGGGCGAGAGGCTGATCTCGGTGACCTGCCCCGGCGGCACCATCGCCATCACCAGGAACGCCGACATCGAAGCCGCCACCTGCTCGAGCGCGACCGGACCGGCGCTGGCGCTGTGCATGAAGCCGTGACCGTCATTCCGGGGCCGCGCCAACGGGTCCGGCCCGAAGTGGCCGGCCCGATGACAGGCTCCACGCGGAACCCGGAATCCATAACCACAGGTCAGCGAATATGGATTCCGGACTTGCCGCTGACGCGGCAATCCGGAATGACGAAAGCATGCACGACATCCTGATCCGCGGCGGAATTTTGTACGACGGCGCCGGCAATCCCGGTGTCGCCGGCGATCTCGCCATCGCCGGCGGCCGCATCGCGGCGGTCGGGCCTGGCATCGCCGGTCCGGCGCGCAAGATTATCGAGGCGCAAAACCTCGCGGTCGCGCCGGGTTTTATCGACATCAAGACGCATTCGGATTTCACGCTGCCGATCAATCCGAAAGCCGAAAGCAAGGTACGCCAGGGCGTCACCACCGAGGTCATCGGCCATTGCGGTTTCTCGGTTGCGCCGGCGCTGCCCGGCAAGGTCGAGCTGCTCAAGGATTATCTGTCACCGAGCGCGCCGTGGCTGCCGTTTCGCGAAACAAGTTTTCCGGATTACCTGCGAACTTTTCCGCCCACCGCGGTGAATGCCGGCATGCTGGTCGGCCACAACACGCTGCGCCTGATGGTGATGGGCATGGCGGAGCGCGCGCCCAGCGCGGCCGAACTCGCGCAGATGATTGCGCTCCTTGAGGATGCGCTCGCTGCCGGCGCGCTCGGCCTATCGTCGGGCCTGTTCACGCCGCCCGGCTCCTATGCGCAGCCCGCCGAAATGATCGCGTTCGGCCATGTGCTCAAGCGCCACAATGCCGGTTATTTCACCCACTTACGCGACGAGTCCAACAAAGTAATCGAAGCGGTGGCGGAAGCCATCGCGGTCGGCGAAACGTGCGGCGTGCATGTCGAAATCGTGCATTTCAAATGCTCCGGCATGGACAATTGGGGCAAGGCCACCCAGGCGCTGGCCATGATCGCCGACGCCAAGGCGCGCGGCGTCGATGTCGATTGCGATTCCTATCCTTATGCCGCCGGCTCGAACCCGCTGAAGAATATTTTGCCGCCCTGGGTGCAGGCCGGCGGTGTCGAGGCCATGATCGCGCGGCTCGGCAAAGACGAAACGCGGCAAAATATCCGCGCCGACATCGCCCGCGACGGGCTGAACAATTGGGGCCGCATTCCGTCGTGGGACTGCGTGCAGATCTCGATCTCGCCGCACCTGCCGCAATTCTCCGGCCGCACCATTGCGTCGCTCGCCGCCGAGCGCGGCGCCGATCCGGTCGACACGCTGTGCGATTATCTCGCGCAAGATTTGGGCGCGACCCGCGTGCTGGTGACCTCGATCGCGGAAGCCGACATCCGCACCATCGTCGCTTCGCCGCTGGCCTTGGTCGGCTCCGACGGCAATTGCGTCGCGCCCTACGGCACCGTCGGCAAGGGCATGCCGCATCCGCGCTTCTACGGCACGTTCCCGCGCGTGCTGTCGCGCTATGTGCGCGACGAGAACGCGCTGTCGCTTCCCCTTGCCATCCACAAAATGACCGGCGCCACGGCGCGCGCGCTCAAACTCAAGGACCGCGGCCTCTTACGCGAAGGTTTTTGCGCCGACGTGGTGATGTTCGACCCGGACGATTTTATCGATCGCGCCACCTACGCCGACCCGCATCAATTTCCATCGGGCGCGCGCACCACCGTCATCGTCAACGGCACGATCGTGGTCGAGAACGCGACCCACACCGGGGCGCTGCCTGGAAAAGTGCTGCGCCGCGACGCCGCGGGCGCGGTGGGTTGAACAGTCGCTGTGACGATCGGCTAATAGCCGCCGCCGGAGCGGCGCTCGGCTTCCCAATGGCCAGAGCACTGGTCGCTCGCCGAGCGGCCGATCCAGGTGCCGGTGCCGTAATCGCGCGATAGCCGGCCGATGCCGGACGCGCTTTGCCCACCGGCACCGACCGTGACGCTGACCTGGCCGCGGGCGTTGACCTGACCGTTCACGCTAAAGTTCGGATTGTCATAAAAAATCCGGCCATTGGCGATGTGCAGCGCATAACGATAGCCGCGGTCGCAGCTGCCTGAATCGGTGACGATTGACACGCTCCATGTGCCGTCGAATTGCGCCACCCCCGGCGCGGTTGGCGCTGCCGATGCGGTCCAAAACGGCACTCCGACCAATGCGGCGGCAAGCAAGATGCTGCGTCTGAACATGGCAATTCCCTGCTTCAAGCGCCCCATGACGGAACGCACGGTGCTATCTGGGTATTCAAGGCCGGGATAACAATCTCACGCGCGGATGTTATTGATATCTTATCCATTGTGCCTTCCGCAGCCAGATATCGAAGCCAATCGCCTCTGCCCACTATCGGCACCTTGACGATGTCACCCTGTTGATTCCCTCGGCGCCAGCGCACAAAATCCGTCCCATCGCGTTGGGGGCGTGCCATTCGATACAGTCAATCCATTATCGACACCGCTGGCCGTTTCGCGGCAATGCTGCTGCTGTCGGGCGCGGTTACCGCCGGTTCGTCCGGCATCACCGCGGCCAAAGACTTGCGCTATCCGGACAGCGGGCCAGTCGCCTTCCTGCTTCATCTGCCGGACATCTGGACCGCCAAGGTGGGCAATTCGGGAAGCATGTTGGTGATCGAGCCCGACGGTTCCGCGGCAATATCGTTGACGCTGATGCATGAGAACGAAGTGACCCTGGCGAAGACGCCGGACCAGTTGGCCAATACGCTGTTCTTCGCCGCCAAGGCTGAGCCGTTCAACAAGCACGAAAAAGGCGTGATAGGCGGCGTTCCCGCAGACAGTTACTACAGCCGCTTGGTCAGGGCCACAATCGGGCCGCAGGTGATGAAGATCAACATGATCAAATCGTTACAAGGTTATATTGTCTTAGAAACGATTTTCACCGCCGCCACCATCGATAGCTTCCAGCAAGCGGCGCTGGCCGCAGCGCTCAAGGGCATCAGGCTGATCGGCGCCGCGTCAAGTCCAACTCCCCCTAAAGGACCAGCAAATCCGTCCAGCACCGAAATATCATCAAATCCAGCTCACACCGAAGCTCCATCCAACACGACGCGCACCGAGGTCCCATTAAAATCCGTTGGCGGCACATTCGTTGTGCCGGTATTCATAAACGGCGCCATTACGCTAAATTTCGTCGTTGATAGCGGTGCGGCCGATGTCTCGGTGCCCGCCGATGTCGTCGGCACCCTTAGCCGAGCAGGCACCATCGCAAAAACCGATTTTATAGGGAAGCAAACATATGTGCTTGCTGACGGCTCCACCGTGCCGACCAACACGTTTGTTATCAGGTCGTTGAAGGTCGGTGATATCCTGATCGAAAACGTGACGGGCAGCGTTTCGCCCGCTGCAGGGAGCCTCTTGCTTGGCCAATCGTTTCTCCAGCGATTCAAATCGTGGTCGATGGACAACAACAAGCACGTACTGGTCCTCGAACAATAGGTTGGCAAAAGCTCTGCAATAGTCGCTGCATCAAAGTCAGCGCGAGGCTTACGCCTCGATCACAATCTTCGGCGCCGGACGGCTGGCGACCTGCAAGCCGTCGCGCACGCGCGCGGCGATGTCGCGATAGGCTTGTGCGTGCGGGCCGTCGGGCACGCTCGCGACCACCGGCTGCCCGGAATCCGACTTCTCGCGAATGTCCATATGCAGCGGCACTTCGCCGAGGAACGGCACGCCGAGGCGGTCGGCTTCGGCGCGCGCGCCGCCGTGGCCGAAAATGTCGGAACGCGTGCCGCAATGCGGGCAGATGAAGGTACTCATGTTCTCGACGATGCCGAGCACCGGCACGTTGACCCGGCGGAACATGGCGATGCCGCGCCGGGCGTCGATCAAGGCCAGATCCTGCGGGGTGGAAACGATGACGGCGCCCTTGAGCGGCACCTGCTGCGCCATGGTGAGTTGCGCGTCGCCGGTGCCGGGCGGCATGTCGACCACCATTACGTCGAGCGTGCCCCACTCGACCTCGCGCAGCATTTGCGTCAGCGCCGACATCACCATCGGGCCGCGCCAGATCATCGGCGTCTCCTCTTCGATCAAAAAGCCGATCGACATCACCGGCATGCCGTGGCGCTCGATGGGTTTGAGCCGGTTGCCGCCGATGGTCTGCGGCTTCTCGCGGATGGCGAGCAGTTTTGGCATCGACGGCCCATAAATGTCGGCGTCCAAAATGCCGACTTTCAGGCCGAGGTCGCGCAAGCCCAGCGCCAGATTGACCGCGGTGGTCGATTTGCCGACGCCGCCTTTGCCCGACGCCACCGCGATGATCGAAGCGACGCCGGGAATACCGGCCGGAGATGGGCCTGTGCCGCCTTCGCGAGGCCGCGCCGCTCCTGGCGGCATCGGCGGGCGCCGTTGTGGCGCGGTGCCGCCCACGCCACTGGCGCGCTCTGCGGTGAGCGCCACCAGCACGGATTTGACGCCCGGCACGGCGCGGGTCGCGGCTTCGGCGCGGGCGCGCACGGATTCCCAGTCCTTCACCGCGCTTGCGTCGACGGTGATGGAGAAAAACACCTTGCCGTCGGTAACGACGACGTCGGATAGCGTGCCGGTCTCGGTGAGCGGCTGGCCCTGCGGGCTCGCGACTTTGGCCAGGGCGGCTAGAACGTCGTCTTTGAGACTTGCCATGGTGACCTACATAAACCGCTTAGGCCCCTTGCGGTAGCGGTCGACCCGGGCCCGGCCCCCGTTGACGGCCTGCCGCCGGCCGGGCCATGACCAATCCGAATAATGGAGGAAACAATGGCAAAGGTCGCGTTTGTCGGGCTCGGCGTCATGGGCTACCCGATGGCCGGGCATCTCAAGACCAAGGGCGGCCACGAGGTCACGGTCTATAACCGCACGGCGGCGAAAGCGGAAAAATGGGTCGCCCAATACGGCGGCAAGCACGCGCCGACGCCGAAGGCGGCTGCCGCGGGCCAGGATTTCGTCATGGCCTGCGTCGGCAACGACAGCGATTTGCGCCAGGTGATGCTCGGCGACGACGGCATCTTCGCCGGCATGGGCAAGGGCGCGATCGTGGTCGACCACACCACCGCATCGGCGGCAATCGCGCGCGAGCTGCATGGCGAAGCGAAAAAGCACGGCTTTGATTTCGTCGACGCGCCGGTGTCCGGCGGCCAGGCCGGCGCCGAGAACGGCGTGCTCACGGTGATGTGCGGCGGCGACGACGGCCCGTTCGCCAAGGCCGAGAAGGTGATCGCGGCTTATGCGCGCGCCTGCAATCTGTTGGGCGCCTCAGGGTCCGGCCAATTGGCGAAAATGGTCAACCAGATCTGCATCGCCGGCCTCGTCCAGGGCCTCGCCGAAGGCCTGCACTTCGCCATGAAAGCCGGCCTCGACATCGAAAAGCTGATCGCGACGATTTCCAAAGGCGCGGCGCAGTCGTGGCAGATGGAAAACCGCTACAAGACCATGGTCGCCGGCAAATTCGATTTCGGTTTCGCGGTCGACTGGATGCGCAAAGACCTCAACATCTGCATCGACGAAGCGCGCCGAAACGGCGCGCACCTGCCGACCTCGGCGCTGATCGATCAGTTCTATTCGCAGGTGCAGGCGATGGGCGGCAAACGCTGGGATACGTCGAGCCTGATCGCGCTGCTCAATCGCTGAAAGCGGTCGGCCCGCCCGGCGCAGCGCGGGTCTATTACTTGCCGTCGCAGACCGAGGTGACGACCTTGCAGAAACTGCCGCGGTCGCCGGCGGTCGCCAGGCAATTCATCATCGCCCTTTTCTCCGCGGCTGCCTTGTCCGCGGCGATGGCCCAGCCGGCGCCGGGCGTGCCGGGCTTCGGGTCTTCGGCCTCGGCGGCGCATTGATTGTGGAAGGTGGCGAAAATCTCGCATTTGGCGCGAGCGACATCGCTGCCGTGCGACTGGCAATATTTGAGCGCCGCGTCGCGGGCCGCCGCCTCGCTGCCGTTATTGACGTTGATGCCGATCGCGTAGCCGTCTTTGGTGATGTTGCCGGTGACGCCGAGCGCCATCGCGCCCTCCGCCACGGCGCCATGGGACCAAGCGGCGACGAAGAGCACGCAACAAACCGCCGTCATTGACACCGATCGTCGGAACATCGCCCCCTCCTCCGCCGTCCGGTCAGCTTAACATGAGCCTGCGGACGCAACGAGTCCGACTGTCAATCTTAGGCCTTCGCGCTTGGGCGCGCCGATACCGCGTCATGCCAGCGCCGCACGTCGGCAAGATCGTCCGGCACGGTGAGTTTTGACACGCGCATGAAATCGACCGCGACCATCGCCGTAATGTCGGCGACCGTATAGGCCGCGCCGGCCACGTAAGCGCGGGTTTTGAGCTCGCCGTCAAGGAATCGCAAAAACTCGATGACCCGCGGCTTGTTGGCCTCGCCCCAGGCCGCGACTTGCGGATCGATCATGATCTTCATTGCTGGGTGCAGATGCTGGAATACGGTGGCGACCGGCAGGAACAGGTGCAGTTCGACGCGGCGGCTCCACATTTCCACCAGCGCGCTTTCGAGCGCGCCGCGGCCGAACAGCGGCGGATCTGGATGCAGCGCCTCGAAATAGCGGCAGATGGCGATCGATTCGGCGATCACGGTGCCGTCGTCGAGAACCAGCGCCGGCACCCGCTGCATCGGGTTTATCGCGGTATAGGCGTCGCTGCGCTGCTGCAATTGGCCAAGCTCGACCTGCTCGGTGGGAACCGTGATGCCTTTCTCGGCCAGGAAAATGCGCACGCGACGCGGGTTCGGGGCGCGGCCGCCATCGTAGAGTTTCATCGCGATTACCCTCTCTATCCCGTTGAGGCAGCGAGATTATCCCGCCCGGTGCGGCGCCGCCAGGGCGACCTGGCGGGCCTGCCGCCGCGGCCATCGGCGAAGGCGTGAACGCATGCTTTTTTCGCCCCGCGGCTTAACCACTTTAAGCCTCGTCTTAAGGAATTTGGGCCACTTTTGTCGCGATTCATCGCCAGCCCCGCAGCCCCGCAGCCCCGGACGGCAATGCCCAATACGATCAGCGAAGCGCACGAGCTCGCGTCCCCCGCCGCCGCGCCGCAGACCAAGCGGCGGCTGGCGTCGCAGCACGTGCGCGAGGCGCGCGATCGGCTGACCTCGACCAGCGGTACGCGGCCGGTGTTCGATTACGAATTGCTCCGCCAATTCGCCCAGAACCGCATCTCGGCGTCGCCGGTGATCCTGCTTCTGATTGTCACCATCGGGCTGTTATCCGGCTTATGGACCGGCGCGCTGACGTCCGGCGTATGGACCGGCGGCGCACTCCTCATCCATCTCGTCATCATCCGCAAATGCCGGCTGTTCCTCGGCGAGACGCCGGGCACCGCGAACCTGCGCTCGTGGCGGATGCGCTTCATCCTGCTCGATTTGTTCTTCGGCATGGCCTGGACCTTCATCCTGATCAATCCGGTCGGGCTGGACGAGCAGGCATCCACCTTCATGCTGTTCGTCATGCTGCTGGTGGTGGCGATCTCGAGCATGCTGGCGTCGAGCCTGCCGGTCGCGGTGTTCGCGCTCACGCTGCCGGTCACCTTCGCGATCGCCATCGATTTCGCGGCCAAGGGAGCGCTGCACGATTACATCCTCGCGGCGATGGCGCTGACCGCCGAGGGCTATTTCTCGCTGCTCGCCTACCGGCTCTATTCGACGACGCTCGCCACGCTGGAAGCGCGCGCCGAAAAGGATGCGCTGATCGGCGAGCTCGAGCAGTCGAAATCGGTCTCCGACGAAGCGCGCCGGCGCGCCGAGGCCGCCAATATCGCAAAATCGCGTTTCCTCGCCCAGATGAGCCACGAGCTGCGCACCCCGCTCAATGCCATTCTGGGCTTCTCCGAAGTGATGAAGGCCGAGATTTTCGGGCCGCACGGCGTGCCGACGTACAAGGATTACGCCGGCGACATCCATAATTCCGGCGTGCATCTTTTGAACCTGATCAACGAGATCCTCGATTTGTCGCGCATCGAGGCCGGGCGCTACGAGCTCAACGAGGAAGCCGTCTCGCTCAACCGCGTCGTCGAGGATTGCCATCATCTGTTGAAGCTGCGCGCCGGCAATCGCGGCATCACCATCCACGAAATGTTCGAACCCGATCTGCCAAAGCTGTGGGGCGACGAGCGCGCGGTGCGCCAGATCTGCCTCAACCTCTTGTCCAACGCGATAAAATTCACGCCGCAGGGCGGCGAGATCTGGCTCAAAGTCGGCTGGACCGCTTCCGGCGGCCAATACATGAGCGTCAAGGACACCGGTCCCGGCATCCCCGAGGAGGAAATCCCGATCGTGCTCGCGTCGTTCGGCCAGGGCTCGAATTCGATCAAATCCGCCGAACAGGGCGCCGGCCTTGGGCTACCGATCGCCAAGAACCTGATCGACCTGCACGGCGGCACGTTCTCGCTCAAATCCAAGCTGCGGATCGGCACCGAAGTGATCGTCACCTTCCCGCCCGAGCGCGTGATGTCGGCGCTGGCGCCGATCTCCGACGCCGCGCCGCCGCTGCAGCCGCAGGCGGAGATGTCGTCGGCCGCCGAAGACGGCACCAGCCGCGCCAGACGGGCGCTGTTCGCCAACGGCGGTGCGTAGCGCTTGCGTTGCGCAATTTGCTGTCTATGGTGCCGCGCTAATCCCGTGAAGACCGTGCATGCCCAGCGCCGAAACCAATATCGAAACACCGTGCAATAGGGTCTGTGTAGTGCATCCGACGCTGGGCCTCTGCATCGGCTGCGGCCGCTCGCTCGACGAGATCGGGCGCTGGATCGATTTCGCTCCGGCCGAGCGCGCGCGGATCATGGCGCAATTGCCGTCGCGGCTCGCGGCGCTGTCCGGCCCGGGAACGGCTGCGCAAAAAACCGCTTCTGCCACGCCGTAGAAGGTCGCTCGCCGTGCGCAACCGCTTCCTGCTGCTGCTCTTGATTGGCCTTTTGATCGCCATTCTCATCGTCCTGGCGCGCAATGCCGGGGGCACGGTCGGCCCGCTGTCGACCGGCGATTTCGGCTCGCTGGCGTACAAAATCCTGCTCCTGGTATTCCTAGGCGGCGCGGTACTGACCATGTTCCGCGAGCGCTTTTCGCAAGCCATCACCGCGGCACTGTTATGGGTCGTGGTCGGGCTCGTCCTGGTGGTCGCCTATTCCTATCGGTTCGAGCTGCACGAGGTCGCCGACCGCGTGCTGGTCGTGCTGGTGCCCGGCCATGTGGTATCGCATGGCAGGAGCGTCGAGATCGGCCGCGGCAATGGCGGGGATTTTGCCATCACCGCGCAAATCAACGGCGCCCGCGTCGCCATGGTGCTCGATACCGGCGCGAGCTCGGTGGTGCTCACCCGCGACGACGCCAAGGCGGCCGGCCTGCCCCTCGAAGTGCTCAACTACACCGTCAATATCGACACCGCCAACGGCCGCGCGCGCGCAGCCCCGGTCACGCTCGACCGCATCGCCATCGGCGGCCTGGTCGAGCGCTCGGTGGAAGCGCTGGTGGCGCAGCCCGGCCAACTCAAGATGAGCCTCTTGGGCATGAGCTTCCTCAACCGGCTGCAAAGCTGGCAAGTCAGCGGCGACCGCCTGGTGCTGCAAGGCTATCCTTGAAATAGGCTGATCAGGAAGCGCGCCGAGATCAGCAGCAAGAAAGTACTGAACGCGATTTCCAGCGTGCGGCGCGACAGCCGATGCGCCAGCCGCGCACCGTAAGGCGCGGCAAAGCTCGACACCGGCGCCATGATCACGACGCCGATCAGCGAGACAAAGCCGAGCGAGAATGGCGGCAACAGCGCCCGGTCGTGCAGGCCGGCCAGGACATAGCCCAGCGTGCCGACGATGGTGATCGGCACGCCAAGGCCGGCCGAGGTCGCGACCGCCTGATGGATCGATTTGCCGTAAAGCGTCAACGCGATGTTGGACAGCGAGCCGCCGCTCACGCCCATGAGCGAGCTGGTGAGCCCGATGATGAAACCGTAGAGCCGCATCGGCAAGGGGCCGGGCAGATCGGTGCCGAGATTCCAGCGGTCGCCGGCAAACAAAAATTTCGTCGCGATGAAAGTCGCGATCACCACGAAGGCGATCTTGAAGACGGCGGCTGGCGCAAAATACGCGATCGCCGCGCCGCACACGACGCCGAGCACCGCCGGCAGCGCCCACAGCCGCAGCACGCCCGGCACGATCAGCCCTTTGGCGCGATGGGTGAGATAGGACTGGATCGTGGTCGGCACGATGATCGCGAGCGAGGTGCCGACACAAAGCTGCATGCGCACTGTGTCGGGCACATCGAGGATGCGGAACACCTCATAGAGCACCGGCACGATGACCGCCCCGCCGCCGATGCCGAACAGGCCGGCGAGCAATCCGGTAACAACGCCGCCGACAACGATTGCCAGCGCGAGCCAGAGCAACTCGCTCAACGGAACGCCGAGAATCATGTGCTCGTCATTCCGGGGCCGCGCACCGCGCGGAACCCGGAATCCATAGCCACGAACATTGCAGAACGAGCTCCGGCATATAGTTGCGATAGGCTGGGGCTATGGATTCTCGGCTCACCGCTTCGCGGCGCCCGGGAATGACGGGTTACGCGGCGATGTGCGCCAATTCCCGGTCGCTGTCCAGGACTTGGTCCGCGACAAGCGCGAGCGCTGCGGCGAGGAATTCGGCGCCGGCTTGCGGGGAAGCCGGAGCACCGGCGAGATAGCGGCGGTAAGCACGCGCGCCGCGCAGCGCATGGAACAAGCCGTGCAGATGTCGCGTGATGGCGTGCAGCCGCGTGCCGTTCCTGATTTCGCGCTCGATATAAGGAGCGAGCGCCGCGGCGGCCTGTTTCGGCGAGGCAAAGCGCGCGTCCTCGCCGAACACCAGCGGGTCGACCGCAATCAGCCGCCACGGCTCCTGATAGGCGGCACGGCCCATCATGACGCCGTCGACGTGCTGCAGATGCGCGAGCCCTTGCTCGACGCTGGCGACGCCGCCGTTGAGCACGACGGCGAGCTGCGGATGCGCCGCCTTGAGCCGGTAGACGCGCGCATAATCGAGCGGCGGCACTTCGCGGTTCTCTTTCGGCGACAGGCCTTTGAGCCAGGCCTTGCGCGCATGCACGATCAATGCGTCGGCGCGCGCCTGTTCGATATTTTGTGCAAAAGCCTCCAGCGCTTCTTCCGGGTCTTGCTCGTCGATGCCGATGCGGCACTTCACCGTGACCGGAATCGACACGGCCGCCTTCATCGCCGCCACGCAGTCGCCGACCAGCGCCGGCTCCGTCATCAGGCAGGCGCCGAAGCGGCCGTCCTGCACGCGATCGGACGGACAGCCGGCATTGAGATTGATTTCGTCGAAACCGAGATCGGCGCCGATCCGCGCGCAAGCCGCAAGCGCGCGCGGCTCGGATCCGCCAAGCTGCAGTGCGACCGGGTGCTCGGCCGCATCGAAGCGCAGCAGCCGCGTCCGCTCGCCGTGCAGCACCGCGCCGGTGGTGAGCATCTCGGTATAGAGCAGCGCGCGCCGCGTCAGCAGGCGATGGAAGAACCGGCAATGCCGGTCGGTCCATTCCATCATCGGGGCGACTGAAAATCGGCGGGACCGATTCAGCAGTGATTTTTCAGTTATATCAGTCACTTCATTAATTTCAGTTAAGGCTGATGTCGTACCGTTTTCGGCTCATTTTGACCCATTTTGCGATCTATGGTACTACAAAATCGTACTCTTCAGGGTCATGTCGTACCGAGTTTTTGGTGGAACCGACTAACACGACCGACCGGCGGCGGCAAAATGGGTACGATAATTGGACGCGCTCGCAAAGACGGCTCGAAGGCTTTTATCGCCCAGATCGTCATCAAGAAGGACGGCGTCATCGTCCACCGCGAGGCGCAGACCTTTGACCGTAAACCCGCCGCTAACGCCTGGATCGTCAAACGCGAAGCCGAGCTCAAACTCCCGGGCGGCCTCGAGCGCAAAGAAGACCCCACCCTCGCAGCCGTCATCGATCGCTACATCGCGGAATCGAAGAACGTGGTCCACGGGACCAAGGCGCAGGTGTTCAAGACGATCAAGAACAGCGATCTTGGCGAGATCAAATGCAGCGAGATCACCAGCCGCACGCTGGTGTCATTCGCGCAGGTGCTGAACAAGAGCATGGAGCCGCAAACCTGCGGCAACTACTTCTCGCATCTGTCGAACATCTTCACGGTTGCGAGACCGGCCTGGGATTATCCGCTCTCGCGCCAGGAATTCGATGACGCGGTTACCGTCCTCAAGAAGCTCGGGCTGATCAGAAAAGGCGGCGAGCGCGACCGCCGGCCGACGCTGGAAGAACTCGACCGGCTGATGGAGCATTTTGGGCGGATTCGCGAGAACCGTCCCTCCTCAATTCCCATGCAGAAAATTGCCGCCTTAGCGCTGTTCTCGACCCGCCGGCAGGAAGAGATCACCTTGCTACGCTGGGACGATCTAGATGACGATCGCATTCTCGTTCGCGACATGAAGCATCCCGGTGACAAGATCGGCAACAATGTCCATTGCGAGCTGCCACCTGAGGCGCTTGCGATCATCAAATCGATGCCGCGCGTGAAACCGGAGATCTTCCCTTACTCGACCGATGCCATCAGCGCTGCATTCACACGCGCTTGTAAGATCCTAGGGATTGACGATCTGCGATTTCACGATCTTCGGCACGAAGGAATTTCACGTCTATTCGAAATGGGAAGGACCATTCCCCAGGTAGCTGCTGTTTCTGGTCACCGCAGCTGGGCTAGCTTAAAGCGATATACGCATATTCGGCAAAGCACGGATAAGTATGAAAACTGGAAATGGAAAGCTTACCTTGCGGCAGAGTGAATCAACAGCCGATCTCGGGTCCGCCCGGAACGAAGGTTGCTATTGGGATGAGGTGGGTTACATAATTATATTAATGACATTGGCGCAAGCTGGCGATTGATTCTAGTACTACGCAGGTCGCTCAACGCAATGACTTGCGACAGCCACCATCAGGGGCATCCGCGACGCTCGCTGCTGCCGTCGCTGTCTCGCTCCCGCTTGAATTGGCGCGCCACGAATTAGTCCCGGAAGGCGGAACGTGCATTTCCCAACCTTTCGAAATTACGCAGATTTCTTTTAAAATTATGGCCCGTTTCTCTTTGAATAACTACTATGGGCGCTCTCCATTTTTGAAATTGGCGGGCTGCGAGAACCGGTGCCGCGCCCGGGGGCCTTGCCACCCACGCCTGATGCCCGCCTGGTATGCGCGACTTTGGGCGGCACGCCGCCGGACAATGGCGATGATTGGTCTAGCTAGGCCTTCGCGGCCGACATCGTCGGCTTACGTCGTATACGGCGCATTTAGAAGCATCGCCGGATATCCACCGACCGGAAATGGAGTGGCATCGTCGGCGTAGCAAGTCGGACTATATCCGCGACCCATCTCGATCGCGTCAACGGTGTCCGCGTCAAAGTGAATTTTGCAAGAAGCAGTGATTTTGTCAGCACCGTATACCTCGGCCGCGAAGTCGAACTCGTACTCGTACTGTCCCGCCTTAGTAAGCCGTCTCAGCTCGTTCATGAACATGTCCCAATGGACATGATTTTCTTCGAGCTCAGGGCACGTCGCCTGAGCCCTCGGGCAGCGCTTGGGCCAAGGAATGAAGTCGGTCTGATGGGTCTTGGTGTCGCCGCCATCTACGGGGAACGGCTTGGCCGGCTCATCACTGCCTTTTTTCGGCTTAGGGCCGTCAAACACGACAAACTGGTCCCATCCCTGCTCGAAATCCTTGCCGTCAATCTTCACAACGACGCTCTCTCGACGGACGATTGATGCGTAGCCTTTCTCGCCTGTGTTGACGTAAATCAGCGTGGCACCAAATCGCGCCCGCGGAATCTTATCCGTGTACGAGTCGTCTCTCCGGATGAAGACCTGGTCCGGAGGCAGCAGAGTAAGCCGCGCTCCTTTGAAATATGCGGAGAGCTGAATGGTGATCGTCGCGATTGAGAGAAACAAGGCGGTGAAGGCGACGACATCGATCTTGCGCGAGAGCAGCATGCCACCAATCAGCCACGCCGGGTCTTCCTCAGACGCTGGAGCGGGGCGTTCCGCCTCATGCAGTGGGGCGGGACGCTCGGCTGGAGGATGCTCGTCTGTCATCGCGCCGGTGGTGGTGGCGGGGGTGGTGGCGGCGGCGGGCGATGGTTCACCTCAACAATCGTCTGATCGCGCCATTGGTAAAACGTATAATCGACCTCCCTCACCTCGCCCCTTGCATCGAATGCGACAGGGCCAATCACAGTGGCTATCTGCTGCGAGTGCAGCGCTGCCGCTACTTTGTCAACTTCGAACGTTCCCGCGCTTGTCGCCGCTTTCGCCCAAGCTTGCAGCGCGGCGTAGGCATAAAGTCCGATCACGGATGGCGGTCGCCCCTTCTCTCGCATTCTCCCCAGTATTGGTTGGCTCTGAGGGTTCTTGCTCGGGTCGGGAAAGAAGTTGACCATTGTTCCGTTGGCACTTTCACGCGCAGCGGTTCCGAATAACGGGGATGCGGCCGCGTCACTGCCTACAACGAGCGACTGGAGGCCTTGAGCGCGCGCTTGAAGGACAAGGTTTCCAAGGCCGAAGGGTGTCCCCGCAACATAGACGACCTTGATGTCTGAGGAGCGCAATTGCTGAATAAGGGGGGTGAAATCGACTTGCCCTAGCGAGTAGGTGCCCTGAAATTTGGTTTCAGCATCCAGCTTCGGCCACGCACGCCGCAGAGCGCCAGTGATCTCGCCGGCGTAGGGTGTTTGATCATTGAGAACGGCAACGTTGTAGTCCCCCTTGATGCTCTGCAAATAGGTACTGGCAATCGGCCCTTGAAGCTCGGCTCTCGGCACGATGCGAAACACGGTGGATGAGCCCCGTTCGGTCAAAGCTGACGCTACCGCGGACAACATGTTGATAACTCGATTTTCCGTCCCCAAATACGGCAATGTCGCCAGTGCGACTGCAGAGCAGGCTGGGCCAATCATCAGCGCAACGTGCTTCTCCTCAACGAGCCTTTGCACTTTAGGGAGAGCCATTCTCGGGTCACAGCTATCATCGCTCGCGACGAGCTCTATTGGCTTGCTGAGGACGCCACCTTGCTGGTTCAGATCGTCAGCCGCCTGTTGAAGCGCGGGCAGGATTTGCAGGCCGTACACCGCGGCCGGTCCGGTCATCGGCAGTGAAACGCCGACGCGGACCTGACCCACGGCACCATCGAGTGCGTAAAGAGCGAGCGTCAGACCTAAGGCCGCGCTCGGAATACCCCGTCGGTTCATGTGCTTCGGCTCCCCCCGGTGTCACCCTTTTCGGGCACCTGCCTCCCTCTGCAATCTCTACGATAGAGTTGGTGCCCGGTCCGATCAACCCTAAGTTCGGCCGTACCCGATGGTCTCCAAGAATGCCCCTGACACGGAGCCTCGCGCCTTTGTCGTGCGGAAGGCCAAACGAAATCCCTTCGGGAATTGTTGGTCGAGGTTTTCCAAAATGGATACGCCGGAGGACGGCTGAGACCCGTTGAACAGATCGTGATGCCTATTGGTCGCAATGGGCCGAATGCTGACTCATGCGGTTTGGGAATCGGTATCTTCAATCGATCGTTTGCCGTATGATTGATAAGCATGTGGACCAAGGCGCCGGATGGCACCGTCCTGGATAAGGACGGCAGAGTAGTTTTTTTCAGCTGCCAGCGGTTTGTGAACGACATCTGCCTGGGGGACTGCTGCTTTATTTGCGGCGTGGCCCCGGGAACTGTCGAATTCAATAAAGAGCACATTCTGCCCGACTGGCTGCTGCGACGGCACGGTTTGCACCAGAAGACGGTGAATCTGCCTAACGCCACGCTGCAGAAATACGCGGGCTACCGCATACAATGCTGTCAGACTTGCAACTCGATGATGGGCGAAATGGTCGAGCAACCGCTCGGCCGGGTGCTGGGCCAGGGCCTGGATGCGACGAACGATTTCGCAGTCAACGGAGGCGCCCTCAAGTTAATCGTGTGGCTCGGGCTGATTTTCTTTAAGACGCACCTCAATGACAAAAATATGCGGCACCACCTCGATGCGCGGAAGGGAATTCAGTCAATTGCGGAAGAGGCGAATTACGACTGGTCGGAGTTACATCACATCCACACGATCGTGAGATGTTTCTATTCCGGGACTAAGGTTGCCAAGGAGGCCGTGGGATCGTTCCTGACGATGCCGGTGAGGGGTGATGCGATGGAAGGAGATTTCGATTTTCTTGATTTCAAGGTTCCCCAGACGATCTATATGCGCTTGGGCGAAACAGCGCTATTCGCGGTGTTCAACGACTCCGGCGCCGCGCTGAACAGCTTCCAGCCAATTCTGGATAAAATCACTGGACCGGTGTCGGATTTGCAGGCGAGGGAGATTGCCGCCGAACTGGCCGGGCTGAATTTGCATATCAAGGATCGGCCGTTATTTCAATCGAAATGGCACCTGACTGAGGAATGGATCAGGGCTGAAGCAGAGCGCCCGGAGCTTTTCGAACTCGTCCCCATAAATGGGGAAGTGATGGGTGAGATTAAAGCGTCTGCATTCAGCGATATTCTGCCGCAAATTCAACTGCGCGGAATAGCGCCTGATGAGGTCGACCGTCTGATGCGCATGGGGAGACTGAGTTTCCTGTTCGATGATGACGGCAAGTTCATTACGGATGGGCCAGTGTCTTAGGATAAGCGCGCAAAACGCGTCGGCCGTCTAGTGCGTATCGACTAGGTTGAGCTTGTCGAAGAATATACGATTTCGCTTCGTCGCGTCCCGCAGCATCTTGTTGTAATCAATCACTTCAAAGTAGACTCCGTATCCACGATGAAAGCCATAGAAACCTTGATTGTCGGGCGTTGAGAAGGCGTCTATGTCCTTTATCACCTCGCACAGTGTCGGCGTAAAGTCGCATAGGCGCTCATTTTGGCTTCCCACCATTTCTCCCGATAAAATCGCCGAAGTGATAGCCAAACGGTTAGCCATGCCGTGATGACAGCGACCAAAAGAGACACGCTGATTTGAAATAGCGCACTTGTCACTTGGACGCACCAATTCCTCCAGCGACCATATCTGTCTTCCACTGATCCAGTATACGACCGAGATATTGTTTTGCTGGCCCACGCTTGAGTTGCGGGTGAGCAAATTGATTTCGGTAATTTCTAAGGCAGCCATAGCAGCTTGTGTTTTCGCCACACTGACAGCTACCTTCGACACGCCGGTATGCGGCCTCGACGCTCATGCGAAATGCATTCGGATCTTCAATACGGGCGACAAGGCCCGCGCCACCAGGTACATCGTCATACAGTACGATCACTGGGAGACCGGATAGCCCTCCCCTACCTATGGTCACGTTCAAATCGCTCGAAGGGACATCCACCACTTCAGCCATTCCTTCGAGTAACGCTGTTGCGATTCCAAGTCCTAACCCGGCAGAATCTTTTGCTAGCTCGTTCGGCATCGGTGAGAGATGAAATTCAACCTGGACCACATCGGTAACAAACTCGTGCCCCAGCGATACATGTGCCAAAGTGCCGGTGCATTGACCACCCCACGGAGTCCCGTGGCTCGTCTTCGGAAGGTCAACAAAACCCGCTCCACACGAATTGCAGACATAGAACTGGCGGGCACGACGACCCTCGCATAATACAGCCATCCGTCCGGGGATTGCTTTGCGAACCGTCGCTAGCGGCCCATTCGTTCCATCGATGTGAATTTCACCCCTTTCGGACGCGGTGCCGCCCAAGAAATACGGCCGCGTGGTAAACAGCCGCATGGGCCGACGCGTTGGCGCTTTTGGTGGCTTGTTTCCAGTGACAAAACCGAATTTAGGAATGATGTAGCTCCGCTGTTGGGCTGGGTCGCCACACGCGAGATTTGGAACGGTCTCCCCCTCGTTCCAAGTAACCATTAAGTTGTGCTGATGGCATACCTTGTATTGTTTTCGTTCCCATTCCTTCTCTGGAACCTTCTTGAGACCGTAGGATTGCCATTCACGCTTGCCAGCGATGAGAGTTGCCGTCGGTGCAAATTCTCCGATTGCAATCGCGAGGTCACGCGCGAGTGTTACTTCAAATCCTTGTTGTGTCCCAGTCCGTTGAGTATCGAGCTCGACCACATCGACTGGAAAGCCGTATTTTGGAATCACTGCTTTTCGGGATAAAAAAGATAAAACGTCCTCATCTTCGATTGTTCGCCTGCGGCGCTGTGCCCATTCTGCCTGTCGATACTGCCCAGCATCGCGCGACTTTCGTTCCAGGTCATCAGCACGACGAAAATCGGAAGCCGTTTCAAGTTCGGCAAGGGCGAGGCGACTATCTTGGCCTGCCACCCGACCAACCCAACATCCGTTGTTGATGCCGAGCGGCTCGAATAATTCTGGCGGGAATATCGCGGAGAAACCCTTCGTAAGCCGGCCTTGCTCATCGCTAAGAAACTTTCTCAACGAACTTGCAAAACTCGGTGCTGACCAATCGTCGAGAAGTTCGCCAACACGCGTAAATCGTTCCGGTTGGTGTCGAAAAAAATCCGCCAAAGCGACGGCCGCGAGATGGCGATCGGCTACCCGCTCGTTGCGAAGCGAGATAGAAGGCGCTTTCGTACGTCCAGAAAGCATGCGAGCCGGATCACTAAAATGGTAAAGATCGTGCGGCCCACGTCGGCAGTAAGTGATCGCGAAGCCCGGTGAGCCAGCACGACGGCCGGCGCGACCCACTCGTTGCACATAATTGAATGGCTCTGGCGGAACATTTCGAAGGAACACAGTGTTTAGGTCGCCAAGATCAACACCCAATTCAAAAGTGGTTGAGCAACTTAGTACGTTGATGTGGCCTTCTTGAAATTCTCGCTGAATTTTCCTTCCACGCTCTGTCGTCAGTTGCGCGGTGTGTTCTTCGACGACGAGTTTATCCCGCAAATTCCCTTGATAGAGCTGACGGTAATGATTGTCCGAGATGACCGTGGTTTCGACTTGTACCAAATGACCGTCACATCCGCGTCGTGGGCATACATCCTGATAGGTGGTCGTTTCGATTCGATTGCAAGTGTCGCAACGATATACGCGCGCATTATTCGCGACCGGTGCTACGCGCCACCACACCGGATTCAATCGGCGACCGTCGTTAACCCGAATAAGCAGGCGACTTTCAGGTGGTTGCGTCTCTGAAAAGCGAACAAGATGATCCCAGACTGAACGGAGCGTCCGATCCGCAATCTCCAGCGCGCGGTCTCGATCGGTTCCCTTCCGCTCTAGGATTTTTGCCAAAAATTGAACCCGCCATCCCCGCTGGCCATTCCAACTCACCACGTGATTTTGCCCGTGCGGGGGCCCCAATCGGCTGAACCGGTGCGAACCCAGAAAATCCAAGCTTTGCCAGTCCAAATCAACTTCGTCACGCGTATCCAGCTCGACAGCCCTATCTCGTCGAAGATGATCAAGCAGCAGGAAGGTAAGCCTCTGCGCATCCTCTGGCTCTGACGACCAAGGCTCCTGCAATAATATTTCGGGCGGATCGAGCGAAGTCGGCCATCGAATTGACCATCGTATCAAACCTGTGCCCGACAGGGAGAGACGGGTTTCCTCGGTCAAAAATTCCCGATAGATATCGCGCCATGCGAAGCGCCGTTGCTCGCGGCGTGCAGCAGCTTCATCTATGAGCTTTTGGGACAAACAGCGGCGCCGATAGCCGTCAGCGAGGTCCGCGAGCGAAAGGGGTTCGCCGTCATGCCCCCACTCAGCTAGAAGCGATTGATATATAACGCTGCGCCTTAGTACATTTTGATAGGTATCGTCCAGATACCATGCGAAATACGCAGCTTCCTGTCTGCTGTCGGCAAACGCCAGTATTTTCTTTTGGTCCCGCTCAAACAGCGTTGTTGCGATAACTGCATGCGGACCGTCGCCACCATGAATGACCTCGCGCACGGGGTCTTGACCGCCATAACCGCAGGCCGCGCATTGCCGCATTTGATCCATATGTTGGTCGGAACGTGGCTGTTCTTCGATTACGATGTTCGTTGCATGATCGCACCGCGGCGGCTTCCCGGGCGGCCATATGGCCGCGCAGTGAACGCAAAGATTCAAGTGCCCACCGCGCGCGCCGCCTTCTTCGTCCTCGTCATCTTGACCAACTGACACGGGACGAAAAAAGGAAACTCCAAAATCATCCCGACTCGGGTCACGAATCGCTTCAGCGAAAAAGCCATTTACTTGTCGCCCAACCAAATAATGCTGGCCGCATTCGCGGCAGAGCGCCAACTCGAACGAGAACCCGCTTTCACCGTTGCTTCCTTGGGGTGTAAGCGTGATCGCCTTTTCCGGGACATATCGTACAAATGCTCCTTCCAATGCCCGCAAAAACGAATGGTACCGGACAGAAAGAAAGGGACTTTTCGAATGAGGTTGTTCAGCGCGGTTAAGGACATCAGAAAGAGCTGACAACGCCCCCACGCGCTTCTCCGGTGCTGCGTCTGGGAACAACGCGTC
>Ga0209517_10002736_pt1 | contig 24525 bp, 25 predicted proteins | sample PeaSoiMetSII2010_FD_187695 | JGI IMG/M metagenome (GOLD analysis project Ga0209517, IMG submission 187695) | Peat soil microbial communities from Weissenstadt, Germany - SII-2010 (SPAdes) (version 2) | ecosystem: Environmental > Terrestrial > Soil > Wetlands > Peat | place: Germany... | reverse complement strand
GCACCGTTGGCAACTGCTGCCCTACGAGTCGTACCCGCTCCAATATTTACCACTACATCAAGTATCCATGTCGGTGCGCCGACAATTTCACGCCTTCGCCAGAGAAGGAGCCGCTCCCTTATGCCTGCTCTCTCCCCAATTGATGTACACTCAGGCTGCCGGCGCGAGCGAACGCCGGACTCGCTCCACACTCTGAAAAGACGAATGCGAACTGCGCCCGCCGCAGGCGGGTTCGCCGTTTTCCTTGGGAGATACCATCGTGAATCCACGAAAAATGAGCCACCTGATTTTCTGTCTTAGCGTTTTTCTGAGTCTCGCAGCACTTTGCCTTACGCAAGTTGGCTTTGCGCAATCATCTTCCCCCAAAACTCCACCCGCGCTTCTGCTGGGGACCGCGTGGTACCCCGAACAGTGGCCGGAGTCACGTTGGGAGGCTGACCTCACCCTGATGCAAAAGGCTGGCGTGCACTTTGTGCGCGTCGGGGAATTTGCGTGGAGCCGCATGGAGCCCGAGGAAGGGCACTATGATCTGGACTGGCTGGACCGCGCGGTTGCTCTCGCGGCCAAGCACGACATTTACACTGTCCTCGGCACGCCCACGGCCGCTCCGCCCGCGTGGCTTACGCAAAAGTATCCGGAAACCCTGCGTACCAAAGAAGACGGGCGGCGCGACGAGCATGGCAATCGCGCACAAGGTAACTGGGCCAACCCAAAATACCGCGAAATGGCGCGCAAGATTGCGGAGCAGATGGCCAAGCGTTTTGGCCACAATCCCAACGTCCTGGGCTGGCAGATCGACAATGAGTACTCCCAAGTTTCCTACGATCCCGAGACGCGCGCGCAGTTCCAGCAATGGTTGAAGGCCCGGTACGGCACGCTGGACAACCTGAACGCCCGCTGGACTACCTCGTACTGGAGCGAAACCTACACCGCGTGGGACCAGATCCCCATACAGACAGGCTACGGCAATCCCGGACTGCTGCTGAGCTGGATGCGTTTTGTGAGCGACACCTGGCGCAGCTACCAGAAAAATCAGACGGACGTGATTCGCGCCAATTGCGATGCGCGGCAATTCTTCACCACCAACACCATGGGCCCGTACGATGGCTTCGATCACTACACCGTTCTTCAGGACCTCGACATGGCCGCGTGGGATGACTATGTGGGAGAGGGCCATCTGAATCCCGTTCTGAATGGCGCGGGGCATGACCTGACCCGCGGGTTCAAACAGAAGAATTTCTGGGTAATGGAAACGCAGCCCGGCAGCGTCAATTGGGCAGGGGTCAGCAACGCGCTGGACAAGGGCGAAGTCCGCGCAATGGCGTGGCACGATGTTGGCCACGGGGCCGACGCCGTCAGCTACTGGCAGTGGCGCAGCGCGCTGAACGGCCAGGAGCAATATCACGGGTGCATCGTCGGCCCGGATGGAATGCCCTTGCCGCTGTATAGCGAAGTTTCGCAGGTCGGGCAGGAGTTCGCCAAAGCGGGACCCACGCTTGCCGGCACATCGCCGAAATCGCAAATCGCCATTCTACATTCCTACGACAGCCGCTGGGCCATCCAATGGCAGAAGCACAACCGTCAATATGAGCCCCTCGAAGAGCTCATGAGCTATTACGCGCCGTTGCACTCGATCGCGCAATCCATCGATATCATCTCGCCCGCCGCGTCGCTCGCTCAGTACAAACTCGTCGTCGCGCCCGGGCTGAATGTTATTTCGGAAAGCGTTGCCAAGAACCTCATCGCTTACGTGCAGAATGGTGGGCACCTGGTGCTTGGCCAGCGATCCGGCTTGAAAGATGACGACAACGCACTGCAGACGGAACGCCAGCCCGGCCCGCTTGCCGCTCTGCTGGGTGGCCGCGTGGAGCAGTATTATGCGCTCACGGAGCCGGTGCCCTTCGAGGGCCAGTGGGGCAACGGAGAGAGTAAGCTCTGGGCAGAATTGCTCAGCACCAAGGACCCAGAGACGACCGTGCTCATGAAGTACGGCAAGAGCAACGGCTGGTTGGACGGCCAGCCCGCCGCGATCACGCGCAAGTTTGGCAAAGGCCGCATTACTTATATTGGGGCGTGGCTGGACCCGCAAACGATGGCGAAAGCCGCAAAGTGGATGGTGGAAGATAGCGGGGTCAAGACTCCGCTGCCGGGAGTGCCCGCGGGCATCGAAGTGTATCCGCGCTACGGTGCGCATGGAGTTGTGTACATCCTGATTAATTTTGCGAAGCAAGCGCAGACCGTCAATCTGCCTGCACCAATGAACGACGTGCTGCAGGGCGGGAGCAAGCAATCCGTTGAGCTGCCGACCTACGGCGTGGCCATCCTTGCCGCTGGCCAGTAAAATCGGCGTGTTGCCCCCGCGCAATTTTTGACGGCAACTCATACCCGGGCCGGCTTTTCGCCGCCCGGGGTTTACCTCGGACAGCAAAGCAAGCCAGCTTGCGACCATGCATTGACATGAAACTCTTACGCTCACGCTCTTCGCTTTTTCGTCGCCTTCAGTCAGCCGGATGAGCGAGTTGCCGAATCCCGCGTCTCGTAGTAGTGTCCCCGGATGGCCAAGAAGCCGCAGCACCGCAAGAAAGGGGTCCTTACTGCCATGCCAGCCGATCATGAAGAGAGAAACGCCGCTAATGGCGAATTGCGCGAAGGCGCCAATGTAGACAAAATCCGCGATATTCTCTTTGGTTCCAATATGCGCGAGTACGAGAAGCGCTTCGCCCGCCTCGAAGAACGCCTCACCAAGTCCTCCGACGCGCTTCGTGAAGACCTCAAAAAGCGCTTTGATACGCTCGAATCGTTTGTGCGCGAAGAGATGGAGTCTTTAAGCCAGCGATTAAAGGCGGAAAAGTCCGAGCGCTCGGAAAGCCTGAAGGAACTCACGCGAGAATCCCGCGATTCTTCCAAGGCTCTGGAGAAGAAGCTTTCTCAGGTGGAAGACCAACTCGCCGGCGCCCAGGGCGATCTGCGCTCGCGGATCCTTGAGCAGTCCAAGACTCTCAGCAACCAGATCCAGAAAGCGAAGGAGGAACTCGAGTCCGCGCTCGAACGCGAAGCGGAAACCCTGCGCAATGACAAAACCGATCGCGCCATGCTCGCCGATCTCTTTACGGAACTTTCGCTCCGCCTGAAAGACGAACTGGAATTACCCGAGAAATAGGTGCAAACAATTTCCCGGGCCTCGTGGGATGAGGCCCGCTATTTTTTTCCGCACGCCAACTGACCATGGGAGAAACACCCGCAACCCGACGCGCTCTTGAGAACCCGGAGCAAGCTTCCGAGAATGGTATTGATCCGCTCGGCGAGTTGCGTCACCTGATTCTGGCCCCGGAGCAGGAAGCGCTCAATCGCCTGCACCAGCGCGTCTCTGATCCCGAAGCGCGCACCGAGGATGTGAGCAGCGTCGTCGCGGAAGCCATACAGCTCCGCCGCCAGCAGGGTGGCGACGAAGCGCTCAGCCATGCGCTTGCTCCGACGATTGAGACCGCGCTGCGCGAGTCCGTGCGCAAGGACCCCGGCACGCTGGCCGACGCACTTTTTCCAGTGATGGGGCCGGCGATTCGCAAGTCGATTCTCGAGACACTGCGTTCCTTTCTGGATTCGTTCAACGAAATCATGGATCAAAGTGTTTCGTGGCAAGGGCTGAAGTGGCGCTTCGAGGCTCTGCGCACGGGCCGCTCATTCACGGAAGTGGCACTGCTGCACAGCCTGGTGTTTCGCGTCGAACAGGTTTTCCTGATCCACAAGAAGACCGGCCTGCCGCTGGGGCACGGCGTTGCGCCTTCCGTGGCCACGCAAGACCCGAGCCTCGTTTCCGGAATGCTCTCCGCGATTCAGGATTTTGTGCGCGACTCCTTCCATACTGCGGACGGCCAGGGACTCGGCCGCATGAATGTGGGCGACCTCGATGTTTGGGTAGAGCAAGGTCCATACGCCATCATTGCGGCGGTCATTCGCGGCATCGCGCCGCGCGCGCTTCGCGACTCCCTCGCAGAAACGCTCGAAAACATTCACCGGCAGTACGCACCCCAGCTCGAGGGCTTCGATGGCAACACCGCACCGTTCGCCGCCGTTGATGGCGATCTGGCCCGTTGCCTCGCGTTTCGATACAAGGAAGAGCCCCGGCGCAAGGGCCGAGGCTACGTCTGGGCTGCTGCCGCAATTGTGCTCCTGGTCCTGGGCGGATGGGCTGGCTGGCGGTGGTGGGAGTATCGTGGCTGGAGCCAACTCGTTGAAACGCTGCACGATCAACCCGGTCTGGTGATCACATCGTTTGGCCGCCAACACGGTCGCTTCGTCATTCGTGGTTTGCGCGATCCGCTGGCCGCGGACCCCGGTCAATTTGTGAAGAGCGCAGGACTCTCTCCGGCGCGCGGCGAGTTTCATTGGGGCGCCTACTACGCGCTGGATGACGCCATTGTGCAGCAGCGCGCCACCGCGCAATTGCTGCCTCCATCGGGCGTCACGTTCGTCGTCGAAGACGGTGTTCTGCGCCCGCAGGGCAGTGCTTCCTCGGTTTGGGCTGCGGATCTCGTTCACCGGGCGCTGCTGGTCCCCGGGATTCGCGCCGTAAATCTCTCCGGCTTGCGCCGGAACGAACAGCCCGCGTTTGACAAAGCGAAAAGCGATATTCAAAGTTTGGTTGTGACCTTCCCCATCGCCAGCGCCACGCTATCGCCCTCGCAGCTGGCAGCCCTGCGGACAATAGCTCTCCGGCTGAAAGCACTTTTCGATGCCGCCGTCGCTCTCCAGCAGCCTGCGGCGCTGGAGGTGATTGGTCACTGCGACAGCACCGGCGCCGAAACCACGAATTTGACTCTCAGCCAGCGGCGCGCTGAGCGTGTCGTGTGGCAACTCGGTCAATTGGGTCTGTCGGGTGCCCGGCTCCAAGCAAAAGGCGTTGCCGCCAGCGAACCCGTGCGCAAGGAAGATTCCGAGGAGAATCGCCAGTACAACCGTAGCGTCACCTTCCGCGTTTATTCTCCGGGGGCAAACTGACCTCCGCCATGTTGCAAAAGAAGATCTGCATGCTTGGGGCCTTCGCCGTCGGCAAGACGAGCCTCGTTCGGCGCTACGTGGAAAGTATCTATTCCGATGCCTACCACACGACCGTTGGGGTGAAAATCAGCAATAAAGTGGTGCAGGTCAACAACACTGAAGTGAAGCTCGTGCTTTGGGACGTCTACGGAGAAGACGATTTTCAAAGAATGAGCTGGAAATATCTTGAAGGAGCTTTCGGTTATTTGCTGGTCGCCGACGGGACGCGCCCCGCTACGCTCGACAAGGCCCTCGCCCTGGAACAAAAAGCCCGCGTGGAAGTGGGCGCGCTTCCATTTGTGTTCGTCGTCAATAAGTGCGATCTGGTCAATGATTGGCAGTTCGACGCAACGCTGGAAGCGCAGCTTGCTGCCAAGAACTGGAGCATCCTCCGAAGCAGCGCCAAAACAGGCGAGGGCGTGGAAGAGGCTTTCGCAAGACTTACGGAAGCGATGCTCAGGTGAACATGGCGACCCCACTCCAGGTCTTTTCGCGAGAGTTTGGATACGTTCTCCTCGAGCACAAAGGGGAAGGGAAGTTCGTTCTAGGGAGCGATCCGCCCAGTTGGTTCAACGAGCTGTGGGGCGCAACGCAACCCGCTGATGTGCCGATTCCGCTCGCGGCAATGTCACCCTTTCTTGAAAACTTTCTCGTGGAAGCGCAAACCTGTTGGAGTTCCTCGCAGACTGCCGAATGCCGATCCGAAGTTTGGATTGAAAGCACTCCCGCGGGCCGTGAAGTCCCCCTACAGGCTACCGCTCTCCTCCGGGATGGCCAACAAATGTTGGTGTTGCACAGCCCTGAGGCGCAGTACCGGGAACGCGTTCAGATCTTGCAGACGGCGCGTAACGCCGTGTTGGAACACGAAAAGCTGCTGCAAGAAATTCAGAAAAAAGAAATCCTACTGCACTGCATCATTCACGATCTCTCCCAGCCCCTCAGCGCGATGCGCGGATCGTTCGATTGCCTCTCTGCCTTTACCGAGAGCGAGGAGGGGCAGAAAATCATCGCTCTCGGTAAAATGGCCACGCAGCAGCAGGAGTCCATGATTCGCGAGATTATCCAGGTATTTGCCGCGGATCTGCGGGCGACCATGGACATGGAAAAAGGAGTGAATCATGCGCCCGACCTGCTGGTTTGCGCCCGAAACGCGATCACCTCGTTCTCTCCGGCGTTTGCAGCCAAGCGTGTGAACCTGATTCTCGATCCGCAAATCGATCAGCATGCACACTGGCATGTCCAGGGCGAAGAGAGCCGCTTGCGCCGCGTCTTTACGAATCTGCTGGAGAACGCGCTGCGCTATTCTTTCGAAGGAGGCAACGTCACCGTCGGCCTGGAATCCGACGGCGATTTTCGCAAAGCTTTCATCGATGACGAAGGCCCCGGCCTTCCGCCAGAATTGCGCCCCGCGCAGTTGTTCGCTCTTTTCTCGAAGGGGAAAGAGGGCGGCGGCAAAGCAGGGCTCGGTTTATACTTCTGCAGGACAACAGTGGAGCGCTGGGGCGGGTCGATCAGTTGTACGTCGTTGCCCGAGATCGGCTCGCGTTTTTGGTTTCGTTTACCCCAGGCCGCCGCCCCCGCAGAAGGGGAAGCGCCTCCTGACGAACTGCTTTCCACCGTGGCCGATCCCGGGCCTGCCGTAAAGGGGAGGCGCGCCATGCGCATTTTGTTTGCCGAGGATCAGGAAGACATTCGCACGCTGACCACCTATCAACTGGAACGTAGCGGCCACCACGTTCACGCTGTCTGCAATGGAAGGGAAGCTCTCAGCGCTCTTCTCCACCAGCATTTTGACGTCATCCTTCTGGACGAAGAGATGCCCGCGACGGGCGGGGTCCAAGTTGCCCACACCATCCGCGAAAACGAAGCCCGCGCCGGAAGCCACGCCTTTCTCATTGCCCTCACCGGCAACAGCACTGAAGACGATGAGGCCCGCCTGCGGCGGGAGGGCTTTGATGCCGTGCTTGGCAAACCATTCCGTCTGGAAGCGCTTGCTGAGATTCTTGACGCCGCCAGCAGCACTCTGCCGCGCAGGTCCGCTCCGAAAAAGCCTCCCGCCGCGATTTCCGCTGGAATTGACGACCTATTGGGGCGCATCGGCGGCGACAGAAAGCTCCTGAACAAAATGATTCAAACCTTTCTTCACGATACTCCCAAACGCATCGCTTCCTTGCAAAAAGCGCTGCACCGCAAGGACGCGGACGAAGTCGCTTCGCTGGCTCATGCCCTGAAGGGCTCCCTCGGCATATTCCTGGCGCAACACGCCCGGGATCGCGCTCAGGAGCTCGAAGAGCTTGGCCGTAAGTCCGAACTCGGTGGCGCGGCAAGCGTCTACGCCGCGTTGCAGGAAGAGATTGCGAAGCTGGAAGAAAACCTGAGAGGATACGCAAAGCAAACCCAGGCTCAGCCGCGATCCACTGTTTCCAAGCAGACGCAGAGGCTGGCAGGGAAGCGCAAGAAACAATGAATCGTAGTTGCCGGCCTGCTGCCGATTTTCACGATCTGGAGTTTCCTCATGCCCCATATTCTCGTTACGGATGACGACGCCACAACACGCCAGATGGTACGCGGAATCCTGAAGAAGCATGGCTACACCGTGAGTACCGCCTCCGACGGCGTCGCGGCTCTGAACGCCATTCGCAAGAAGAAATTCGATCTGGTCCTCCTGGACATCTGGATGCCCAAGATGACCGGCCTCGGCCTCCTCGGCAGTCTTACCGGCGAGGCGCATATACCGAAGATCATCATCATGACTTCGGACAAAACGCCGGAAACGCTGCTCAATGCCTTGCGTGGCCGCGTCTATCAGTTCCTCACCAAGCCTTTCGACGCCGAAACCCTTCACATGGTCGTCGAAAATGCGCTCTCCACGCATCCCGCGACGCCCCCCATCGAGGTCCTTTCCGCCAAAGCACATTGGGTGGAACTCCTGGTACCCTGCGAACGCTCTGTTGTCAGCCGCGTGCAGAGCTTTCTGAATCTTCTGGAAACCGAACTTCCCCCGGACGTCATGGAAAAAGTGGGCTACGCCTTCCGCGAACTGCTTAACAACGCCATCGAGTGGGGTGGGCATCTCGATCCGAACCTCAAGGTGCGCATCTCTTACATCCGCACGAACAAAATGCTGATGTACCGCCTCGACGATCCTGGCCCCGGCTTCAAGCTCGAAGAACTCAAGCACGCTGCGATCAACAACCCCGAAGACGATCCTCTCGCGCATGCCCAGGCACGCGAAGAAAAGGGTCTCCGCCCCGGTGGTCTGGGGCTTCTCCTTACCAAGCAGATGGTCGATGAGTTGGTTTACAACGAGGCCCGCAACCAGGTTGTGCTGATCAAGTATCTCTAACCGGCGTGGACGCAATACGCGTGGTGTAACACACTATGGCGAACGGGAACGCGGCAAAGGCCATCGGGATGGCTGGCTTGACTTGCGGGATACTGGACATCACCGCGGCGCTGCTGGTGTACGGTTACTTTGGATTGAAGCCGTTGCCGTTGTTGCAGGGAATTGCCGGCGGAATATTGGGACCTCGCACGCTCAATGGGGGCCTCACAACGGCGCTGCTTGGATTGATTTTGCATTTTGTGATTGCCTTTGGAGCAGCCACGGTGTTTTTCGTGGCCAGCCGTGGTCTGCGATTTTTGGTTAAACATGCTGTTTTTTGCGGCGTGTTGTATGGGGTCGCCGTATATTTTTTCATGAACCGGATTGTTGTGCCGTTGTCGGCGGCAAGGAAGTATCCGTTTTCAGTGGAGATGATGATCATTGGAGTGGTCATCCATATTTTTTGTGTGGGTTTGCCCATTTCGCTGACTGTCCGGCGCTACGGGTGATAAATTAGTCCGAGTCAAAGCCCGGAACGCGGGTGTGTGGATCAAGTACCTCAGACAGTTTCCAGAACAATCCCCAGAGAGCGGAAGAGCCGATTCAGTTAGACGGGGTCGGCCACTACAGCAACCATGCCTGGCAGGGGAGTGCTGACGCGCCGAATGGTCGGCGGTTTTATATTAGCGTCTTCTCGAACCGCCAATGAAATAAGTAAAACTCACCAGCGCGCGCAGGTTTCCCTGGCCTTGCAAGGTAATCGAGGGATCGAAGTACTGGGTGCGGAGATAATCGGCGCCAAGGCGCATCGCCAGGGAAGGCCAGGTGTGAATCTCCACGCCTCCGCCACCGGCCCACGCAAACTCATTTGCGAAGCCGCGCACCTGTCCTCCATCGGGCGTCGGCGTGGCGCCCGTGACCCGTGCGCCACCGGCCAGTACTTCTACGTAGGTGGCCAGGTGCCGGCCCGACGTTGGGTAAAACACTGGTCCGGCAAGATAGCTCAACACGTCACTGTGATGGCCTGAACTGAGAACATTGCCGGCGCGCGCATAACCAAGATCCGCGCGCACAGCGAAGCGCCGCGAGACGCCTATGGTCACGGCGGCATCAGCGCCATTCATGGGTACGCGAGACGCGGAGGGCACCTGCTGTCCGAGATATTCGAAGCCAAAGCTCGCCTCGATGCTTGGGCCGACACCCGTGAGCAGCGGCCCTTGTGCACGCGCGTGAGGTGCAGCTAGAAACGCGCTCCACAATATGAATAATGACACCACCAGCTTCGTTAGGTTTCTCATGTCAGTTGCAATCCCCTCGACTCGGCTGGACTTGCTTGGGAGGTGTCCCCACCCGTTTCGTGCACTGGTGGCCGATACGGGGAGGGACTCCCGGTTCTTCACCGGGGGCTGGAGTCTTGCCTCCTGCGCAGAGGAAGATACGGAGGTGTTGCGGCGGTGTCTACGGTACGAACGAGCAGCCCATGCCCCGCGAAAGTGCAACCCGAAGTACAGGCGCAAGACCCCTGTCCCAAACGCCTGCGCCAGCCGGAATGGTCGGTTCCAGCCGTGCGGTCATCAGGAGCGTAGAATGGCACATCGTAAGGAGCAGGAGCGTTCAGCAGTGAAGATAGGTTTTCGCTTGCATGTGGCGGAGAGGGTGGGATTCGAACCCACGGTACGGTTCCCCGTACGCTCGCTTTCGAGGCGAGTACTTTCAACCACTCAGTCACCTCTCCGCAGTGGTCGGTGAGTTATTTTAGCAGACACGGCTTGACGCTGGCTACGAAGAGGGAAGGGGGTTTCGCCACAAAATCAATGGACGTATTGAGAAGACAGAGGTGACAGGAGCACTCTCACAAATGCGCCGAGCTACCATCCTGCGTACCTCAGCGGTTAAAACCCTGAATTCACGCGGCTTTTCAGCACGGCTGAGGAGGCTGGGGGAAAATGCCGGAAAGACTTTCTTCAGGGGCTAATGCCCATTGGTTTTAAGTGCTTTGCGCCGGGGCTGAAGCCCCGGCCCCCTAAAGAAACGACTCTTTCCGCAGCTTGTGAAGCCTTGCCCTCCCGGGAGCCATTCATGAGAACGCGACACAAAGGCGAGAGAGGGGATTAGCGGCGGGAGGCGAAGAAAGATTGCAACAGGGCGGCAGAGTCTTCCGCCAGGATGCCGGAAGTCACGGCGACGTGGTGATTCAGCTTGGGGCTGGTGAGCAACTCGAAGCAGGAACGGAAGGCGCCGCCTTTGGGGTCGTCTGCAGCATAAAGGAGGCGAGGAACCCGCGCCTGGACGATCGCGCCGGCGCACATGGCGCAGGGCTCGAGGGTAACGTAGAGGACGGCGCCAGCAAGACGATAGTTGCCGAGCAGGCGTGAGGTCTCTCGAATGACGATGATTTCGGCGTGGGCTGTGGGGTCATTATCGCGGATAGTGCGATTGCCGGAGCGCGCAATAACGGCATCGTTGTGGACCAGCACAGCGCCGATAGGGACTTCCCCGGCGGCGGCAGACGCGCGAGCTTCGTCGAGAGCAAGTCGCATATAGTAGAGGTCGTCAGGCATGGGAGGAATGAAGAAAAAAGCTTAACACAGAGCGGGCATAGCGCCTTGACCTGCCCACGCCGGGTGGGAGAATGGCCCTAGAAACGGGAACTTCGATGCGGCCGGTGCTCAAAGAGAGGTTCGATGATATAGGTTGAGGGAGAAACGATGGAAGATTTCCCGGAATTCATGAAGTGTTCTGCAAATAGGATCGCAGCGAATAGCCAGTTCACTCCCGGGGTTGAGGGTTACGTTTTCGATGGCGTGGATGGAAGTCAAATGGCGTTCTGGACTTGCCAGCAGCCCGCGATTTCCGCGCCCCACGTGCACGAATTCGATGAGTATATGGTGGTGGTGCAGGGTTGCTATACCTTGATTATTGGCGGCAGACGTATCCCCGTCAAAGTCGGGGAAGAATATTTCATTCCCAAAGGCCTCTCGCACGGCGGCGAAGTGGTGGCTGGCACCAGGACCATCCATGCCTTTGGCGGCCGCCGGGCCGAGAGATCTCTGCCGCAGAAAAAGTAGGGAGCGCGGGAGGTAACGGCCATCGGGTAAGTGCTGTGGCATGTATCCTTGACAAGAGGGCCGTGGGGGAAAGAGACTGAAAGCATGAAAGAACTGGTCACACGGATTTTTCAGGCGGACTTCCTGAAGGGCATGGGGGTCACTTTCCGCACGCAACTCCCCAGCAACATTTACACGGAACAGTACCCGCTGGAACGCCCGATGGTGGCAGAACGCTTTCGCGGGGCGCCGCGGCTAAACAAGCACCCGGAGACGGGCGAGACGCTGTGCATCGCGTGCAACTTGTGTGCGCTGGCGTGCCCGGAGAATCTGATTGTGGTGGGCTGGGAACGCGATGACGCGACGCGGCGGAAAGTGCTGACGTTCTTTACCTATGACACGTCGCGGTGCATGTTCTGCGGGCTGTGCGAGGACGCGTGCCCGACCGACGCACTGGAACTGACCCAGGATTTCGAGATGGCGTATTACAGCCGGGAAGGCGCCATTTGGGACCGGCACCTTCTGGAAGAAGGGCCGACGCCGACGCCGTACACGCGATAAAACTCCATGGAAATTCGACGAGATCCCATAACACAAAGCTGGGTTGTATGCGGGCAACGCGAGCGATTGGGGGACGTTGGAGATCAGTGTCCCTTGGATCCTGGTGTGGTGGAAGACACAAAGGCGATATTGACGTGGCCGGCCGAAGGCGTATGGCAGGGGCGCGTGATTCCGCATCCGGAGGCGCTGTACCGCGTGGAAAACGATCCGGGGCGGGCGGCCGAAGGGATCTACGACAAGATGGGGCCGCTCGGCGCGCACGAAGTGGTGATTGAGACGCGCGAGCACGACAAGAAACTCTCTCAATTGAGCGATGATGAAATTGAGCGCGTGCTGTGGGTGTGGGGCCTGCGGATCGCGGATCTGAAGAAAGACGCGCGCTTCAAGTATGTGAGCGTCTTCAAGAACCAGGGAGCGCTAGCCGGAGAAGAATGGGCGCACGCGCATTCGGAAGTGACCGCGACGATTTTCGTGCCACGGCGCATCAAGTACGAACTGGAGTCGGCGCACGCGTGGTACAAGGACCGGGAGCGCTGCGTCTTCTGCGACATCGTGCGGCAAGAAGAAAAGCAGGGCAAACGCATTGTGGATGTGCAGGGGGATTACTACGCGTTGTGCCCGTATGCCTCGCGCGTGCCGTTTGAAGTGTGGGTGATGCACCGGCGCCACAATCATTTGTTTGAGCAGCCGCGCCCGGGAGCGAACCGCAAACAACTGGCGGCGCTGCTGGGGCGGGTGCTGCGGCGGCTGGAGAAAGTGGCCCCGGCGTTTCACCTGGTGGTGCACACTTCACCGAACACCCGGAACAAAAAGGGTGAGCTTGCCGGATATTGGAAAACGCTGGCCGAGGATTACCACTGGCACATCGAGATCATGCCCATCGTGGAAAAGCGCAGCAAGTCCTACAGCATCAAGGAAGTGTATTTCAACGCATTTCTGCCGGAACAAGCCGCGGAACAGTTGCGTGCAAGCGATCCAAACCCATGAGAAGAGGAGTGCAGCGCCGCGGTGAGCAAGGAGGAATCCTTGCGAATCTTGTGGTGCTGGCGTTGTTCGCGGCGCTTTGCGCGCTGGTTTATTTTGCACGGCATCCGATCATGCGCTACGCGGCCGAATCGTGGGTGGTGGATGAGCCCGCGTCGCGTGCCGATGCGATTGTGGTGCTGGGCGACGACAACTTCTATGCGGATCGCGCAACGCACGCGGCGGAATTATACCGGCAGGGTGTTGCGGGAATCGTGGTGGCCAGCGGAAGAAGATTGCGACCCAATGCGGGGTTGAGCGAGTTGATGGAGCATGACCTGTTTGAGCGAGGAGTGCCGAAAGAGAAGATCGTAAGATTCCCTCACGACGCGGACAGCACGAATGAAGAGGCCGCGGCGCTGGCGCATTTTGCGGAAGAACGCAAATGGAAAAGCGTGGTTGTGGTGACGTCGAACTATCACACGCGGCGAGCGCGATATATTTTCCAGAAGGTTTTTCCCGCGGGAATTGTGGTGAGCGTGGGGAGTGCGCGCGACGGGGATTTTGACCCGCAACGCTGGTGGGAGAAGCGGAAATCCGTAAAACTGTTAGCGCGGGAAATGGTGGGTATGTTGTTGGCCCTGTGGGAATTACACGGGGATGGCAGCAGAAGTGCTCGTTAATGGGCGGAATTGCGGTTAGGAGTACTGGGACCGGAGAGAGTGCAATTTTTCGGGTCACGCGCATTGTGGAAAAACTTTTCTTGCCCTTTACAGCGAGTAAGTGCTGTAATATCTTTATCTTTCTGAGTCGCACCCCCTAGCCAGTCTTCGAAGGCGACTTTGAAATACTGAGAAACGGTTGAGGTGTCTCCATGTGGCGTAAAGAGGAGGGGAGACCGCAAGGGTCTTCTGAGATTTCCACAGGCGCTGTGAATTCCAAAATGGAAACGGGTAGCGCGAAAAATCTGCAGGTACCTGCGGTTGTGTCGCCCAAAGCTGCCGCCTGTGTGAGCCAGGGAATCAAGATCAAGGGTGAAATCAGCGGGAACGAAGATTTGTTCGTGGATGGCCAGTTCGATGGAAAGATCACCTGCGCAAATTCGACGGTGACGCTGGGGCCGAATGCCACAGTCACGGCGGATGTGACCGCGCGAGAAGTGATTGTGCGCGGACGCGTGGAAGGAAAGTTGACGGGTGCGGAACGAATTCAAGTCTGGCGTTCGGCCAGAGTGCAAGGTGATTTGAAGGCGGATCGAATCTCCATTGAAGAAGGTGCGGAATTGCACGGCATGTTGGAGGCCGGGAAGCCGCCCGTGAGTGCATCGGACAGGGCTGGCCGCGAGAGTTCCAAGAAGACGGAAGCAAATAAGCCGAAAGACGCGAGCAAGGCGGAAGACCAGCCGGCCTCGGGCGCGGCAGTTGCGGGGGCGGACTGAGCCATGGGATTTCTGAACAAGCTGGGAATGGCGATTGGATCGAGCACGGGACTCGCGGGCACACGGCCGCTGCCATATAGCAGAGATACCAACAACGGGAACGGCGGGCTCCGGGCAGTCGCAGCGAATCGGGTACCGGAGTCGCAGGAAACGACGCGCATTTCGAATGGATTGAAGGAATTCCTGTGGAATTTGGAAGGGTTGGGCCGCGGCACGTTGTTGGATTTGGGCCCGGCATGGCAGACGACGCTCAACTTTTTCATCGAGCGGGGATTCCGCGTAACTTCAGACGACATATTGCGGGATTGGTCCGAATTCGTAAAGGAACAAGAGTCGCGAAGCACATTACCACTGAAGGAAGAGGACTATCTGGAACGCACACCGGAGGCGCGAACCAAGAAATTTCTGGAAGAGAATCTCCAGTATCCAGAGTCGTCGTTCGATGCGTTGTTGCTCTGGGATGTGCTGGATTACCTGGAGCCGGCGGTGGCGAAACACTTAGTGACGCATCTGGACGAGATGCTGCGGCCGGGGGGCGTAGTGTTTGCGATGTTCCACAGCAAGAAGCCTGAAGGATTCCAGAGATACCGCGTTACGGATACAAGCAGGTTACAGGTGCTCTCGGCAAAACCGATTTGCACGGCGCAAAAGGTATATCAGAATCGCGAGATCCAGGGATTGTTCGGCAACTGCCGGACCATTAAAACGTTTATTGGCCGGGACCAATTGCGAGAGACGCTCTTCCTTAAATAAGGCCCGAAAACCACGGGCCAAGCGATTGATAAGCAAAGGGATAGTTGTGTTTGGATGATTTTCGGAGATTCCCCTTGCGGCCTACAGTACCGGGGAGTAGAAGGGTGGTGTGAGCTCCCAGAGCTCCGGAGGGGACGGATGACTCCACCGGGCTTAGTAGCAACACAAAGCTGAAAACACCGCTGACGCGGTGCAAGTCGGCAGGTGGCAGAACGCAGTAATTACTGCTCACCACACGACACAGCAAAATTACAGAAAGGGCCCCGACTCCGGTTGGGGCCCTTTCTGCGTTTCAGGAAGGCTCAGAAACAAAGATCAGCGTGGGGAGTGGGAAGTTTTGTGGTGCTTGCTTGAATGGTTTTTGCCGCTGTGATGTTTGTGGTGATGCGAATGGTGCTGGGTGGCTTTGTTTGTCCCCGCGGTTGAAGCGGCCGATTGTTGCGCGGCCGATGCCAGCGCCATGGACAATGCAAGCAGTGATGCAACGATATTGCGCTTCACGTACGATCTCCCGAAAACAGATTCCCCCGGGAGTAAGGATTAAATCACAAAGTTGGGAGAGTGAGCCGAAAAAGTGGAAAGGGAGTGAAATGCTCCCCGTTGCGCAGGGTACTGATCAGCCGCCGAAGCGCGTCTCCAGCATGCGAATGACGGCGTTCTGCTTGGCGATGACCTGGGCCTGCCACATGAGGGCGATGGACATAACGCTCATCGTGAAAACGCAGAGCGCGAGAACCAGGCCCATCTGGGTCTCCGAAGCGGGGACATGAAACACGCGACGCATCCAAGACATGGTCTGATACTCCTCCGCTTCGGATCACCTGTGAGGTGAGCCGGAAGACAGTTGGATTGCAAGCGACGAGCGAGGGTAAAGGAGCAATCGGTGTGCCAGGATGGAGCGGAGGAATCAGTACTACCAGAACGCGGCCTTTTATTGGCCTTTCTTGCCTCTTTTTTTAGATGGGAAAAACCCTTGCACAAGGGGTGTGCAAAGGTTCCCACACAAAGGACACAGCATTTCCGGTGCAGTCGGGCGCCGGGGGGCCCCCGGAAACAGGGAATGCGCCTGGATTTGCCTCCGAGCAGGGCGGTCAAAATCGACGGTTGAGGATTGTGTCGAGCACCATCTGCCAAGTGTCTGGTGAAAAGAGGGGGAAAGATTTGGGAGCGGGGCGAGAGGCGGGCCGGACGGTACGTGAACTCGGACCGGAGGAAGAATCAGGGGCCAGGGAGCGATCCGCCAAAAGAATAGCGTGTTCGCAGGCGGGGAAGAGTTCGGGAGCTTCCTCGGAAGTAGCGATGCCTACGTTGAAGGGGTGCGCACGCAGGGAGCGATCATAGAGCTTGGAAAGTTCGCCGGTGCAGGTGGACAGACTGGCACCGACGGCCAGCGCCCAGAAGACGCCGCGCAGACGCAGAGTAAGTTTCTTCCGGGTGGCCTCGGCTTGAAATCTGACAATGTCATCGTCGGAAGCCCCGGCGAAAAAGAAGAGTTCGTCGAAATCGCGAAGGCGGAGGAGTTCCGCTTCGCGCTGCGGAAGCCCGGTGTTCTGGGAGAGTTCACGGGGAGAAAGCGCGCGCAGGGGCACGACGGAGATACCAGTCTCCTCCGCGAGGAGGTCAAGGGCTTCCGCGGCAGCAGGTTGTGGCGAAGCGACGGGAATGCAGGTAAAGCGGCCCAGGCGCGTAGTGGTGGCCGGCCTCAGATGAAAATAGTCTTCAGGTAGATAGACGCCAGAACCTCCCTCCGCAATGAAGGGCTCGGATTGGCCGAGTTTGCGGAGCGTGGCATCCAGTTGCGAGCGTGTGCGCGAGGTAACCCAGATGCAAGGTACGGAGGATTCGGCGAGGGAGTCGAGGAATGGAGGGAAACCCGTCAGAGGCTTGCCGGTGGGCGAGATCAGATTGTCGATAGCACAGAAAACGACGGTAGTGGAAAAGCGCAATGTGTGGCTCCAGGTCCAGCCAAATTGTAATGGAAATAGGCGGATAGAAGAAATTGGAAGGAGGAGATCAGGGAGCAGGCAGAACAGGACGGACTTGAAGCCGAAACGAGTGAGGACGCTTTGCGCGATAGAAATGGGAAAGGGGGCGACACATGCCGCCCCCTGGAACGAATCGAGTTGGGTTACTTTCCGGAGGTGGACGCGGCGGCAGTCACCGGGTGCGCGTTCGCCTTGGGGATGCTCAGATAGCCGCTGATCTGGTTCTTGCCAATCTTGTTGATGACGATTTCCTGAGGCTGATGAGTGCCGCTCAGGTAGAAGAAGAGAGGCTGATTGATAGCGCGATTCTTGTCCTCGGTGGTCTTGTCCTCGACGGTTAGGGCAAGGTTAGCGCGATTCTTCTTCTCGTTGGTGCCCTTGAGTTCGACGGTGACATTGCCGATCTTCTGGGGCTTGTTCTTGCCGGCGATGGAGAACTCGATGTAATCGCGTTCGCCCATGCGGCGCAGGACGTCGATCTCGTCATGGTTCTTTGCGATAAGAGTACCAAGTTCGCTGCGCGCCATGTTGAGGTCGTTGATGGTCTTGTTGAGATTGGTATCGACTTGCGTCACGCGGGTGTCAACAGTCTTGACGTCGTCAGAAGTCGCCTTGGTGGCGAGTTCCTGATGGACGGAAGTGTCGAGAGCGGTGATCTTTGAAGTCGTATCGGTATTGAGCTGTTCGGCCTCGGCGCGCGCCTTCTTCAACTGGCCCTGCGTGATCTTCAGCTTATCCGTGACAACCTTCAGATCACCCTTGAGGTCCGTATTGGCCTTTTCGTCTACGGCAATGCGGTCCTTGAGCGTGTTCATATCCGACTGTACGGAAGTCTGAACGGCCTTTACCTGATCGGCGACGGCTTGTTTGGTAGCATCGAGCTTGGAAGAGTTGCTCCAAGCCAGGCCGAGGCCCCCCACGGCCAAAAGCGCCAGGAGGATGATTGCGGGCAACTGCCAGGACGAACCGGATTTCGTTTCCACGTAATTGTTCTGTGAATCTTGCTCAGACATAATGAATTCCTTCTCCTCTACCCCTAAATGGGTACAACATTTTACGAAATGGCAGCCGAAGTTTGCTGCCGGAGCGTTAAACCTGTCCAGAAGAAGTGCAAGCGGAATACCGCGACTGCCGGATTGGGAAAGGTCTGTAAGTGATTAAAAGAGAGAGGTTTGACCCGGGCCAACGCAAAGTGGGGTGGTACTAGTTCCGGCAATCTTTACGCGCAAGTGAACGCGGGCGATGAATTCCTACGTAGTGCAAAACTGTTCCACTTTTATGCCTAGGGCAGCGAAAGCCTGGAGAAGTTGGTGTGGAGATTGGTAATGGATCCCAGCGAGGCCAAGTTGCCGGGCCGCCTCTACGTTTGCAGCGACGTCATCAATGAAGACCGCCTCCCCTGCGCGGACTTTGGCGGCGCGCACGGCCTCACGGTAAATAAGGGCGTCGGGCTTGCTGGCCCCAACCGAGCAGGAATAGATGCGCTGCCCTTTGGGGAAACACTGGTAGAAGTCATAAGTCGATTCGAGATACGCAACGTGGATGGGGTCGGTGTTAGAGAGGAGAACCAGGCGATAGCGTTTGGAGAGTTCCTGGAAGAGACGCAACGGGTGGATTGGCTGGGGATCGAGAGCAAGATTCCATGCCGCGGTGAATTGCTCGAAGCTGAGAGACATGCCCAGGTGCTGACACAGATGGAGATGCCAATCGTGAGGGGAAATGCGGCCTTCCTGCCAATCCGGCCAGCGCGGATCTTTCTCGATGGCGGACCACAACTCTTCGGGAGTGAGGGAGAGGCCCTGAGCGAGGCCGAGTTGCGCCCGGCGAAGATCAATGCGCACCAGAACGCGGCCAATATCGAAGATGATCGCACGGATAGCGGCAGAACTCATGCGCTAGCGGTCTCCCGTGGAGGTATGTGAAGAAGTAGAGGAAGCCGAGCGGCGCGCGCGAAGAACGCTGATGATGGCCGGCAAAAGAGAGAGAAAGATGACGATCGCGATGACGTAGTGGATACGTTCGCCGATGTGGGGAACGGAGCGGCCCAGGAAATACCCTCCAAGGATCATGCTCCCTACCCAAAAGGTGCCGCCAAAGATGTCGTAGATCAAATAGCGGTAATAAGGCATTTGAGCAGCACCCGCGACGGGCGGGCAAAACGTGCGGATGATAGGTATGAAGCGAGCAAGGATGATGGTCTTGCCGCCGTAAGCTTCGTAAAAGTCGTGGGCGCGCTGGAGATGGCGTTTACGGAAGAAGAAGGAATCTTTGCGGCGGTAGAGGGCCGAGCCGGCCGCACGGCCGATCCAGTAGCCGATCTGGTCCCCAACAATGGCGCAGAGCATGCCGGGAAACAGTGTCCAGAGTAGAGAAATCTTGCCGGCAGCGGAAAAGATACCGGCAGTGACGAGGAGCGAGTCGCCAGGCAGGAAGAAACCTACGAAAAAGCCGGTCTCCACGAAGACGATCAGGCAAACGAGAAGCGGACCACCAGTACGAATTATTGCTTCGACGTCATAAATCGAGTGGAGCAAGTGGCGGATGGATTCCAGCAAGCGGCCTCAGTCCTGACAGAGACAGGGATTAGAAAGAGTGCGCGGTCACCGAGATTCGCAATCACTTCCCATCCTACACGGTAACAGAAAATTGCCAGATTCTCTCCGCATTCCTGCCACCGCGCGACCGCGGCGCAAGCCAGTAGGAGCCACCAGGCGGGGCGAATCATTGCAGTGCCTCCGCAAGGAGAAGCTCGCCCTGGCGGCCCAATTCGGAATGGGCTTCCTGCTGCTGGAAAAGAAGCCTGCGGAGCTGAGGCAGGGCGCTGCGGGCAGCAGCGGCGCCCGCTTCAATGGCGTCGTCAATGCGGTCGAAATCGTCCCAAGCGAGGGACTGCACGTCTGGACGCAGCACGAGGTTGGCGTGACGCTCCCACCCTTCAAGTTGGTGCTTCTGCGCAGCACTCACGGCGCGGCTGACCACTTGAAAGATGTTCGTAGGGGCGCCGCCGTGGCCGTCGTGCAAACCAACGGAGACACCAACGACGGTTTCCGCGCCGAGTTCGCGCAATGCTCGCGCAGGCACCGGAGCGACGAGGCCCCCGTCGGCCAGGCAGCGGGTGCCGATCATGACTGGTTCGAAAAGTCCCGGGAATGCACAACTCGCCCGGATCGCGTCCGCCAGGCTGCCCTGCTTGAAGACGACGGGATCACCGGTGCCAAGGTCGGTGGCGACGATGGCGGTGGGGATGGAGAGATCCTCAAACTGATTGGAACCGAAGAAGCGGTAGACCAGGGCGCCGAGGCGCTTGTTGCTGGCTAAGCCGAAGCGCGAAACACGCCAACGCACAAAATCGCGAAAGCGAATCTCGCGGCATTTGGCAACGATGCTGGGAAGTGGGGCGCCGCTAGCATAGGCCGCGGCGAGGATGCTGCCGATGCTGCTGCCAGAAATGCAGGAGATGGGAATGTGCTGCTCTTCCAGAACGCGAAGCACCCCAAGATGCGCGTAGCCGCGGGCAAAACCCCCGCCGAGCGCCAGGCCGATACCGGAGCGCAGTGGGGCTGCCAGAGTGAACAAAGTGGCAGGATGAAGGCGTCGCGTCACGAGGGCGAGAGTCCCATGTGCGGTTGCAAAGGGGCGATGGGACGCGCGTCCCGAAAATTCGGTACAAAAGTACCCGTTGGACCTTCTTGATAAAACACAAGGATACGGGCGAAAGCAGTACGGAAATACTAGTTCGCTACCCTCGCTGTACCATTGTCGGCCACTTGGGCGTGCGCGATTCTAACCAGCGCGACAGGGAGTCCAAACGGATCTCTGAGGGGAATTCATGAACACCGGGTACACCAATTGGCTGGGGCGTGCGGTGGTTTTGCATGTGGAAGTGGGGGATATCAAGGTTCCCCTACGGGGCAAGCTGCTGAAAGAGAATCGCGAAACGGTGCGGATGAGGATTGGGGAAGGTTGGGACGTCGATATCTACAAGACGATGATCTTAGATGTGCAAGAAGACCTGATGGCAATGATTCCAGCGTGAGGGGAGGAACCATGAAAAATCAGATCCCGAAGTATGTGACTCAGGCACGAGCGGCGTATTTGTTGGGCTTGCCGCCGGCGGAAATTTCCCGGATTTCCGAAGAGAAGGGAATCGGGCGTTACGAACGCGCCGGGAACGAAGAAGAGCGCTTCTTTACCTACGAAGAACTCCAGAAGATTTGCGTGCTGGCAACAACCGAAGGCGCCACGGCACATTAAATAAGTTTGAGTTTCCTCCGGCCCCCCTCGGCAGGACCCCCGCCCCGGCTCGTTGCCCCCCAGCGAGCCGGGGCTTTCTTTTTGCCGGAAAGAGCGCTTCATAGCTATTGATTCGATTTAGAATTCCTTTGACAGCAAACCCCCTGGTGAGGGAACTTAACTGCGATTCCAGGCACACGGCCGCAAATCGGCAGCTTGCGGATCCGCAGCATAGCGACGTGAGCACGCGCAAAAGTTAAAACGCCCCATCGTGCCAGGAAGGGGAGAGCACCTTTGCATCTCACATCACTCGATTGGGCCGCCATCGCGGCGTACCTGCTGATTACGTTGGTGCTGGGGCTGTATTTCCGCCGAAAATCTGGAAAGAGTACCGCGGATTATTTTGTCTCCGGGCGCGAAGTGAGCTGGTGGCTGGCGGGAACGTCCATGGTGGCCACCACGTTTGCGGCGGATACGCCGCTCGCGGTATGCGGACTGGTGTACACGCAAGGTGTGGCGGGGAACTGGTTGTGGTGGAGCTTCCTGCCTTCCGGAATGATGACGGTGTTCCTATTTGCGCGATTGTGGCGGCGCTCCGGGCTGATTACGGATGTGCAGTTCGCGGAGTTCCGCTATCACGGCAAGCCGGCGGCCTTCCTGAGAGGATTCCGCGCGGTCTACCTGGGCTTGTTGATGAACTGCCTGATTCTCGGCTGGGTGACGAAGGCGATGGTGAATATCATCAGCACCTCTCTGGGGATCAGCGATGGGAAGGCGCTGGCCATTTGCGTATTCTTTCTGATGCCGTTCACGGGGATTTACGTTTCGCTGGGCGGGCTGTGGGGCGTGTTGTGGACCGACCTGTTTCAATTCGTGCTGAAAATGGCCATCGTGATCGCCGTGGCGTGGTATGGCGTGCGCGCAGTGGGCGGGATGTCGCAATTGCTGGCAAGGTTGGCGGAAATGCGCAATGCCGCCGGGCCCGGTGCCAGCAACATCACCAAGATGCTGCCGGATTTTTCGCGCGGGTGGACGGGCGAAGCGCTCTGGACTCTGCCGGTGATTACCTTTGTAGTGCATCTGGCGGTGCAGTGGTGGGCCTTTTGGTATCCGGGGGCGGAGCCGGGCGGCGGCGGCTACGTCGCGCAGCGGATTTTCAGCGCGCGCGATGAACGCCACGGGCTGCTCTCGGTACTCTGGTTCAACCTGGCGCATTATGCGCTGCGTCCGTGGCCGTGGATTTTGACGGCGCTGGTGGCGGTGGTGCTGTATCCGGGATTGGCCCAGCCAGAGCGCGGCTACATGATGGTGGCGACGCGACACACTCCGCACGCGTTGCTGGGTATTCTGCTGGCGGGATTTATGGCCGCGTTCATGTCCACCGTGGCGACGCAATTGAATTGGGGCAGTTCCTACCTGGTGGAGGATTTTTACCGGCGCTTTGTGAAGAAAAAGTCGAGCGAAGCGCATTACGTGAACGCCTCGCGGCTGGCGACGCTATTTCTGTTGGTGGCGGCGGCGTGGGTTTCCATGCAACTGCAATCGGTAAGTGAAGGCTGGAAAATCGTCCTCGAGCTGGGAGCGGGAACGGGAGGAGTATACCTGTTGCGGTGGTATTGGTGGCGCGTGAACGCTTGGAGCGAGATTTCGGCGATGGCGGCGGCACTGGTGTCGACACTGGCCCTGCGGAGTCACTCTCTGTGGATCGCGCTTGCAGGTCGCCCGGAGCCTTTCCAGGGTTCGGACGCGGTGATCTTTGCGAAGGCCACGCTTTGCACGACGGCCGTGACCACGCTGGTTTGGGTGGCCGTCACACTGCTCACTTCACCGGAGGACACGCAGACTCTTGTCGAGTTCTACCGGCGCGTAAAGCCCGATGCACTCGGGTGGGGGCCGGTGGCGAAGGTCAGTGGCGTGGAAGAGATCACCCAGGATCTGGGCAAGAATTTGTTGAGCTGGGTGATCGGCTGCGTTTTTGTGTACGCGGCGTTATTCGGCATCGGGCAACTCTGCTTCGGGCGATACACATCGGGCTTTGTCTTGGGGCTGGTGTCGATATCGTGCGGTGTGGCATTGTATCGGCTTATGCCGAAACCCACCGAGTGGCGCGTCTAGAGTTGTGCCCCGCAAGTTCGTTGCATTTCTTAGGGGGTCAGGGCTTCAGCCCTGACATAGGGAGCCTGCAGAGTGAATTGGGCTTTAGCCCCTGAAGATTCTGGACATCTTCACATCATCCTCGGAGCACAACACTAACACGATGGCCGCAACACAACGCAGAGCGGGCTCGCACCACGCCGTCCTCGCGGGGTTTCTGGGCTGGACGCTCGACGCGTTCGATTTTTTTGTAATCGTCTTCCTGTACGACACGCTGGCAAAGCAGTTTGGCGTCTCCAAGCAAGCCATCATTTTCACCACCACGGCCACGCTGGCGTTGCGGCCCATTGGCGCGTTTGTCTTTGGACTGCTCGCCGACCGCTTCGGCCGGCGCATTCCGCTGATGGCCAACGTGGTCTATTTTTCCTTGATCGAGCTGGGCTGCGGTTTTGCTCCCAACTACACCGTGTTTCTGATTCTTCGCGCGTTGTTTGGAATCGGCATGGGCGGGGAGTGGGGCGTCGGCGCGTCACTGGCGATGGAAGCTGCTCCCCCGCGGTGGCGCGGAATTCTCAGCGGAATCCTGCAAAGCGGCTACTCGATTGGCAACCTGCTGGCTGCCGTGGCGGCGCGCTTTGTTCTGCCGGCCTGGGGCTGGCGGCCGATGTTCTGGCTCGGCGCTTTGCCGGCGCTGCTTGCGCTCTATATAAGGACCAAGGTGCCGGAGTCCGTGGCATGGGAACAGCACCGCGCCGGCTCCATGGGGGACGTCCTGCGCACCGTGGCTTCGCAATGGAAACGCTTCGCGTATCTTGTGGTGCTGATGACCTTCATGATGTTTTTGTCCCATGGAACACAGGATCTTTATCCGGACTTCCTGAAAGAAGTGCACCGGCTGCGGCCCGCGCTGGTTGCCAATATCGCGATGATTTACACTGCGGGAGCGGTTCTCGGGGCCATCATTTTTGGGCATCTCTCGCAGGTGCTGGGCCGGCGAAAGGGAATGATGTGCGCGCTGGCGCTTTCGCTGGCGATTATCCCCTTCTGGGCGTTTGGCTGGAGCATTCCCTTGTTGATTTCCGCGGCCGT
>Ga0209517_10002735_pt1 | contig 24525 bp, 31 predicted proteins | sample PeaSoiMetSII2010_FD_187695 | JGI IMG/M metagenome (GOLD analysis project Ga0209517, IMG submission 187695) | Peat soil microbial communities from Weissenstadt, Germany - SII-2010 (SPAdes) (version 2) | ecosystem: Environmental > Terrestrial > Soil > Wetlands > Peat | place: Germany... | reverse complement strand
GCTCCCGTAACTGGAATGCCTTGGCCAGGTACTCACTGGCTCGCGCTGGCTCGCCGAGGTTGAAGTAGTGAATGCCCACTGCCGCGTAGCCCATGGCAAAATTCGGATCCAGCTCGATGGCACGCTGATCGTAGGGCAGGGATTGGGCGGAGCCCTTCTCGCTAGCCGCTTTTTGTCCAAGGCTGTACGCTTTCAGAGCTTCGAGCGAAGAAGTGGTGGCCTGCTCGAGCGGGACATCAAACCGCTGCACCGTAGCCAGCGATTCTCCCAGTTCGCTGCGCAGCTTGGTAGCCGCCACGCCCAGCGCGTCCAGCACCTTCTCTCTGGACGCCGCCGTCACCTGCTCCTCGGCCAGCGTGCCCCCCTTCTGGCAGTTCACCGCCTTCAACTCCAGCACATATTTACTGCCCAGACTGCCAATCGCTCCCGCAAGGTAGGCCTTGCTGCCCGCACGCAGGCAAAGATCGCGCGCGATCTCGGGCGTGAGTTTCGCATCGGCTGGACGGGTCATCAGTTGCAACACCTTCGCAACTTCGCTGTCGGAGAGCACATTCAGGAACGGCGATTGCCGCAGCGAAACGCCGAGCGCCGTTTTCAGCGTGTCGTCGAAAACCGCATCGCCCGTGCTGTTCGCGAAATCGGTGAGAAGGATGGTGTCCTTTTCCGTCAGGCGCTTGCTTTGATGCGAACGATAGTAGAGTCCCGCCGCGACGAGCGCAGCCAACAATATTGCAGCCGCAACATAGCCGAGCCTCGCTCGGCGCGGACGGCTGGGGGCAGCCGTCCTCACAGAGTCAGTGGTAATGGCCGCAGCCGATATCGCATGGGAACCCGTGTCCCGTTTCAGCCGCTGCAGATCCGCTCGCATATCGGCTGCATGTTGGTAGCGCAGGTTGCGGTCTTTCTCCAGCGCCTTGCTGATGATCTCCTCCAATTTGAGCGGCAGGTCGGGATTCAGCCTGACGGGGGCGACAGGCGCACGGTTCAGGATGGTGTCGAAGATCACCCCCGAGGTATCCCCGCGGAACGGCGGAACGCTGGTCGCCATTTCATACAGAACGACGCCAAATGAAAACAGGTCCGTGCGGGCGTCCAGTTCTTTGCCCCGCACCTGTTCCGGAGACATGTAGGCAACAGTTCCAAGCGTGCTGCCGGGGCTGGTCAGCAGCCCTTCGCTTACTGTTGCTGCCGTCACATCCGTGCCTGAGGCTTGAGCTTTGGATTTCAGGACCTTCGCCACTCCGAAGTCGAGCACCTTCACTTGTCCGCGCTTGGTGATGAAGATGTTCGCAGGCTTGATGTCGCGGTGAATGATTCCTTCGCTGTGCGCGGCATCGAGCGCATCGGCAATTTGAATGGCGGTGTCGACCAGGGTCTCGGTGTCCGGCGGACGGCCCATGATGCGGTGCCTCAGCGTGCTGCCATCCAGGAATTCCATCGCGATGAACGGCTGACCTTGAGACTGCCCGATTTCATAAATCGTGCAGATATTCGGATGATTCAGTGAGGATGCCGCCCGCGCCTCGCGGCGAAAACGTTCCAACGCCTCTGGGCCCTGGACAACGTCAGCGGGGAGGAATTTCAGGGCGACGAACCGACCAAGTTCCGTGTCCTCGGCCTTGTAGACCACACCCATCCCGCCACCACCCAACTTCTCCAGGATGCGGTAGTGCGAGATGGTCTGGCCGATCAAGTCGAGCCTCCTGGGAGCCAGCCAGTTGTCAGCTGCGGCTTTGCTCTGGATGGGAGGGCCGATTCTACACCAAGGGGTTTCACGGGATTGTGCCAGAGTGACGTAAGTGCTTTATCGGAGGCGCGCCTTCACGATGAAGGTGGAGGTGTGAGGAGGGCGTCGGGGCGCGCGTTCGATAAAGCCGTCAGAAGGAAGCCGCTCGCGGTTGCGGCGGACGCGGGTCTTATGCAAATTGAATGGAGCGAAGGTGACGGGTGCAAGTAGATGGGAATGGCGCGCTTCGGCGCGGAGGAGCGAATCGCAGGCTCCGAGGCTGGTGGAGGCAGGAGTATGGTTGTCCTGGGTGAGGTTGAACGTGCGCAAGGAAGAGATTGGTTCGGCGGCAAGGCGTAAAACGGCGTAGCGCGGCGAAGCACGCAAAGTTTTCCGGATGTGACAGTAGCTTCATGCGGCAGCCGTGACTAGGAGCGGTGGGGAACGGAGTTGAATCTGGGCAGCGGTCAACCTCTCGACGATCACCATGGGCGCACCGCAGTGGGGGCAGAGCCGCAGATAGCGGGATGGATTATCTAAGGATGCTCCTGGTTGGGTCTGCGGTGGAGGGAGCAAGCCGAGCACTTCGAAGCAAAGCGGCAGGAGCATAGCGCGCCGCCGGTTGGCGAGGAAGCCGAAGTTGCGGATGCGGACGAAGCCTTTGGGGAGTAGGTGCAACAGGAAGCGGCGCAGGAACTCATCGAGCGATAAGGTCATCAGCTTCTGTTCATTGTTGTGAGCGGAGTCCCGCCAACGAAAGGTGACTTGGCCGTCGGCAAACGAGATCAGGCGATGGTTGGAGATGGCCACGCGATGGGTGTAACGGCCCAGATACTGGAGCACATACTCGGGGCCGCCGAAGGGTGGTTTGGAGTAGACAACCCAGTCCTTTCGGAACAGGGGTCGCAGCCAGGAAGCGAAGATCTTCGGTTGCGCGAGCAGCGCCAGATTCCCGGAAAAATGAAGCTGGCTATGCTGAAAGGCCGACTTGAGACCAGCCACAAACTTACCGCGAAAAAGGCGACGCAGCACAGGAATGGGAAGAAAGAAGTGAGCGCGGGATCGGATCCAGTGGGTGTGATCGAGCGAGAGTCCGCCGGCGGGGACGACACAGTGGACATGGGGATGAAGCCCGAGCTTTTGGTTCCAGGTATGGAGCACGCTGAAGAACCCGATTTCGGCGCCGAGATGTCTGGGGTTACGCGCAACTTCCAGAAGGGTTTCTGCACTGGCACGGAGCAGTAGACCATAGATGACCTTTTTGTTCTGCAGAGCCAAGGACGCCAGTTGCGGAGGCAGAGTGAAAACGACATGAACGTAAGGCGAAGGGAGAAGTTCGCGGCGACGTGCCTCGAGCCACCGTTCCCGAGCGCCGGTCTGACACTTCGGACAGTGGCGATTGCGACAGCTGTTGTAGGAGATGGTGGCACGCTGTCCACAGCGGGAGCACTCATCGATATGGCCGCCGAGTGCGGCGCTGCGACAGCGGGCGATGGCCCGCAGAACCTTTATGTGCGGCCAGCGAATCCACTGGCGGTTGCGCTCGATGAAAGCAGTTCCTGCAGTGTGGATCAGGTCGGCCACCTCCAAGGGCGGCCGGCTCATCTACTCCTCCTGGGGTGGCCACTCTTTCAGCGGGAGCGAGTCCAGAGGACTGGCGGTGGCATGAAGGTGACGTTGCGAAAGGTGGAGGTAGATGGCGGTTTCTTTCAGATCGTGATGGCCTAACAGGATCTGAATGGTGTGGAGGTCGGCGCCGGCTTCCAGCAGGTGAGTGGCGAAGCAGTGACGGAGCACGTGGGGATAAACCTTTTTCTTGATGCCGGCGCGGCGGGCGGCGTGCCGGCAGGCGTGGCGCGGGGTCTTGGTATCGATGGGCTGATCGCCGCTGTGCCAGCGGTTGCCGGGAAACAGCCAGATACCGGATCTTTTCCGCAAACGCCGCCAGTGCGCGCGGAGTTCGTCAAGTAGTTTAGGGCTGAGCATCACATCCCGGTCTTGGCGACCCTTCCCACCCTGGACGTGAATCACCATTCGTCGGCTATCCACGTCGCTGATTTTCAGATGGGTCAACTCGGCGTTCCGGACTCCGGTGGCGTAAAGAGTCATGAGCAGGGTGCGATGGAAGGGAGTGCAAGTCGCGTCGATGAGTTGCGCCACTTCTTCCTGGCTGAGAATCGTCGGCAGGCGATGGGTTTTCTTCGGGTAAGGAGTGTCAGCAATGCTCCACGACTTTTTGAGTGTCTGGATGTAGAAAAACCGCAGCGCACAGAGATGGTTCGTCACGGAACCGGGTGTCAGTTTCCGCTTCGCAAAGAGCTGGGCTTGGTATTCTCGGATGTGCCGCGGGCCCAAGCGATCCGGAGGACAATGGAAATGTCGAGCGAATGCTTCGACCGCGCGGAGGTAATAGCGGGTGGTAGCCTCGGAGTAATGACGACGCTGGAGTTCCTCCAGCATAATTCTGCGTAGATGGGTCACAGGGACCTCCTTGTGACCCAACAATTTATCTGACGGTAAGCACCACTGCCGCCGACCTCACCCACGCAGTAGCGTCCGCCGCGCGAGCGGCTTCGTTCTGACGGGCTACTCGGAAACTGGCGTTCCGCCCGTAACTGTTGACCAAGCGCCCCTGACCATTTTGTTTCCGTGAAGGCAAGTAGCCGTTCTGTACGCCTCCCCGGTAGTTTGAGAGCGAGGGACGATGGCCATGCAGATCGGTGAGCCGCTTCGCACTTTTATCGTCGAGCCGCTGGAGCTTCCGGTGGGCGAGCCAGCTACCGTCGAACCTGAGCCGGCCCCTGCTGTTCCGCAGCCCGAGCCCGAGAGGGTGCCCGTCGCTCCGTGAGCATCCCCGACCACATCTCGCCGATAGTCGCATACCGTGTGTGGCAGTGGGACAGCCTCGGGCTGAAGTCCCTCAACAATCAGCAGTGGTTTCCGGGCTGCGCACTGGAAGCGAATACGTCGCGCTGCCGCAAGGAGCATGCGGCACCAAAAGAGGGTTGCACCTGCGGGGTCTACGCTGCCAAGGATCTCGCGCACTTACGGAGGAGCGGCTATGCCGAGTATGGCGTGCATGGCGAGGTTTACCTCTGGGGCACCGTGGTTGAGCACCGGCTTGGCTGGCGTGCTCAGTACGCCTACCCCAAGAGCATCGTCCTCCCGCCCGATACGATCCCGTTCAGAATGTCCGAAGTCGAATCCCGCTTGGAATCCCTGCTCCTATACGGCGTAGACATCTCTGTTACGCCAGCCGCTTCCCCACCCATCCGGCTCTGGTCAAAGCAGTCCGGGCTCGACATGGCGGGTTTCGACTGGCTGGTGGAGAAACGGAAGCGGTGGTACTCGTACCGCGAACAGGAGCGCAGGCTCAAGGCCGCCGACCGCGTGGCGGTGCTTGGCATCGGCATCGGCGTGGTGGCATCTGCCGACACCGACGACGTGCATGTCCTGATGTGGAACAAGGTCACGCTGCGGCTGCCCCGCAGGCAGGTCGTATGGAGCCGCCAGAACTGGCGGTGGGAAGGGACCGCAACTGGGACATTCACCCGGAGGATCTCGCCGGTGGCTGCTGTCGTCGGGGCAGACTGAGCAGCGCCCGCCGCCCCACCACGCTTGGAGGAATGTACATGCGCGTCGCTCTGTATGCCCGAGTTTCCACATGCAACAGCCAAAACCCAGAAATGCAGGTGGCCGAGTTGCGGGAGTACGCATCCCGGCGCGGATGGGAGGTCTTCAGCGAGTACGTGGACCTAGGCATCTCTGGCTCGAAGGAGTCACGCCCGGAATTGAATCGGCTAATGTCGGATGTTCACAGGCGATGCTTTGATGTGGTTCTCTGCTGGAAAGTCGATCGCTTCGGGCGGTCGCTTAAGCACCTCGTCAACGTGCTTGCTGACCTCGACTCTTACGGCGTCGCATTTGTCAGCCTCCGTGACAACCTGGACCTCTCCACGCCTTCGGGTCGACTGATGTTCCAGATTATCGGCGCGATGGCCGAGTTTGAGCGGTCGTTGATTCAGGAACGGGTTCGCGCCGGGTTGCGTAACGCGAAGCTCAAGGGAAGGACGCTGGGAAGGCCGCGTCGGATCGTCGATGGTGATCAGATGGTACGGCTGCGAGAGCAGGGGGCGAGTTTTCGCGAGATTGCAAGGGCCGTCGGTGCATCCCCTGGTACGGTGCGCACCCGCCTCTTGCGTGGGTGCCAAAGTTCCCGGTAACCCCCGTTTTCATTACCACGTGGATTGTTTCCGGGTGGCCGTGATCCAGGCAGAACTCTGTCAAATGTTAGGCAGAAGATCGAAGTATTCGTCATCCTCATTCTTTCCACCTTCTCCCTCGCCCATCTGCTTCTCCGACTGAATGAATTCAATGCGCTCGATCCACTTAACCATCTTGTAGCCCAGTTGATTCTCAACGCGCAGCCTCAGTGGAGCGCCATACACCTCCGGGAGCGGTCGCCCGTTCATGTGCGAAGCGAGCAGGCATTCCGCCTTCAGCAAATTTTCCATCCTCTGCGTATCGTAATATGAGCCCCCGTAGAGCGCCTCCCCAAAGGAGAAGAAGGCCACGACCTTGGCTTCCGGTTTTGGTCGCACGAGCGCAATGAGTGTCTTCATCGGAATGCCGCCCCACTTTGCAATGCCACTCCAGCCCTGAATGCAATGATGCATTGTGATGTGATCGACCTGGCCCATTTTCTCAATGTCGGAGAGTGAAAGTTCAACTGGATTTTCGACCAGTCCCCCGATGCTCAACTTGAAATCCTGGAACCCGCGCGCGGCCAGGCGCTTCCAGTCCTCTCTCACCGGCATCTTTCCGTTGGGCCAGAAGTATGGCGAGATATCCTGCTCGGAATACTTCTGGTGCGGAATCAGTCGGTTCAGCGTAAGGAGTTGCATTGGATACGTCACGGACTTGAGGGCGTGCTGCAGCTTGCGCGGGCGGCTCCAGGAGATGTAGTGCGCCACAACCCACGAGAGGACGACCACGCCTATGCCCACAAATCCCAGGAACATGCCTAGATGTCCCTGATCATCGGTACCCCGCACGATGTGGTTCATATTCCGCGCAAATCCGGTCATCACGATTAGAGTGACGTGCACCACAATAAATGCAAAGAAACTGAGCATGGTGAGGAAGTGGATGGACCGGGCTGATTGCCGACCACCGAAGATCCGCGCGTACCAGGGAAAGCGGTTCACCACGGCCGGCGACATGGCGATACCCGTAAGGATGGCCAGAGGGCCGAAGACAAAGACGACTGTGAAATAGGCAATCTGCTGCAATGCGTTGTAGCCATAAAACCCGTTCGGCTCCACAGGCATATGAAATGTTGCATAGTGTACCCAGGTGTTCCATGCCTGCAGGAGGACGAAAGGTGAAGTGGGCACAAGCCGCCGCCACTGCTCGGTATCGAAGAGCATAAACACGAAGAAAATTCCTGTGATGATGAACCCGTGAACGTTGATGAAGTGCCAGACCCGCGCAATGCCTATTGTGTGCCGGTAACCCGGCGTGCCAATTATCGGCGAAATATAACGGGCGTCGTCTTTCGCCGTCCAGATGCGGTCGCGAGGGACGTTGAGCGGCGTAAACCGAATCCACTCGCTCCCCGGCGTACAGTCATCATTGAAATACAGACGAGGATGATCCACCAGGATCGAGAGACCGCTACGAATCAGCATCATCAGAAAAAGGAAATTGAAGAAGTGGCAGTAACGGACCCAGAGCGGAAATCCGTGCGGCCCTGCGAAGTTGTTAGGATATACCTGGGGGACAGGTGGAATATGAGGCAGGCCGGCTAGGGTAAACTCAATCCAAGCCGCGAGAACCGCGGACAAAACCGCCACAGCAATTCCGATCAGAATGGAACAGCGAACCCAGATGCGAAAGCGGCGGTCGTTCGGATAGTGCACTGCCCGATGCGCGGCATCGAAGGAAATCATAGCCCCGCCTTGAGGAGTTGCCTCTCTGCAAGCCGCAGCTCTCGGTTTGTGACAAACACGAGACTCTCTGCTTGGATGCTCTGCTGCAGACTGGGCATTGACCCGGTTGGTGCTTCGAAAGCGCTGTTTTCATTTACCAGCGATGTGTCGAGGAAATCCATGCTTGCAATACTCCGCTGCCTCGCGACGCCGTCCGGTGTTTTATTCCAGCATCCGCATGATCTCATCTGGACGCGTGACACCCGAGTCGGACCTCGCAGCTGGCGCATTCAACCCCTGATGCAGGCTGTCGCGTCGGCGTGTGAGTTACTTGCTTGTGCCTGCGACAGGTGGAGCGGGCTGGGCGAAGGTCGCGGCCATGTTAGTGGCAAATATCGTGACCGCGCTGAGCTCAATAATCGCGGAAACCGGCAGCCATGACCATGCGCTATGCAGGTACTCCTGGTAGGCAAGGACCTCAGATGCCACGCGCACTGTGCAACCCACGGTCAGCAACGTCAGCGAAAAGAACATCAGGCGAGGGCTGTAGAGGTGCCGCATGCCGGAAAACGCGGGCAGCACACGTTGTCCCACACTGAAGACCATAACAGCGACGAATCCCACGGTGAGCGCGTGGCGAGATGCGCCCCAGATCCCGGCCGTGTCGCCCCGCGTAAATGCGGCCCACACGCCCAGCCCCGCTGCCACCAGCAGCCAAACGTAGGCTGCGCGTACGAAGTAGGGAAACGTGGGATGTGCACCGCGTGTCTTGGGGGGCTGCTTCGCGAGCTCGAACATACGGAGGCTGGAGGCTGCGAGGACCGCGCCAGCAAAGATCAGAACTACGGCCATTTGGAACAATCCGGCAGCCGCCAGTACAACGCCGGCGCCGTTCACACCGGCAGCCGCCACCAGCATGCCTTTTCGCAGCGGTGGCAGACCCAGGAAGATCAACATCCAACGCGCGCTGAAGCCCCATACGAAGGGCACGATGAAGCCCCACGCAGCGAGCGTCAGAAAACGCTGATCAAGCTCGTGTGGGAACGCCGGAGAAGAGCCTCGAAGCGCGAGATACAGCGCTGCGCCGAGGTTCAGCAATAGCGTAACGCTGAGCCCGATAGTGCCCGCTATAACGACCAGCACCCAGCTATCGAAGCTTTTGTCCCGTCCGGACGGGTGATGTCCTGCGACCGCCATGAAGAAAAGAACGAAGGCGGACAGTTCCAGCGCGGCAGAGACTGGCACGAGCGCGCGCCAGTGCCATGCGTAAACGTTGCCGACCCAGCGCAGTGCGACACCTGTAGTCCACAGGACCCAGCACGTCCAACCGCGCGAGAGAGCAAAGTGGGGAGCCCGCAGCAGTTTGGGAATGGAATAGAACCCGATGCCCAGGATGAAGCTCCCAATCCATCCGAACACTTGAGCCTGTCCGTGCGCCTGCAACCATGAGGCTGAAACCGACGCGGCCGCCTGCTTGCTGCTGATCGAAATGAGGTTCCAGACGCCCAGAAACGTGCCCGGCAGTAGCATGAATGCGATGCCGGTGCTGATGTAGGCGACCAGCAGGCGGGACAAGCCGACCTCCCGCGCCAGCGCCATCTGGAAGACATACTCGGGCGCAGGCGGAGGAGTTGGGTCGGAGATCACGGTCTGTGCTGACATGACTGGTTGTTCCCTGTGCTCCGTCTCACCGCGATCCGGAGAGGATGAATCAATTTGTGTCTCCACTCGAGGCATTGGAAGAGTTTGAACTTCTGGTTGTAGGCTGTGACGCTGCCGAAGCAGCTAGCTGGCTGCAACCGTCGGCGGTTTGGAGGGTCAAGCTTCTGACGATGCAGACCTTCTCTGCGGCTTCGTCGAACATATAGCCCGATCCGCCTTCGCTCACGATTGTCAACAGGTGTTCCGGATCACGCACGCGAATTCCCCCGAGGATATCAACTCCGTATCGGAAGAAAGTGAGCGGCCAAGGCGAAGCGGTCGGACCGGCTAGAATCACCTTTCGGCATCCGGAGCTTGCATCGAGCAGTTCATCGATCCCGCCTTCCACCAACACCGAGCCCGAGATGATCGCAATCGTAGCCTGACCGAGGGCCTCAGCCGCCCGTCCCGGCTCCACCCACAATGACCGTTCCTCCAGCTTCAATGCTTCGGGATGCTTGTCCACAATCTGCAGGGAAGCCACGCGCCCTTTCAGCGCCTTGATAAAGGGAATGAACGCGCCCACCATCGCGACCCGATCGTCAGGCGCGACCTCCGCCGCCTCTAAGGCGTCGAGCCCGGGACGCAACTCCCCGCCTGGCGTGCCGTGGCGGGAGATCGCCAATGAGGACAGAGCATTGAGCGTGGCGACTCCTACCGCCCGCTGAAGCGGCACCGGCGATGTTGCATAATTCGCAATCTCCCACACGCTCCGGCCGGCCATACGCCCGGAAGGCGGGGCGGAGGCGGCGGTCTTCGGACAACAGACCGTATCGCTGAGGTCGCGCGGCGTGAACGCCACACCCACATGACCGCTGGAGAGTTGAGCTGCCGTGTAGAACACGCCGATTCGCACGACCCCTAAGGTCAGAGCCTCTCCCTCGAGGGCACGCTTCAGATCGGTGATCCAGGCCTGGACCAAAGTCATTTCGCCATCCTGCGCATTCGGTGGACACCTCATTTTGCACTCTCGCGCAGCCCCGCTGCCCCGGTCGAGCAGATTAAAGGCTCCAAATCCTTCATCTTTGCAGTGAGGCTGGTCTGCTCTTCTTGGGAGAGCATGGAATCGGCAAGCCGCAGCAACTGATCCTCTTCATCCACGATGTGGTGTTGGATCACGTCGTAGAGTTCTGTTGCAAACCGAACAAGCTCGTCACGCTGCCGCTCGTTGGGAGCGCTCTGGACGGCTTCCAGAAGCTCGACGAGATGCCCTTCTACCTCACGCGCGTACTCATGTTGCTCATCCAACTGCGATAGCAACTCCGGCAATTGCGCGCGCACGTAAGGATAAACGACGCCTTCTTCCTTCTCGAAGTGAGGCTCTAACAGGCGTTGTACCCCCGCCAGTGCCCGGCGCAAGTCAGAAGCGATGTCCTCCGTAGGGTGCTTGACTGCATCCAGAAGCTGGTCAAGCTGAATCTCAACCAGGCGGTGCTCGGAACGCAGCAGATCAGAAGCGGACGTGGCGCTCATGTGGGCCTTCTGTTTTCGATCTTACGAGGGGCTGCGTGTACGGCTTCGGTGACAGCACCTGGCGGCTGAAGCTTGCGCAATGCAAAGCTGTTCAGATTGCGGCGTTTCGCCATTTCCTGAGCGACCTCCGCTCTCTGTTCCGAAGAGAGGACTCGGGCCGCGAGTGGAAACAGAACTCGATCCTCGAACTCAATATGGGTGCGGTACATGGAATCCAGTTTGCCGACGGCAGATTGAAAGGCGTGAACTTGGTCCGCCGCAAGCCGGCCCTCGAGAAGCCACTGCTGTCCCAGACGATCGCCGCGTGTAACGGGGCTGCCCAACGGTGCTCCTGCTCAAGCCGGGCAACATCCGCCAACGCCGACTGAACCTCCGGATCTGACACCCAGCGGAGACGAGGAAATAGAGATTCCTCCTCATCGGCATTGTGTTTCGGCGCAGCCTCGCGAAAGTAGCGCAGCGCCGCATCGAGAGCGCGTCGCTCATCCTCGGCAAGCTGCCGGCCATTCAGACCACCGGCGGCCCTGATGGTGTTCAGGAACATCTCGATGCGGCGGTGACAATCGGACATCAGCCCCGTAGGATCAGAGAAGTCGCTCGCTCTGCTTCCAATCTGAACTGGCATGAACATAATCTCCTTCGCCGCCGTTGCTCATCTCAGGACCGGATCATGATCAGCAGCATCTTGAACTTGGAGATCGCCCGCAGTGCGTGTGGCCGATTTGCGGGCATCAGGATCACCTCGCCGGCGCCCAATTGGAATGACTTGCCGGTAATCACAATCTCTGCTTTACCCTCCAGCACATGTACCAGGGCGTCGAAGGGCGCAGTGTGTTCACTCAACTCCTGTCCCTCGTCAAATGCGAAGAGCGTGACATTTCCTGTGCTGCGGCGGATGAGAACACGGCTGACCACAGATCCTTCCTGGTAACCCGCAAGCTCAACCAGTCGATCGGCTTCGGCGGGGACAATTTCCCCCTTCGTCCTGGAACTTTGCCGACGATCGGAGTCGGCTGGTGCGAAAACCCGGACCTCACTCATGCGACGCCCCTTTCGGCCAGGAAATAGTGAGCAGGAAGGCGCTCTCCTTCGTGGCTTCGACGTCGTGTGGTATGCCGCAGTCCAAGGCCAGTAACTGGCCTGCTGGAACATCTACGACCTCGTTCTCCAGTTTCACTCGAAGATGCCCGGCGAGGGTGTGGATCGAGATCCGCCCTTCAGCCCGATGTTCCTTCATGATGGTGTCAGGCTTCATCGCCACCAAGACAAGCCGGAAGTCCGGGTACTTAACCAGGGTTTTCGAGCTGCGTCCGGTCCCGCGCCGCCAGGACTCTTGTTGGTGGAGTTGTCGTATTTCCTCCGACATATTGAAACGCAGCCGCGGCTTGGCCAGTTGAGGCAGCCGGTTCAGAGCCTTGGCGCCGTCGCCGGGGTGGCAACAAATGTTTGGCAGGGCCATGGTCCCCTCCTTTTCCATTGAACTCAATCTCCATATTAAAGATCGCCTCACGGATGTGATATGACTTTTGTCACGCGGTCAGGTCCGCTTCTCCATCAGGACGGGAGTGGCTGCTCACCTCGTAATCTGTGCTCTGGCGCACCTCGGCATCGACGCGGTCCACGAACAGATAGGTGGATCGTTGCCCGATCAGACAAATATTATATCGTTATACGACATGCGTCAACTGACAGTCGAGCTGAGCGGCTTGATGTGAGCTTGTGACTTTTGTCATATGCAACTGATTCCCGGAAAGTATGCTGGAGACCGGAGTCAATCATGATGCAAAGTGTGCACGCGAACAGCAATGAACAGGACTCATCTTCCGCTCATTCTCAATTGGTCGGAGAAGGACAACATCCCGACAAGATGCAGGGACATTGGGTCCTGGCACGTGCTGGTAAGCGCGTGCTGCGACCAGGCGGGCTTGAACTCACACGGCAGATGCTCGACGCGCTGGCAATCAGCCCACAGGATCGCGTGGTTGAGTTCGCTCCAGGACTCGGAGTGACGGCCCGCATGGTTCTGCGGCGGCATCCTTCGGCGTATTGGGGAGTGGAGCGCGAGCCTGCGGCTGCCGAATATCTGCGACGGCAGTTGGCAGGAGCCAGTGCCCAGATTGTGCTAGCTCAGGTAGAAGAATCAGGATTGCCCAGCGCCTGTGCGAGCGTAGTTTATGGCGAGGCAATGCTGAGCATGCAGAGTCCGGATAAGAAAAACCGGATTTTCGCCGAAGCCCGGCGCCTTCTTGCCGCCGGAGGACGGTACGGAATCCACGAGTTGTGTTTTTTGCCTGACGATATTTCGGACCATGTTCGCCACGAGATTCAAGCGGCAATGTCGAAAGAGATACATGTGGGAGTGCAACCACTGTCCCGGAGTGAATGGGTAAGATTGTTCGAACAGAATGGACTGAAAGTGACTTGGAGCAATGAAGCGCCAATGGATCTGCTGGAACCGCGGCGTGTGCTGCGGGATGAGGGATTGATGGGCAGTCTGCGAATCGCGTTCAATATGGTTACAACCCCGGTGTTGCGCCAGCGGATTCTTGCGATGCGGCGGCTCTTCCGTAAATATGGGGAACATCTCGGTGCCATTTCTCTGGTTGGACAGCGAGAGCCGGGGAATGCCTGGGTTAGCTGATCGGTGGTTTCCACGATCCACGATCGCCGCCCGGAGAGCTGCAGATTCCGTTCGCCGTAAAGAATCACTTAGGCAAGGAGTATCAAGTCATGTCCGAACAGGAACAGATTTACCACCCGGCGACCAAGGAACTCGCAGAGCAACGCAAGAACCTGGCCCCCAAAACTGCCGAGGCCTTCAAGGCGTTCAGTCAGAGCGTATTTGCCGATGGGGCACTCCCCGCGAAGACTAAGCAGTTGGTTGCCGTAGCAGTGGCGCACGTGACACAATGCCCGTATTGCATCCGCGGGCACACAAAGTTGGCCTTGCAACATGGGGCTACACCTCAAGAGATCATGGAAGCCATATGGGTCGCTGCTGAGATGAGGGCTGGGGGCGCCTATGCCCACTCCATTCTCGCACTCGACACGATCAACCACGTCCAGAGCCGGGTGTGACATAGGTCATAGGGCAGGCGTTGCGCTGCAGATGGAATGCGGAGTAGGTGAGGAACGCCATGGCAACGCCGCGCAAGGTGGACTTCAACGAGAAGCCATACATCGTCATCTGGGAGACGACGCAGGCCTGCGACCTGGCGTGCGTCCACTGCCGAGCATGCGCAAAGCCGTCTCGCAATCCCTTCGAGCTTTCGACGGCAGAGGCCAAGGGATTAATCGACCAGATTGCGGAAATGGAAGTGCCAGTCTTCGTCCTTACCGGCGGAGACCCGCTCAAGCGGCCTGATATCTACGAACTGGTCGAGTATGCCCACGAGCGCGGCGTGCATACGTCCATGCTTTTCCGCTTCGACGTGATGAAGCAATTCCAACAGCCATTGCAGCGCTGCGAACACCGCGGGCAGAACGACGGCGGGGAAGTGGTCGGGCGTACGGGCCGAGTGACTCGCTTTGGGATCTCCGATTCCTGATTCCCTATTTTCTCTGTGCGGCCCGCGGAAGCCGTACCGCCGGCAAACCGGCAATCAGGACTCGGAAAGCACAGCGCAATCGCGATTAGGCGGCCTTGCCGCTGCCAATCTTGAACACGCTCGAAGTCTCGAGATAGTAATGCTCGACGTGCTCCTCCTCAAGGAAGGGCTTCAGATCGAGCAGCGGAGCGTGGTTCTTGTAGAACTCTTGGGAATCCGACTTCGTCCTCCAGACAGCAACAACGAGCGCATGGTCAGGACGGTCGTCCGAGATGAAGGTGAGCAGGTCTACAAAGCCGGTCTGGTCCTTGTAAGCGCTTCGCAGTTGGCGTGCAGCTTCCAAGAACTCTTCTTTCTTCTCCAACTTCAGTGTGCAGGTCATCATACGTGTGAACATTGGGAATTCCTCCCCAGCGAAAAATCACCATTTCTGAAAACACTGACTGCTGGCTATTTGGGCGCGGCAGCCGCAGGCTTGCAGGTGTCGGCCAGCCCCCTCTTACAACTGCACATTCTAATCCAACGACAGATCCTTGGGCGATGACTTTTGTCACACACTCCCCGAGCGCCACCTCACATCAGCTTCTTAAGCTGGCCGCTGCACGCGGCGGCCGACTTGATCCGCATCGTCCTGTTCATTCTCACCCTACCTGTTCCGCCCGCTCCGTTCTAAGGGGTGCTTCCAGTTGCAGCGAATCGGTCGAGGGAGCTGGAAGTGTAGATGGTGGATCGCTCGCTGGATACGAGTCGGCCAATGTCTTGTCCATCATCTTCTCACGGATCGCTGCTATATCTCCGGACGCAACGCAACGATCTTCCGGGTCACGGCCTATTTCAGTGATTACGATTGCTTGATCCCGCCGGCTTCGAAAATCGCTTTTACTCACCATACAGTTCCACCGTCCGCTTTTTAGATTCCTCCAGCTTCCACCAGGTCCAATAAATCGCGCCTATTTCTTCATACATATCGATACACGATATACTGTTCCTTGGGTTGGGCGCCTCTATGATCAACACCTCCAGACTGCTCGTCGTTGTCGACGGTTCGCCCGCTGGCCAGCGCGCAGTCGCATACGTTGGCGCTCTTGTCGGCAGACGTAAAGGTTTCCGCATATGCCTGGCGCACCTGTTGCCGCCATTGCCGGCTGAGTTGCTGGAATTTGGTGGTGTCGAGAATCCAACCGAAGAGACCCGCGAACAGGCGCAGCTGCGCGCCGAGCAGAAGCGGTATCGCCGAGCTGAGAAGCAGAAGGACCGCGGCGTGCTGGAAGCTGCAACCGATGTGGTGCACAAGGCCGGAGTGCCGAGATCAGCCATTGAAACGCGGTTCTGGGCATTGCCGGCAAGCCGCGATCCCGCCGATGAGGTACTGGAGATGGCGCAGGCTCGCCGCTGCAAGACCGTGGTCGTGGGCCGCTGCACAACTTCCTGGATCAGGGAATTATTAGGCGGCGATCTGGCGGAAAAGCTCGTTCGGCGTGGCGAGAGGATCACCGTCTGGGTTGTGGAGTAAATCGATTCTCCGGCAAAGGAGGAGTCTGTGGTCGATAAAACCGTGCGCTTCGTCATCAAGCGCCAGCCGATCCCAGACGCAAAACCGCACTGGGAGGAGTTCAACCTCCGTTTCCGTCCAGGGATGAACGTGATCTCCGGTCTGATGGATATCGCCGAGAACCCGGTGGACCAGTTCGGCCGGCCGACTACCCCCATCACCTACGATTCGAACTGCCTTGAGGAGGTGTGCGGCTCCTGCGCCATGCTGATTAATGGTCGAGCGGCCATGGCCTGCTCCGCGCTCGTGCACCGGCTGAGCCAGCCGGTCCGCCTGGAGCCGTTGTCACGCTTCCGCGTGATCCGCGATCTATCCGTCGATCGCAGCGTCCTCTTTGAAAACCTGAAGCGTGTCAAGGCCTGGGTCCCGGTGGACGGCACTTACGATCTGGGACCGGGCCCGCGAGTCTATCCCGAAAGCCAGGAGAAGATGTACCCGCTCTCCCGGTGTATCTCCTGCTGCCTCTGCCTTGAAGTCTGCCCGCAAGTGACAAGGGCGACCGGCTTCGTTGGCGCCGCGATCATCAACCAAGTACGCCTTTTCAACGAACACCCAACGGGCAAGTCGCTGAAAACCGAGCGGCTGCGCGCCATGATGGGCGATGGCGGAATCCACGAATGTGCGTATGCGCAGAACTGCGTGCAAATTTGCCCCAAGGGCATCCCTCTCACCACCTCGATTTCCATCGTGAACGGCCAGGTGATGAAACAGGCGCTGCGCGATCTGTTCCACAACCCCGAACTGGCGTGGCAGGGCGAGGCTCCTCATAAGCATCCACAGAAGTAGGGTCGCATCGCCCTACAGCGACGCGACGGATTCCGGCAATGCCACAGTCAGCAGAAACGCGCTGTCTTCCCCGATCGCCTCGACGTCGTGGGTCACAGCGCGGTCAAGTACCAGGACTTTTCCCGCGGGAAGATCAAACAGCTTCCCGGCTGCTTGCATGCGAATGCGCCCTACCACAGGCTGTACGGAGACTCGACCGGGATTGTGATGCTCCTCGATTCGCCGCTCCTTCTTGAGCGCTATCAAGCTGATGCGGAAATCGGGATAGCGCGCTAGGCTCTTGCGGCTGATGCCAGTTTGCTGCCATGCATCCGTCTGCTGGAGAGCCGACAGCTCGTGTTCGATGTCAAGCTCCACGAATGCCCCAGGCATGGTGATGGGGTGCGGTGAGGTGTGCGACTCAGCTTGGGCGTTTTTCGACATACGGCATCCTTCCCACTTTGTCAATCACGGCAAATCCTTCTTGCAGCCGGCCATCGATTCGCGATGCATGACGAGGTGGCCTCCGGCCGCACGAGCGCTTGCCTCCAGCCGCCCCCAATCGCGCTGCAGATCTTCCAAGAGGCCGAGACCAACCAGTTTCGACTGGGCGAGCGGAGGACACTCAGTTTCCTCCGATATCGGGCAGCCCTCGTGCAGCATGCGGTGCGACAGCAGAATGTCGCGAAGTGGTACCTCGTATTCCTGCCCGCACGCCCGGCAAGGCAGATGGATCGCAATGGAGTCTAGTATGTCCACCTCTGAGTCAGGCGGCCCGTTTACGGTGCGGACGCAAGTGTGACAGTTCACGTTCCAGATATTCCTTCAGCGCAACGGCATTATTGTGTTCCTGGTCGTGGGAGCTGTAGACGAGTGTGACCTTTCCCCGTCCCGCTGCGTCCAGCAGTGGCTCCAGCGAATCTCGGTGCGCATCAAGCTCCACAGAGTAACGGCGGCGAAACTCGTTCCACTTGTCGGGATCATGGCTGAACCATTTGCGCAGGTTGGTGCTGGGCGCGGCCTCCTTCAGCCAGCTCGCGATGTGCAAGCTGTTCTTCTTCACTCCACGGGGCCAAAGCCGCTCCACCAGAAATCGCCGGCCATCGCTGATGCTGGCAGGTTCATAAGCTCGTTTCAGTGAAACCACGTGCAACCTCCTCTCAATGCCCGAATTAATGTCCGCCCCCTAAAGCGGCCATTCCGGAGGCTCACATTCCGGGCATTGGCTGTTGATGAATGAGAGCCCGTTCACGATCTCTTCCAATCCGGTCCGCGCAGATCGGGAGCGTTGGCAGCCCTCATCGCAATCTCCTCATCGCACGCAGGAACTGCCTTCGTGCACGGAACGGTAAAACTCCTCAGCGGCGCGGGAGTCCTCGGCAAATACTCCACGCAACGCAATGGTGGTCATAGTCGCCTCAGGACAACGTACGCCCCGCGCTGCGACGCAGTCGTGCTTGCCGATCGCTTTCACGGCACAGCCCCGCGGTTTCACCGCGGCCATGAATGCCTCCGCGATATCTGCGACCAATTCCTCCTGCACCACTGGACGGGCAGCGAGCGCCTGGACCAGGCGCGGAATTTTGGAGACACCGACGATATGGGTGTCGGGGATGTATCCGAAGTGAATCTTCCCGCCATAGATCAGCAGGTGGTGAGGACAAAGCGAGTAGAACTCGATGTCGGAGACCACCACCAATTCCTGGCTGCGCGCGCGGAATGTTTTGAGGATTTCCAACGGCTTGGCGCGATACCCGCCGGTGAATTCGCGGTAAAAGCGGGCCACGCGCCGGGGTGTCTCCCGGAAGTGTTGGGAGGTCAAATCAACTCCAAGTTCTGCCAGCAACATGGCAATGATCGCTTGCAGGCGCCCTTCCGTTTCAAATTCGCCTACACTCCCAGGAAGTGCCGCGGCCACATGGCCTACGTCCGAGGTAGCCAGCGTGACCCTGTTCAAAGCATGTGTTCCATTTCCATTTTCCTGCATCCGTACCTTCTTCTCAATTGGCGCTTGCTTACCCAGTGCCTAGTAACCGGAAAATTCCTCCGTGCGAATATCGTCTTCGTCCACGCCTGCTTCGACCAGCATCTGCCGCATGGCCGCAACCATCGCTGGGGGCCCTGCGATGTAATAGATCGGACCCTGCGTCGAGGGCAGATAGCGCCGGAGCATATTCTGGTCGATAAACCCGGTTTCACCTGTCCACGAGCGATGCGAGCGCTCCGTCTCCGTCATCGTTGCGATGAGATGGAATTTGCTGTTTTGCCTGGCTGCTTCTTGCAGCACGTCCAGAAAAGCTGCGTCCTCGGGGCGGCGGTTGGAATAGAAAAGATAGAACTGGTGAAGCAGATTCTCCCGTGTGGCTTGGCGGATGATGCTCAGGAACGGCGTAATCCCGATTCCACCGGCCAGGAAGACGGCCGCGTTCGAGCTGTTCTTGTGCAACGTGAAAGAGCCGCTTGGCCCTTCCATCTTTACCGCCATCCCCGGCGACGCGCTGCGCAGCACCCGCTTGAATGCGGTGTCGCGCATGCGAGTAGCAATCATCAGGTCGGCATCGAACGGAGCACTCGCGATCGAAAAGGCGCGCGTGTTGCCCTCCGCATCGGTTTGCGGGGGATTCACGAGCGTCAGGTCAATTGACTGGCCGGCCCGAAACTGGAAGTCGCGGGGTTTGGCAAAGTAGAACGCCATTGTTCCCTCGGCGATCTCTTCACGTTTCTTCAGACTGGAGATGTGGGTTGACGTGGCGGTTGCCATTGCGGCACCTCCTTACACTTCTGAGCGCGGTCCGATGCACACGATCACCGGTGAGGGCAGTGCGATCAGAACCGGCAACTAGTTAAATATCGTAACACGATACACGCCACTTTGCTGACGCAGTCGATTTTGGGCTCACGCTGCCGAAGAGCACAGCGGACAGCCACCTGAATCGCGATATTCCACGACAGCTTCGAGCTTCTCTGCCAGCATTTCGAAGGCGTTGTGCACGTCGACGCCCACCTCGAACTCGACTTCTTCGAACTTCTCCTTCAGATGGTCCTGCTCAGCTTCGGAGAGTGCCTGCTGCGCCATGGGGAGCAGCAGGTGGTCTTCTTTCCATATATGGGCAGGATAAATTTCCGCCAGGCGACGAAGCACAGCAGCGAGCCGGTGGCGCAGCGCCAGCGGATTCTGCAGGTAGGCAGCCGAAGCCTCCGCCAATTCGTCGAGGAGCTGCGCAGCCATGCGGTGCTCCTCCTCCAGTGTTCTCAGCTCGCGATGTGCGCCGGCACTGGCCTTAGTCTCGAGCAGCGGGAACAGATACTTCTCCTCTTTCGTGTGGTGACACTGGCCGGCAAAGATCCTCAGAAACTGGACGACATCGGCGAGGATACTGGGCTCGACCTGCTTGCCCGATTCGAGCCGTTCCGCCACTGCACTCATGCCGGCGGCAACTTGTTGGATCACCTGGTGATCGTGTTTCAGCTCATGGATAAAGTCACTCATTGCGTTTCTCCTTTCTACCCGGCGCTCGGGTCGGATGAAGGCTTTCACCCGCAGCCAGCGAAATTCTCAGAGCATGACATCGCAGCGGACGAACGCATGCTCGTCAGACCTGCTCTTGCGATTTCGGCCAGGCAATGATCAACAGGAACGTGCTTTGCTGGACGGCCTCAACGTCGTGAACAACGCCACGGTCGACGGCGAGCAGCTCTCCTGCGGGAACTTCGACAGTAGCCTGGGGCAGGTGCAGCCGCACGTGTCCACCAAGCGTCAGAATTGCAAACCTTGCATCCGTCTTGTGCCGCTTCAGGCGCGTGTTGGCCTTCATCGAGACCAGCACGATGCGCAGGTCGGGATATTTCACCAACGTCCGCGCACTCCGGCCGGACTCCGCTTGCCACGCATCTTGTTTCCAGAGGTTTCGCACTTCATCAGGAATTAGGACTTGCAATAGCGGACTCCCCAGGTGGGGGAGCCTGTGTAGACCATAAGGAACTTGTTGAGCGTCTGGAGTTACGGGTTGCGCAGCCATTTTCTCCTCCTCATCGAAGTTAATTCATTCGGCATCGGCGACGTGGGCGACCACAGGATTGAGTCGGTGAGGAGGGTGTCCCAGGGGCTGAATCGCGACACCTTCGCGCGACGAGAACTGGACCGTGTACTTACGCGAGCAATTGCCGCAGAGCCAAAAGTAAACGCTGACGTGCGAAGGCTTGCTGGCACAGATCGCGTTTGGAACATCCGAGCAGGGTTCCATTGGCCGTTGCAGGTCGAATCGGTACAGTCTCCCGCGACGAAAGTGATGAAAGTCTGTCCCGCATTCTGGGTTCGCGCACTTGGAAATCATCGGTATCTCCCGCCGTTTTGCCGGCTGAATGCACTGTGCACCCAATAGAAAAAGCACACAATGGAGCGTTCGTACCGCCAAGTGGGACGGGTATACCGGCGACGGGGAAGTGTTAGATAAGCTTGCGTTGGATGGCGTGCATCACGGCCTCAAGTCGGGTGCGAGTCCGTAGCTTCTGATTGATATGGTGCAGGTGGTTGCGCAGGGTCTGCAGGCTAATGCCAAGCTCAGCAGCCGCTTCCGGAGAATCCTTACCCTCGGAGAAGAGCCGCAGAACGTGTTTCTCCTGGTCCGAAAGTGGGGATACCGGCGCTGCGCGGCCGACCGTACTGCCCAGTTCGGTCAATTGCTGCGATAACTCCTGCATCCTGTGGACGAGTTCCTCGGTCTTCTTCTGTTCGGTGATTTCGTGTGCCAGGTGAATCAACAGCCTCCGACCGGTGCGCGGATTCTGGAACCTTACCGTGGACATGTTCACCCAAAGCCTCCCACCCGATCGCGTGCGCGTGTTCAGGTCGAAGTTGGGGATTTCCTCTCTTTTCCCGACACACTCCAGCACGCTGCAATTCTCATGGCATACGGGGGTGCCCAGCGTCCCGCGGCCCTCCAGCACTTCAAAGCAGGTCTTGTGCAGGACTTTCGGGGCGGGATAACCAAACAACTTCTCTGCAGCTTTATTCCAGGAGCAGATTTCCCCCTGTTCGGTGACGACGAACGCCGCATCCGTCGTGGCTTCCAGCAATTGGAACAATTCGCTTTCAAGCATTGGATCCCCCCGGACCCGGCGACTCAGCGGCAGTACCAATGTTGACTGGCGATGGTACGCGCGCTCCATTGCAGAATATCGGGCTACGAGACAAGTATACGACTGAGAAGTCATGAACAGGGCGGGCGGAAGTTGTATCGGAGGTTAGCATATGCATAAAAGCATTCATTCAATTCAGTTCAGCGTTGCAGTATTCATGGCCGTGGTACTTTCTTTCCTCATCCTCGGTGGCAGCCAGGCGCTGGCCCAAGGCGCGGAGGCCGGGGCTTCATCGCGGCATGCTTCCGCCCAGGCGGTCGATATTGTTCGGGATCCCGCCGACGTCCCGCCGCCGGTCGGGAATCGTTCCGCGACAACCGTGAAGGTTGAACTTACCGCCAAGGAAGTTGTCGGCGAGCTCGATCCAGCAAACGGAACCATTTACCGGTACTGGACGTTCAGTGGCAAGGTACCCGGCCCCATGATTCGCGTCCGGCAGGGTGACATGGTGGAGGTCACATTGCGCAATGACGCCTCCAGCCACATGGTCCACTCAATCGACTTCCATGCGGCAATCGGGCCCGGTGGCGGCGCAGCTCTATCGCAGGTCCTGCCCGCACAGGAGAAGACGTTCACCTTCCAGGCGATCACGCCGGGCCTGTTTGTCTATCACTGCGGGACGCCCATGATTGCGGACCACATCGCCAACGGCATGTACGGCCTGATCCTGGTCGAACCGGCGGGCGGATTGCCGCACGTTGATCACGAATATTACGTGATGCAGGGCGAGGTGTACACAACGGCTCCGAAAGGCAAAGCGGGGCTGCAGGGCTTCAACGAAGCCAAACTGATGCAGGAATCGCCGGAGTACTTCGTCTTCAACGGCGCCGTAGACGCACTGACGAAGAAATACCCGCTGCATGCGAACACCGGTGACACCGTGCGTATCTTTTTCGGCGATGCGGGGCCGAATGCGACATCTTCCTTGCACGTTGTTGGCGAAATCTTTACTCGCGATTATGTACTGGGCTCGCTCACTTCGCCTCCCCTGAATGGTGTTCAGACTGCCAGCATCCCTCCCGGTGCGGCCGCCATCGTCGAACTCAAAGCTGCAATCCCTGGGCAATTCACCTTCATGGATCATGCTATGGCGAGGATGGCCAAGGGGCTCATGGGTACGCTCGATGTCACCGGTGCGCAGAATGCGGCGCTGATGCATGCTGGTCCAGCCTCGCCTGCTGCTGCAACGACAGACTCGAACGGGGTAAGCGGGATGAGCCAAGCTGATACCATCGCAGCCGGTTCGGCAAAAGCGGACAGTGATGCAGTATCGCTCACCGCCGGGCGCGGCAAACCAGCTATTGACGGGGGGAGAGCCAAAGCAGATGCAATCTCAAATATGTCGATGCAACATGCCGGAACGGCCTCGGTGAAGATAGGGCGCACACCGCGAGAAAATCTCTCATCGCCCTCCGGGCCAATGTCTAACAATGCTCCCACCGCGCTCAACGGATGCCTCACGCTGCTGAGCGACGGGAAAGTCATGCTCAAACTTCTCCACTCCGAAAAGACTTATCGTCTGGAAGCACAGCCGCTGCTCTTCGATGAAAACGACAACCACCTGGTCCACGTCACCGGATATTTCGGCAGTGTCGTTCCCGTTGAGAATCCCCACATTCCCAGCTTTGTAGTGGACACGCTCGTGGAACTCGCTCCTACCTGCTCCGCAAAGATTTCGCCTGCGGCTCTTCGAAAGCTTTCGGACGGGACCGCGGGCGGACAACCTGGGACTGCAGGCACCGTGGGCATGGGCGAGTTTAGGTTCCTGCAACCTGACATCGTCGTCAACGTCGGGGAGGTAGTCACATGGAAGAACACTTCTACGAGCACCCACAATGTGGTTGCGGATCCCGCTAAGGCCACGGTGGCGGCGGACGTCCATCTCCCCCACGGGGCGCGGACATTTGATTCCGGATTTATGGAGCCGGGACAAACGTTTACTCACAAGTTCACAGTCCCCGGGGTGTACCGCTACGTCTGCACGTTGCACGAAGGCAATGGAATGAAAGGGGTGGTCGTCGTAAAGGCGCCTGGTGCTACGAACATAGCGCGCGACCTCCGGGCGGGTAGCGATTAAAAAACCCTGCATCCGCAGGCCGCTTTCTGGCGCTGAAAACCAAGAAGTTCAGCGCCGATGCAAAGCGGTTAAGAAACTGATGATTTCCGCTCGCTTCTTCTTTATCTATGCACGCAGCGTTTGCCCGGCCATGTGTGAGCCAGTGGCCACATAATCAGACCTGAGCCGTAGTCGCACTCCCTGCGGTTCTCACATCTGGGGGAATCGGCTGCGTCAGGCTGGCGTCCAGCCGCCCCGGTGAGGAGCACATGTCCAGCGAACTGCTAACAGCCGAAGCTGCTGCGGAAGTGAAGCACCCTGAGCGCAAAACTCTGCGATGAAAACTGGCATCCGATCGCCTCTGCCCCACGCAAACCCCCATCCAGCAGGAGCGACCAGGTAATGCGTCAACCCGATACGCGGGACACGGCCCAGTCTAGGCACTGGCAAATGCAGTAACAACGAGTTGGGGGGGTAGTATGTTTCGGGAAAAATTCGGCTACACCCCCTGCCTTGAATGGCGACTGGAGAGCGGGCGCGCGGTGCGTCGGGGAAATGGCGCTGGGCGTGCGTGCACCTGGCGGGCGCGTTGGGGAACTGGGGGCGAGCCGATCCGCGTGCGTGCGCTCGGCGGG
>Ga0209517_10002734_pt1 | contig 24531 bp, 22 predicted proteins | sample PeaSoiMetSII2010_FD_187695 | JGI IMG/M metagenome (GOLD analysis project Ga0209517, IMG submission 187695) | Peat soil microbial communities from Weissenstadt, Germany - SII-2010 (SPAdes) (version 2) | ecosystem: Environmental > Terrestrial > Soil > Wetlands > Peat | place: Germany... | reverse complement strand
CATCGAGCCAATAGCGCGCGAAGTGCTCGCCATAGCGGGGAGATGCCAGCAGGCGATCAACTAATTTGTCGTAGGCGCCTGGACTTTGGTCCGCCAGGAAGGCATCCACCTCATTCAGCGAGGGAGGCAAGCCGGTCAAGTCTAAGGTGAGCCGCCGAACGAGCGTTTCTTTGGACGCTTCGGGACTGGGGGTGAGTTGCTTGGACTCGAGGGTTGCCAAGATAAAGCGGTCTATTTCGTTGCGCGGCCACTCCTTGTGCTGCACCTCCGGCGGGGTGGGCCGCACGGGCGCCTCGAAGGCCCAGTGTTTCTGAAAAACGCCGCCCTGCTCGATCCAACGGCCTAGCGTTGCGATCTGTTCCGGCTTGAGCGTTTTGCCCGAGACGGGGGGTGGCATGACGACCTTAGGGTCCGTGGCATTGACACGCCGCCAGAGTTCGCTAGCGCTGAGGTCGCCACCCTTGACGGCTTGCCGCCCGTCGTGGAGGGTGGTTTCCCCCTCGGCCGTATCGAGGCGCAGGTTAGCCTGGCGTTTGTTGGCGTCAGGCCCATGGCACGGGAAGCAGGTGTCCGAGAGAATCGGGCGGATCTCACGATTGAACAGCACGGGCTGATTCGTCGGGGCGGCGTGGGCGCTGCCGGCAGCGCACCAAAGAGCTGCGAGGCCAGACAAAAGCGCCCTGCCAGGCCCCCATAGCCCGGGCCTGCGCTTGGTTCTGATCCTCAACATCATCATCGAAGGTTTCTTCACGCGCGGGCTTGCCGTCGGGCTGCCTCACTGCCTGGTTAAACGAACCATGGCTCCACGACTAAGCAATCCGGCGTCAAACAAGGTAATCCTTTGACGCAATTCGACAACCTGAAATTTAAAATTATTTAGTATAATGAGGAAACGCCCCAGCGTGCAAACACCGTCTGGGGATGGCTTCTCGCCAGTCCTAGACTGGCGCTGGGCTAAGGACCGAGGTATCCTCCAGCATGTTCATTGCCGGAGTCGGAACGGCCGCGCCACCCCAACGCTACGGGCAGAAGCAATGCTGGGAGACCCTTCAGCAATCCAAGCGCTTTGACTTACTGGAGCCTCGCGCACAGGCGCTGCTCAGGAAAGTCCTGAACGGCAACAACGGCATTGCGACGCGTCATCTCGCCCTCGAAAACCTGGGCGAGGCGTTCGACCTGAGTCCAGACACACTGCACGGGCGCTTCGCCGAACACGCCCCGGTGCTCGCCGCCCAGGCAGGCCAGCGGGCGCTCACTAGGGCAGGCCTTCAGCCGGGCGAAATGGACGCGGTCATCATCAGCACCTGCACGGGCTACCTGTGTCCGGGGCTCACCAGCTATGTGTGCGAGCGCCTGGGCTTGCGGGCGGATGTGTTGAGCCTGGACCTGGTAGGGCAGGGCTGTGGGGCCGCGTTGCCCAACCTGCGAGCGGCCGAGGCGCTCCTGGCCGCTGGCCGCGCTCAGCGGGTGTTGTCCATTTGCGTCGAGGTGTGCAGCGCGGCGATGTACCTGGACAATGATCCCGGCGTGCTCGTCAGCGCCTGCTTGTTCGGCGACGGGGCGGGCGCGGCGGTGCTGACATCGGATCATCCGCACACGAGGGGGCTCAAGTGGAAAGCCGGCGGCTCCTGGCTCGAGCCTGGGAAACGAGATTGCCTGCGCTTCGAACAGAAAGCGGGCCTCTTGCGCAACATTCTGCGGCCACAGGTGCCAGCGCTGGCAGCCCAATTTGCCAGGCTGGTCCTGGAGCGTATCCTCGAACGAGCACAGGTGAAACGGGAGCAAGTGAGCAGTTGGGTGTTACATCCAGGGGGTCGGGACGTTCTGGGGGCGTTGCGCCAAGAGCTCAGCTTAAGCGAGTCCGACGTGCGCTGGAGCGAGGCGGTGTTGCGCGAGTATGGGAACGTGAGCAGTTCCTCCCTGTTCTTTGTCTTGGAAACTGCTTTGGCCGACTCCGCTCCTAAAGGTTACTGGTGGATGACTTCGTTCGGGGCCGGGTTTAGCTGCCACGGGGCCCTGCTGGAAATGGAAGTGTGAAATCGTTTAAATCGTTTTGCTGTTTGAGGCTGAAGTGTGCCTTGCTTGACTCGGTTGGGCGGTGCTAACCAGCAAGAAGCCAAGCGCCCTATGAAACGCATTACGATTGTGGGAGGCGGATTGGCTGGGTTGGCCCTGGGCGTCAGTTTGCGTCAGCGCAGTGTGCCGGTCACCCTCTGGGAAGCGAAAGGCTATCCCCGCCATCGTGTCTGCGGAGAGTTCATCAGCGGCAAAGGGCAGGGCGTGCTCGAGCGGTTAGGTTGGCGCGAGATCTTGCGGGAAGCAGGAGCTGTCCGGGCGCGCACTGCCGCCTTTTTTGTTGGCGGCGCGTCCTCCCCTGTTCGTGCCCTGGCGCAGCCGGCGCTCTGCCTCTCGCGCTGGACATTGGACAACTTGCTGGCGCAATACTTCGCGCAGCTAGGTGGTGAGTTGCATGAGAATGCGCGTTGGCGTGGGGACGAGGACGGCGAGGGGCTGGTGCTGGCCAGCGGCCGTCGCTCCCGCCCGCTGGAAGAGGGCTGGCGCTGGTTCGGTCTTAAAATCCATGCGCGCAATGTGCCGCTAATGGCCGACCTCGAAATGCACGCTGGCCAAGATGGTTATGTTGGGTGCACGCGGTTGCTCGATGGGGAAGTCAATGTGTGCGGGTTATTTCGCCGACGCGGCGAGTGGCCTGAGGGTGCCAAAAGCTGGCGAGAGCTGCTTTGCGGCCAGCCGGGAACACGACTGCACGAACGTCTGGGAGGTGCTGCGCTTGACCAGAGCTCGTTCTGTTCGATCTCGGGCTTGTCTTTGCGAGCGCAACGCGCTGCGGGGCGGCCTCAATGCTGTATCGGCGACGCGCTAACCATGGTGCCACCAGTGACTGGCAACGGCATGTCGATGGCACTTGAAGCGGCGGAACTGGCTACTGAGCCCCTCGGAGCTTACAGCCGCGGTGCTCTGTCCTGGGCGCAAGCGCAACAAAAGGTTGCCTCGGCCTGCGATCTGGCCTTCGCCCGGCGGTTGGCCTGGGCGCGCTGGCTGCAATGGATGATGTTTGCACCGATGCTTCGTGGCGGTTTGGGTGTGGCGGCCTTGCGCTCGGACTGGCTGTGGCGGATGATGTTCTCGCGAACGCGCTAAGCGTTTCATGAAACCAATTTCTGAATGCCGGCTTTACACGTTCGTGGACACCGGGTACCTGCGTGGACGCTCACCGGCAGCGGTCGCTGAGGAGCTTTGTGAGGGCGGGGCCGATCTGATTCAACTGCGCGCCAAGCAGGTTTCCCTGGACGAGGTTCGGCGCTTGGCGGAAGCTGTCCGTCTGGTCACGCTGCGGGCCGACGTAGGTTTGGTCGTCAATGATCACCCAGCCATCGCCCAGGCAGTGGGCGCGGACTTCTGTCATCTGGGTCAGGAGGATTTTTTTGGCGCGCATCGTTCGCATGTTTCTGAACTCGGCGCCGCATTGGTCTCGAACGGAAGCGGAGAGCATGGGCGCCCGGCGGTTCGGGTGGGCTTGAGCACGCACTCGCCTGAACAGGCCAACCGGGCCGTGGCGGCTGGGGCACACTACCTTGGTGTTGGGCCCGTATATCCAACGGGTACCAAGCCCGGTGCTGCGCCGGTCACGCTTTCCTATGTGCGCTGGGCCGCAGAGCACGTGAGGACCCCTTGGTTTGCCATTGGCGGCATCACGTTAGAGAACCTGGACGCAGTCTTGGGGGCAGGCGGCCGGCGCGTCTGCGTCGTGTCAGCCATTCTCCAGGCTCCGGACATTGTGGATGCCTGCCGGCAGTTCAAGCGGCGCCTGGGAGAACCGTGAGGGCCGGGGTGGGCTGGCCCTAATTTGGCCAAGGCCCTTGAAGATTTGCTTCGCGTCGCGCGGGCCAAATTGGTTAGGATGCGGCATCGAACGAGAGATGAATTTGTCCTTTGAGAACAAAATTCGGCTGGCGTTCCTCCTGTCGTTGGTGTGTTTGCTGTGGATCGGTGGCATGGGCTATTTCCATGCCACCCGCTCGATGGCCACCTATCGTTTAGCGGACCAAGCCTACCAGGTCCTCGATGAGCTACAGAGCACGTGGATTGGGCTTTTGAACGCAGAGACCGCGGCTAAAAGCTATGCCGTTAGCGGTTACGAACTCGCGCTCAAACCCTACCAATCCGCCCTCGAATCCATCGCGAGTGGTCACGAGCATCTGCGCCTCTTGACGGCTGATAATCCCGAACAACAGCACAACCTGGACCAGCTCGAGCCACTACTGACCAAGAAGTTGGGCTGGATTGCCAACGCCATCGAGAGCCGACGGGCAAATGGGTCGGCCACTACCCCGAGCGCGCCCTCCCTTGCCGAAGAGGCGCAAACCATGGACGAAATCCGCCATTGGTTCGCCACCATGGGAATAGCGGAGCGGCACCTGTTGGTGGCGCGCTTCGAAGGCGCGCAGGGGCAGGCGCGCCGGACGATGGAGATGTTAATGCTCGGGAGCGCCCTGGCGGTCGCCTTCTTGGCCTTCGCCACCCTGGTAGTCCACCGCGGTTTCGTGGAGCGGCAGCGCGCCGAAACCGAACGCGACCGTTTTTTTAATCTTGCTCGAGACCTCATGTGCATCGCCGGGTCCGACGGCCATTTTAAGTCCTTGAATCCAGTTTGGGAACAAGTGTTGGGCTACTCGCGCGCAGAACTGATGGCCCAACCGTTCCTGGAGTTCGTCCATCCCAACGACCGGGGGGCCACACTCCTGGAGATGGAACGTTTGGACAACGGAGGTGAGGTAATGTTTTTCGAGAACCGCTACCGTTGCAAGGACGGTTCCTACCGCTGGTTGTCCTGGAGTGCGCGCAAGGTCGCCGGCGAAGGGTTGGTTTATGCGACCGCGCGTGATGTGACCGAGCCGAAGCAAGCCCATCAGCAAATCGCACATTTGAACGAGGCCCTGCGCCATCGCGCGGCCGAACTAGAGGCTGCTAACAAAGAGCTGGAGGCTTTCAGTTACTCGGTCTCGCACGATTTGCGCGCGCCGTTGCGGCACCTGGGTGGATTTGTGGACCTGTTGCGCCGGCGTGCCCTGGACACCCTGGACGAGAAGAGCAAGCAGCATCTGGCGAATATTGCCGGCTCGGCCCAGCAAATGGGGCGGCTGGTGGATGACCTGCTGAGCTTCTCGCGCATGGCGCGCGCCGAAATGCGCCAACACCGCATCAGCCTGGATCGTTTGGTGGGCGAGGTGCGCGCCGAATTGCGGCGCGAGGCTAAAGACCGCGACGTGCAATGGAAAGTCGGGGCGTTGCCGGATGTGTACGGAGACGCGCCGATGTTGCGCGTCGCCATACTGAATCTCCTGGGCAACGCGCTCAAGTACACCCGGCCACGCCAGCCTGCCATCATCGAAGTGGGAGCCGAGGCCAACGAAAGCGAGCACACGATTTTCGTGCGAGACAACGGTGTGGGATTCGACATGAGATACGTGGCTAAGCTCTTTGGTGTTTTTCAGCGACTGCATTACGAAGATGAATTCGAGGGCGCAGGCATCGGTCTGGCCAGCGTCCGGCGCATTGTTGGCCGCCACGGCGGGCGCACTTGGGCCGAGGGAAAGGAAGGCGAGGGCGCCACATTTTACTTCACCCTGCCGAAAGTCCCAGAAATCCGGCCCCCAGCTCCCAACGGCCAAACTCAAGCCCCAATGGCCACCGAGGTAATGTCCAAATGAGCAGGATTGATTAGACATCATGGCTCCGAGGGACTGCGGGACTGCGGTTGCGCTCTTGACTTCGCAAGCAGGACCTTGAACTATGAAAGCAGGAACTATTGATGACTGAGCCGAAAAACATGGCCGAGCTCAAACGCATTCTGTTGGTCGAAGACAGCAAGAAGGACGTCGAACTGACGCTCAACGCCCTGGAAGAACACCATTTGGCTAATGAAGTCGTCGTGGTCCGGGACGGAGCGGAGGCGTTGGATTTTCTGCATCGCCGGGGCAAGTACGAGGGCCGCCCCGACGAGCTGCCTGCAGTGGTCTTGCTGGACTTGAAATTGCCCAAGGTGGATGGGCTGGAGGTCTTGCGCGAGTTGAAAGCCGATGATCGTCTGAAGATCCTCCCAGTGGTCATGCTGACCTCCTCGCGGGAAGAGCAGGATTTGGTGCGCAGCTACCAACTCGGGGTCAGCGCCTACGTGGTCAAACCCGTGGATTTCGATCAGTTCGCCAGGACGGTCAAAGAACTGGGGTTGTTCTGGGCGGTCATCAATGAGCCGCCGCCGGGGTGCGGCGCAAAAGCCCACCCGTTTGTCTAGAACGCCCTGCGCCTGCTATCGCCAAACTGCCCTGCCTCACCCACCATGAAGCTGCCGTTGCAGATTCTTCACTTGGAAGACGATCCGGTGGATGCCGAATTAGTGCGCGAGATGTTGGAGGCCGAGGGCTTGGCCTGCTCGGTTCAATGCGTGCGAAACCGCGCCGAGTACGAAGCGGCGCTTGCAGAGGGCGGATTTGATTTGATCCTCACCGATTACTCTCTGCCACGGTTTGATGGCCTAACGGCCTTGGCCATGGCCCGGCAAAAGCAGCCGGATAAACCGACGATCTTCGTCTCCGGCACGATGGGCGAGGAAGCGGCAGTAAAGTGTTTGCAGCAAGGCGCAACCGATTATGTGTTGAAAGACCGCCTGTTCCGGTTGCCTTCGGCGGTGCGCCGGGCGGCCGCCGAGGCCGAGCAGCTAGCCGTGCGAAGGAAACTTGAGGCGCAATTACTGCGTGCGCAACGCCTCGAAACCATCGGCGCGCTGGCTGGTGGCATCGCCCATGATCTGAACAACGTGTTGGCCCCGATTTTAATCGGCACGCAACTCCTGGCCGAAGAGTTGAAGAGCGAGACCAGTCGCAAGGTGCTGGAAACCATTCGCTCCCGTGCTTTGCGTGGCTCGGAGATGGTCCAGCAGATCCTGGCTTTCGCGCGCGGTGTGGGCGGCGAACCCGTCGTGCTTGAGATCGCTCATTTATTGACCGAGATCGAGAAGTTGGTCCGTGAAACCTTTCCCCGCTCGATTTGCATCGAGGTCAAGGCGGCCGAGGGGCTTAGCCCCGTGGTGGGCAACACAACCCAATTGCACCAAGTCCTGCTCAACTTGTGCGTCAACGCCCGCGACGCTATGCCGCAGGGTGGTACGCTCTGCCTGGCCGCCCAGGACGTTCTCCTGGACAAATGGAGCACGCGCTTGCAGCCGGAACCCGTCTCCGGCTGCTACGTGATGTTGACCGTCTCCGACACGGGCCACGGTATTGCCCCGGAGTTGCTAGACCGCATTTTCGAGCCGTTCTTCACCACCAAAGAGTTGGGCAAGGGAACTGGCCTGGGACTTTCGACCGTCCTAGGCATTGTCAAAAGCCATGGCGGTTTCCTGGATGTCGCCAGCCAGGTGGGACACGGCTCTTCCTTCAAGGTATATTTGCCGGCCAGGGCCTCCGCGCAGAAAACTGCGAAACCGGTTAGGAACGGCGTGGCCGACCCGGCGACCGTGGCCTGACCCACAGCCTCGACAAGCGGCTCCGGTCGTGTCACTTTGAGGGTGTGGCGATGGATAAATTGGAACAATTGCGCGGGCTTTTGCGCTCGTATGGCTCGTGTCTGGTAGCGTACTCGGGCGGGGTGGACTCGGTCTTCCTGGCCTACGCGGCGCGGGAGGTGCTGGGGCCCAAAGCGCTGGCGGCCATCGCCGATTCGCCTAGTCTGCCGCGCAGAGAATTGGCGGAGGCCCTCGAGATTGCCGGACGATTTCAGATTCCGGTCCAGGTGATTCGGACGCAGGAGTTTGATAACCCGAGTTACCTGGCCAACCCGGCTAACCGCTGCTACTTTTGCAAGCACGAACTCTTCACACAATTGGCGCCGCTGGCCAGGCAGGGGGATTTCGCTTTCATTGTCTATGGTGAAAATGCGAGCGACGTGGGAGATTACCGGCCCGGGTCGCTGGCCGCGGCCGAGTTCCAGGTGCGCGCGCCTCTCAAAGAAGCGGGCCTGACCAAGGCCGAGATCCGGCAGTTGTCGGCGCAGTTCGGGCTGCCCACGGCGGACAAGCCTCAAATGGCCTGTTTGAGTTCACGCATCCCGTATGGGGAAGCTGTCACGGAGACGAAGCTTTCGATGATCGAGCAGGCCGAGAATGTTCTACGCGACCTGGGCTTTTATGACGTCCGCGTGCGCCATCATGAGCTGAGACCCGCCACCCGTGATCAGCCTAACGGCGCTGCCAGTTCCGCCCCCACCGTCATGCACTTGGCGCGCATCGAAGTCGGTGCTGCGGAAATGCCCAAGTTTTTGGAGAACGGCGCCGCGATGAAAGTGGCGGCGACTTTGAAGCAGCTTGGCTATCACCATGTCACCCTGGACCTGCAAGGGTATCGGCGGGGGAGCACTAACGAAGCCGTAGCTGCCAGCCAGAAGCCGGGCCCGGCAACAGGATAAGCAACTTTTCGGCCACGGCCGTGTTTAATAGACGAGCAGAATTGGCGTATGCCACAATTTTCTTATAAAGCGCGGCGCCGGACCGGCGAGGTGGTTGAGGCAGTGCTGGAAGCCGCGGACCGCTCGGCGGCGCTGTTGCAGCTCGAGCGCTTGGGCCTCTTACCCGTCGCCGTGGACGCGGCCCGCGGTGGGGCAACCTCGGCGGCCGCCCGGCCCGCGAGTGCAAAGACCGACTGGAAGGCGATACTGCCGACGAGCTTGCGCGGCGCACTGACCAAGAAGCGCAAGCCTAAGCTCCAGGAACTCGCCACTTTCACCCAGCAATTGGCCAACCTTCTGCACTCCGGCATGCCGCTGACCGTGGCGCTCAACAGCATGAGCCACCTCGAAACGAAGGGGATTTCTGCCGAGGTGGCGAAAGATTTGCGCCAGGACGTGATGGAAGGGCGCAGTTTGTCGGATGCGATGGCCAAACAGCCGCGCATCTTCTCCGACTTGTACGTCAACATGGTGCGGGCGGGCGAATCCAGCGGGGCGCTGGTGGAAGTGCTTCGGCGCATGGCTGATCATTTCGAGCGTTTCGCCCAGGTGCAGGCCAAGTTCACCTCGGCCCTGATCTACCCGGCCTTTGTCGCCGTGGTGGGCGTAGCAATCATGTTCTTTTTCATGACCTACATGCTGCCCAAGTTCATGACGATCTTTGAGGGCATGAATGTGCAATTGCCTCTGGTCACGCAGATGCTGGTGAGCCTCAGCCATTTGTTCGCAAGCTACTGGTGGCTGATGCTCGGCGTCGTGCTCGCGGCCATCGTCCTTTTCAAGCGCTTCCAAGCCACTCCGGAAGGCAGGCGCCGCATTGACCAATGGAAGATGCGCGCACCCGTTTACGGCAAGGTAATTAAATTGAATTTGTTCGGCCAGTTTGCCCGCACGCTTTCCACGCTGCTGGAGAACGGCGTCCCCGTGCTCACCGCCTTGAAAATTACCGAACAAATCATCCCTAACGTCATTGTCAAGGAGGCTATCGCCACCACGCGTGAGCAGGTAACCGACGGTAAAACCATTGCCGAACCGTTGGGGCGCAGCAAAATCTTCCCCCAGCTCATGGTGGACTTGGTGAAAATCGGTGAAGAGACCGGCGATGTGCCGGGGGCCTTGAAGAGCGTGGCAGATACCTACGAGAACGAGCTGAGCATCGCCCTGCGCGTGATGACCAACATGATCGAGCCGGTGATGATCATCGTCATGGCGTTGGGCGTGGGATTCCTGCTGTTGAGCGTCCTCTCCGCGATGTTTGCGATTACTTCGAATATCGCGGCCCAACATTGATCATGAACCCCCCGTTAGACTCAAACGGACGGCGGGCCTTCACGCTCATCGAAATGATGATCGTGGTCGCCATCATGGCCATCATCATGACCATGGGCGTTCCGATCGTTTATCGCGTTTTCCACAAAGAGGCTTTGACGCAAGCGGTAACGGAAGTGGTCGAAGTGTGCAGTCATGCCCGGGCACGGGCGATTTTGCAGGGGCACATGACCCAGGTGGTGTTCCATCCCAAGGAGGGCCGTGTGGAACTCGATGGAGGGGGGGGCACCTCGGTCGCTGAATCCGGCGCGGTCGTGGCGGCCACGGGAACCGTTCCCGCCGGCTCGGGCCTTTCAACAAAGTTTTCCGACCAACTTACGCTGCAGATGCTGGACGTGAACCTCAGCGAGTATAAGGACGCCGACTTGGCGTACGTGCGCTTTTATCCGAACGGGACGTGCGATGAAATGACGCTGATCCTGCAATCCAACGAGACCACCAGGCAAAAAGGTGTGCGGCTGGAAGTAACGACTGGCCTCGCTTCGATCCTCAATCAAGCGGAACTCGAGGCGCTGCGGGATGGAAGATTATGAGCGGGGGCAATCGGGCAATAAAGTTGTCTCCCGGCGCGCCCAGACGCAGCCGGAGCGGCTTCAAACGGCCCTGGCGGCGCTCGTCCGACTCCGCCTTCACGCTCATGGAGGTGATGATCGCGGCCGGCATATTTTTCATGGCGATCTTCGCTATCCTGGCGCTGGTTTCGACCACGCTGCGCAACGCGCGCGGATTGCGGCAAATCGATGTCGATGCCGGCATGGTGGCTGCCCAGCTTTACAAAACCAACCGGCTCACCTACGGCCTTGATTCTGGCAATTTTGGCGATTTGTATCCCGAGTTCCAATGGGAGACCTACAGCCAACAAATCGAAAGCAACGGACTGTGGGAGGTGGATATCACGGTGAGACGTCGCGGGTTGACAAAGCCCTTTGACAGCATGGCCATCTGGATGTACTCACCCGACTCGAAGGACCCCTCGTTCAGCGGAGGCATGTTGCGCCAATGAGACGAAGAGCCTTCACTTTGGTCGAGATCATGGTTGCTATCGGGATTCTGACCATGATCACCGCCGCCATCTTTGCAAGCTGGACCTCCATCCTCAAGGCCTCCCGCGTGGGGCTGGAAACGGCGGCTTCCGTACAACGCGCGCGCATCGCTGTGCGCACCTTGGAGGATTCTCTCGGTTCGGCGCAGTCGTTTCAATTGAACCTGCCTTATTACTCCTTCCTGGCGGAGAACGGCAGCTCGCCTTCCTTGAGTTTCGTCGCCCGTTTGGCCAAGTCGTTCCCCCGCAGCGGAAAATTTGGTGACTTGGACGTGCGTCGTCTCACCTTCTCGATCGACCCGAACGGGCAATTGGTACTGCGGCAGAACCCACTGATGATGGACCTGGCCAAGGACGAGGACGAGATGCGGCATCCCCTGGTCCTGGCGAAGAATGTCAAGGCCTTCGAGATGGAATTCTGGGACAAGGATAAGAACGAGTGGGTGGATGAATGGCCGGAACTGAAAACTAATCAGCTCCCGCGCTTGGTGATGTTTACGTTGCGCCTGGCGGATAATGTGAACTCCGTACGCGCGCAGGAGGAGATAACGCGCGTAGTGGCTTTGCCGGCCATGACCGTGCAACCTGCGTGGCAAAGGCCGATGGGTTTGCCGGGGGCTCCTGGCCAGCCACCGATGCCAGGCCAACCGCCCGTCCCAGGTCAGCCACCCGTGCCGGGTCAACAACCCGTCCCTGGTCAAGTGCCGGGTACTTTCCCCGGGGGCTATGCTCCCGGCATGCAGAGACCTGGGGGCGGGGTGATACCGCAATGAAAACCCGGACGATGCAGCGCCTGTCTGCGACCACCAGCGAGCCGCCAATCGACGCGCAGCCGAACCGCGTTACTCCTCTTGGAATTCCGGATGAGTTGCTCGACCGTCGTAGCCACGCGGCCGCCCGGACGCTCGCCAAACCGCGGTCAACAGATGGCGGCATTGCGATGATTATCGTGATGATCTCGATCCTGGTGCTGTCAATTTTGGCCGGAGGATTCGCCTATTCGATGAAGGTGGAAACTAAGCTGGCGCTCAACGCCAACAGCGAAGCCGAGCTGGAATGGCTGGGGCGCTCCGGGGTCGAGTACGCGCGCTGGATATTGGCGCAGCAATTGATGATTTCCGCCGAGCCTTATGACGCGCTCAACCAGGTCTGGGCCGGGGGCCAGGGCGGCATCGGCACTTCGAATAGCCCACTGGTCAACGTCCAGCGCGAGGTCCACTTGGGGGACGGCAGTTTCACGTGGAAAATCACGGATCTGGAACGGAAGTTCAACATCAACCTGGGCAATGAGAGAATTCTACAGCAGGCCTTGATTTTAATGGGTGCCAACGCCAGCGAAACCACTCCCATCGTCAATTCGATTCTCGATTGGATTGACAATGGGCGCAACCCGCGGGTGGAAGGTGCCAAGGACGAATTCTACCAGGGTTTGTCGCCGCCTTATTATTGCAAGAACGGGCCGATTGACGACATGTCCGAGTTGTTGCTCGTCAAGGGCATCACGCCCGATGTTTACTGGGGGGCCGTTTCGACCAACCATCCGCAAGACGCGTTCCAGCAGCGTTACGGCCCAACCGGCCCCCCGGGCCAACCCGTGATTTACCCAGTCGGCTTAGTCGATCTCTTCACACCCATGTCCTACGGCAAGATCAACGTCAATACTGCTTCGGCGGCTGTCCTTCAACTTTTGCCGGGGCTCGACAGCACGGTGGCTGAAGCCATCGTCGCCGGCCGTTCGGGCGAAGATGACGGGAGCGGCCTCCTTGGCCCCTACAAGAACGTGCAGGAGGTATCGCGCGTGCCGGAGGTGCCGCGGGGCCTCGTCGGACAACTCGGTCAGTTTTGCGATGTGCGCAGCAAAACCTTCGAGGTCGAGGTCGATGCGCAAGTCGGCGGCTATCACCGCACCTTCATCGCCGTGCTCGGCCGCGCGAGCGCCCGACAGGTGGATGTGCTGACGTTCTATTGGAAATAGGCGCGGCTTGGGTCGGGCAAAACCAAATTCCGGTTCCCGGGCGCGCTTTCCAACTCGGACTGTCTTCATCACCGGTACCGATACCGGCGTTGGCAAAACCGTATTGACCGCTTTGCTGCTCCAGCATTTGCGATCTGGTGGATGGCGAGCGGCCGCCATGAAGCCCTGGTGTTCCGGGGGTCGGGCGGACGCCGAACTCCTGCACGCCCTGCACGACGGAATGTTAACTCTCGCCGAGGTCAATCCTTACCACTTTCGACCGCCGGTTGCGCCGCTGGTTGCCGCGCGCCGGGCTGGCCGTACCGTTTCACTGGCAGAGGTTTTGCGCAGCATAGCAGCCGTTCGGCGAGAACTTCTCTCTACGCCGCAACCAACCAGGGTGAAAGGGAGAAGGGGTAGAAGCCCGTCCTGCGGGTGCCTGCTCATCGAAGGCTGCGGCGGTTTGCTCGCCCCGTTAGGCGACGGGTACACGCTGCTGGACGTAATTGAGACGCTTGGGGGCGAGGTTATCGTTGTGGCTGCCAATCGCTTGGGCACCATCAATCATACGCTCCTTTCAATCCGCGCTTTGCACAACGCTGGACTTCAGTCAACAGCCCTCAAGGTCGTTCTGATGAATCACCACCGGCGTGATGCTTCCTGCGCTTCCAACGCCAGCCTCCTGTCGGAACTCTTAGCTCCAATTGCGCTCTTCAACATCCCCTTCCTGGGCCAGCGCTGCGCCACTGCGCCCGCCATCAAAAGGGCGGCGTCCACCCTTAGTCACACACTTGCGCTTATCGACGCCGTGCGTGGTTGAGGCCGGTGCCGGATTGCTCAAGAGACTGTCCTGTGGCCAGCCCCTTCAAGGCCCACATTCGGCCACGGTCATGTTACGTCCGTGAAGCTGGAGGCTGCCTTGAACTTCGTGCGGGTCCAACTCGACCGCCACGAGGCAAACATCGTCGGCGAACTCCTTGGTTCGAGAAAATCGGCGCACGTCATCGAGCAATTCATCCAACAACGCTTCCGTGGGCAAACGCGCGCGTTGCTGAACAGCCGCGAGCAACCGGCTTTGGCCATACTCGCCAAGCTCCGGGTTTTCCACCTCATAAAGCCCGTCGGTGAAGAGCAGGAGCACGTCCTTCGCCGCCATCGGATACCGGCAGGTCGGATAAGCCGCTTGGTTGAACAGACCGAGGGCGGGGCCATGGCGCGGATCGAACGTTCTAAGGCGTTGGACTGACAAGGCCTTGCGACGGATGAGGAAGGGGCTCGGGTGGCCCGCGCTGGCAAAATGGACTTCGCCGCCAGCCATATCAGCCACCAGGTAAAAGGCGGTCGCCAAAAAGGGATCTCGGGTTCGTCGCAGAACCGCGCATAAGCTGCGGTTCAGTTCAGTGAGGAACTTGCCCACGTCGGCGGCCATCGGCATCAACTCTTCCACCAGGCCCCGCATGATCGCAGTGACCAAGGCGGCGCGCATTCCGTGGCCCATGACATCGCAGATTAGAACACCTGCGGCCGTGTTGGAGATTGGAAAGATGTCAAAGAAGTCCCCTCCCACCGCGGCGGCCGGCAGATAGCGATGGGAAAAGCGCAGAGTGCTCTGCGGCGATGGCACGTCGGGAGGGAAGGTGGGGTACTGGTCTGGCAGGAAGATTTCCTGAACCTCGCGGGCCATGTTAAAATCGGATTCAAGCTGGGCGTTTTTACTGCGCAACTCCTCGGCGTAACGGCCAAGCTGCTCGGTCATGCGCTTTCGTTCGACGGCGTAGCGCATCGCCCGCACCAACCATTGCCCTTCGACCTCGCCTTTTATTAGGTAATCTTGAGCCCCTTCATGCACGGCTTCCACAGCCAGCGTGGTGTCGTTGAGCCCGCTTAACACGATGATGGGGACCTTGGGAACCGCGCCGTGCAACCGGGTAAAGGTCTCCAAACCCTGGCCGTCTGGCAAGGAGAGATCCAGCAGAATGAGACCGATTCCTCCCTCCGCGAGGCGCGCCAACCCCTCGGACAAGCGTGTCCGGTGCTCAACGTGGAAGCGGTCGCCGCCAGCTTCAGCGAGCATAATCTCGATAAGACGAGCGTCATCTGGGTTATCTTCAATCAGCAGGACTCGGAGAACGTGTGGCGAGGGCTGAGGCGTGGTTTGCGCCGTCTCCTCGATCACAACCTCTGTTGCCGTTTGCATGCAGTGGGCAGGACCTTGCGCCGGCGGCGAGAGAATCCACCCTCTTCAACATATCCACTCAGTCGTTTGCCGCAAGTAGGGTATTACGGTCCCAAGGTCACGCGGGCACTTTGACGAGGGCCTAAAAGGAATCCATACCCCACGTTCAGGTTTTGCAAGACGGCACCGTTGAAAGGCAAGTTGGCGCCAGTGATAGGGTCGTTTACGACTCCCTGGAAGGCGCCCGTAGCCGGCGAGAGGCTTAGTCGCAGCGGATTGCTGCTCAGGTCAGTAACTCGACCCACCGTGCTGAGCGAGATAACATTCGTAAAGCCGGCACCAAGATCGCCCCCGGAGAATTGCACGCTCCCTTGCGTGAGTTTCAAAACCGAGTGGGCAGCCCCGTTTGGAGGCGAAAAGGCGGAGCCGATGGCCGAGGATTGGTTGGTGAAACCGGCCGGGTAGTAGCGCGCACCTTGGTCAGCCGGTTTGATCCAGCTTAACTGGCCACTGAGAGTCCCCTCGCCTTGATCGCCGAACGTTATCCAATCACTCACCGACCCCGCCCCGGAATAGAGCGAGGCGTACATCGGCCATAAGCCCGTCTGGAAAACGGACGCACTCTGGCTCAACTTGGCGCCGTCGGCCAACGCGGCCACCAGCCGCACATTGCCCCCCTGGTCAACGCGCAACGTGCCGATGCCGTCGCCTGCCGGCAGCTCCGGTCGGCTGTCCTGGCCGGGAAAAACCAGCGTGTAATTGCCAGAAAAAGGACAGGGATTGGTCTGGGCATTGAAGGTCGCCTGATAGGCAGACAAATCTGCAGACCAAAACTGATTGAGGACTTCGCCGTCGAGTTGGTTGGGAGGGCCGCTGGGAAGGATGCTGAACTGCACCTGCAAGGGACCGCCGTGGCTGTTCGAGATCGTGTTGTTAGCGGCGAATTGGCTGTTCAGTTGGCCACTGAAGGGGTACCGATCGTTGCCTATTTGCAACAAACCGGAATAGCTTCCAACGCCAGAGACCGAGAGGGTAAAAAGCCCTGAACTGTAGGGTTGGACCTCGCTGGCTTGCGAGAAGAGTCCGCGGTAAACCCCCTGCACCGGACTAAAAGGGTTAGTGGCGAAGTTTGCCTGAAGAAAAAGGTTGCTCCTCAGCACAACGCTCAGCTTCGATGCCCGAGAAACCAGGTCGCCACTCCAACCGGTGAACATCTGACCCGGCCCGGCCACGGCCGTGAACGTCAAGAGTCGTCCATGGCCTCGCAATAATCCACTCAACTCGGGAACCACGGAGCCGATGCCCACCTCATTCACAACAAAGCTCGGCCGGCCGGGTGAGGGAAGCCAGAAGAGCAATTCGTTCGAGAGCTCGCTCTCCAAGCCGACGCGGTTATAGGCCTTAGCGCCAAAAAAATACGCCGCCTGGGTGGCCAGGTTGGAAATCGTCACCGCGGTAACGCTACCGACAGGAATTTTAATGGCCTGACCGCCCACTCGGCCGTAATAGACGTTATAACCTACGGCGCTTGGATCGGGACTGGGGGTCCACCCCAGGGTGACCCTCGCAGCCGATAAGCGCCAGGAGAGGCCCGCAGCCAAAACGCAAACAATGACGGTACTTGTAGTTTTCATGGCAACTCGTGACGAACACACTCCGGGCGAGGTTGGCAGAAAGCTCAAGCCTTCTGCTGGCTCGCCAATCGCATGGGTACACTTTGGTGGCAGTGTTCCCCTTTTGTGGCGAAAAAATAGCCTACTCCCCGCCCGAATGTCAAACCCTCCTTTAAATTATTTTTGGGCGGTTAACTCTCTTGCGCGATCAGGCCGGTGCGCAAAGCGAAACGAACCAAGCCGGGAATGTCATGAATCTTCAGCCGTTCCATCAACTGAGCGCGATGATATTCAACCGTCTTGGGACTCAGTTCAAGGATCATCGCGATGGCTTTGGTGGTTTGGCCTTCAGCGATCAATTGGAGGATTTCTCGCTGCCGCTGAGTCAGTTGCTCGAGGGGGCTTTTAGCGTGAACCATTTGTTGCAAAGGCAGTTTCTTGACTAACCGGCTGGAGATCTCCTGGCTCAGGTAAATGTCATTGCCTACTACTTTCCTGAGGGCGCTTTCCAACTCGGAGGTGGCCGCTCGCTTGAGCAGGTAGCCCGACGCCCCCACCTTGAGCGCGTGCCAGTAGTAATCCTCCTGGTCGTGACGAGAGAGAATGATCACACGGACAGCAGGAAATTCTCTGGTAATTCGCTCGGTGGCCTCCAATCCGTTCAGGCTGGGCATCGAGATATCCATGAAAACGACGTCAGGGGATAACGCTTTGACTTTCTCTAGCGCCTCGCGTCCATCACTGACCTCGCCTACTAATTCCACCCACGGCAACCTTTCCAACTCGCCGCGGATACCAGCCCGCACGATCGGGTGATCATCGGCCAACAACACCCGAACTCGTTTTGATTCACCGTTCATGAACTTGGCCTCAAGCTCGCGGGAGACGCCACTTCAAAGGAAACCAGGCACGCACTTCGGTACCCTGGCCCGGAGCGGAATGAAATTCGAGGCCGCCACCAGCCAGAGCCGCGCGCTCTTCCATACTTAACAGACCCAGGCTCGCGCCTCGCACGGCTTGCTCACGCAACGCCGCCACGTCGAAGCCCACACCGTCGTCGCGCACGCGCAAGTGGAGGTCACCATTGCGCTTGGTCAGTTCGACCGCTACGCTGCGCGCCTGAGCGTGACGAACCACGTTCGTCAGGGCTTCCTGCGCCACCCGGAAACATTCGGTTTCGATCACGGGATCCATGCGGTTTTCCAGCGGATCGGCGGCAAATTTGGCCTCCAAACCGGAAAGGGCTGCCTGCCGTTGCGTGTACCAGCGCAAGGCCGGCTCCAGGCCCAAATCGTCGAGCATCGAAGGCCGCAAGTTGAGAGAGAGGTTCTTGACTTGTTCGAGGACGCGTTCAATCGCCTCGATGCTGTCTTTGAGACGAGCGTTGATGGGGGTAGTGCGCGGCGACCTCAACGCCGCCTGCAGATTCATTTCGGCAACCGTGAGGCTTTGGCCGATTTCGTCGTGCAGTTCGCGGGCGATGTAGCGGCGTTCGGCCTCCTGGACTTCGACGAGCTTGTGTGAGAGAGCTTGGAGCTTGCCACTGGCTCGTTTTCGCTCCAACTCCCGTTGTTCGAGCGTCTGCGCCATCACATCAAATGTGTAAGTGAGCCGGCCCAATTCATCATGACCGTGAGGCAGCCCTGTGCGCGCGGTAAAGTCGCCTCTGGCCAGACGAGCCGTGGAGCGCACCAGCGAATCCAGGGGCCGAAGAATGAGGAGATTGCTGCCCAGCCATCCAAACACCAAAGCCAGCCCCACGGCCAACCCTAACCAGCTTAGGTTCCGGGCAAGCACACGGTCGGCTTCAGCAAAGAGAACCTGCTTGGGAATTCCCAGAATGCCCAGCACGCTGCCGGCGCCAAGCTGGCTCGGCCGGGAGTTGAAGGCATAAACATTCACGACCCCATTGGAATCAGGCGCTTCCACCAAGCCCGTCGGTTCATTGAACACCGCGTTCAAGAGTTCGCGCTCCGGCAGGGGGCGCCCAATCCATTGTTCGGGGGTCGGATAGCGCACCAGGATCATGCCGCTTTGATCAATTTCAGTCCACGTTGACGCCTTGAGCAACTGCGAAGGCAACTCCGAGCTGAAGCGGTTGAACCAGCTAAAATCCAGTGCGGCAAAGACCACCGCCTGCACACGACCATCATGGTCGAAAACTGGACAGCCGAAATCCACGGTAGCCTTGCCTTTCCCCGTAGCCGCGTGGGCTTGGAAGTCGCTGATTGCAAAGGCTTGGGTCTGGAGCGTGCGCCGGAAGAAACCACGTTCAGTTAAATTCACGGGAGCGGCCAAAGGCAAGGCACTGGCCAGCACCTCGCCGTTCGTGTCAAGCACCCCGAAATTGGCATAACGGGGATAGCTGGCGAACAACTCCCCCAAGTACTTGTCGCAACTCCTCAGGTTGCCTGAGCGCACCGGGGACGACTCGGCCACCGCCAACAGAAGCTGACGGGTTTCGCCTAGCAGCTTCCCCTCTTCTCGATCCGCCAACTCCAGTATCCGTTGGGAGCGTTGCCGCCAATTGGTAACCTGGCGCCGCCGGCTTTGCCAAGCGGTCTCCAGGGTTACGACCACCAGAGGCGTACAGACAACCACCACCAGCAACAGCAGCCGGAACCGCAGGCCGGACATTATTTGGCTAATGCGAGCCAAGAAACTTCGCACTCCTTCAGTGTAGCACAGCTTGCCGCAGAAAAAAAAGCCTCAAAATGGTCCTCCTTCGGCAAACGATAGAATGTTGAAGCACGAAAGCTTTCCTGTGGCCGCAGATCGTGAGCTAAAATGCTTGAGCCCGGCGGTCTCTTGATCTAAATGATCCTCGGGCCTGTGGAATGAAACCATAACGCCAACGCTTATGCCTGCTGAAACTTTTCCTGCCGAGCCTGCTCTGAGCAAGCCGGTCGAAGCCCCTGCGGCCACTCAGCGCCTTATGTCCGTGGACGCCCTGCGTGGGTTTGACATGTTCTGGATCATCGGCGCCGACGCCCTGGTAAGCGCCCTCAACCAGATGAGCCCAAGCCGGTCCACCAGCTTCCTGGCGGAGCAACTCGAGCACGCCGATTGGGAGGGCTTCCATTTCGAAGACCTTATCTTTCCGCTCTTCGTGTTTCTGATGGGGCTCTCTCTGGTTTTTTCACTGTCAAAGCTCATCGCCCACGGGGGGCGGGTGGAGGCGCTTAAACGAGTTTTTCGGCGCGGCTTTCTCTTGTTCCTGATCGGCCTGATTTATTCAGGGGGAGTGAGCCACGCCTGGCCCGACATCCGCTTGATGGGCGTCCTCAATCGCATCGCGTTGGCATACTTCTTTGGGGGTATGCTCTTCTGTTTTTTCAAGCCCCGCTCCTTGGCCCTTGTTTGCGTTGGACTACTGGCAGTTTATTGGGGGCTAATGACCTTCGTACCCATTCGGGACATTCATTTGGAAAAAAGCGCCCTGGCTCAGCGGGCCAGGGCCGAAGGGGATGAAAAGACGGCCGCTCTCTTCGAGAACAAGGAGGGGCGAAATCCTTCTGCGGTCAAGAACAGCCCAGCCTGGGCGGCGGCTCAACAAATGTTTTATGCCACGACTAATTATGTCACGGGCACTTACGGCCGCGGACACAACCTCTCGGACCATTTGGATTTTCAATACCTGCCCGGGCGTAAATACGACACCTTCTTCGACCCGGAGGGGTTCTTGAGCACCATTCCAGCAGTGGCGACCTGTTTACTGGGCGTTTTTGCCGGATTGCTTTTGAGGAATCAAAGTGTGCCGGACACACGCAAAGTGGCGTACTTGCTGGCCGCAGGCGTCCTTCTCGCCACCTTGGGCTGGCTCTGGAACGCGGAATTCCCGGTCATTAAGAAGATTTGGACTTCCTCCTATGTGCTCGTGGCGGGAGGTTACAGCGCCATCCTTTTGGCCGTCTTTTATCTCATTGTGGATGTTTGGCGCGCACGCGCTTGGTGCCAGCCCTTCGTGTGGATAGGCATGAACTCCATTACGGTGTATATGGCCAGCAATCTTTTGGGGGGAGAAGGTTTCGTCAAACTAGCACCGCGCTTGGCCGGAGGCGACGTAAACAATTTCCTCGACACTCATGTTGCCACTGGGTTTGGAGAACTGGTAGTTGCCATCGTCGGCCTGCTGCTGGCGTTTTGGTTCGTCCACTTCCTTTATCGCCGCAAGGTATTTCTGCGGCTTTGACGACGAACAGCTCGCCGTTCTCAGGGATTCAGAAATCAATGTAAATGAACTTCGAAGTCTGACCGCAAAAGAGCAGAATGGTAACGGCAAGCAACCCCCACCACAGACCCGCAAACCACCAAGTCGCCAGAAAAGCCGGAGCGCCCGGCGGCAGTTCGTCCCGACTGCCGCCCAAGTACTCGCAAAACATCTCTGCCCAAGCCAGAATTTTCATCGTCTCATCCTAAAAACAAGCGGCGGAAAAAGAACAGGCTGGTCGGCAAGTCCATGCAGAAGAATGCCCAGCCCAGGTTCACCAGGACGAAGGTGAGCCCCCAAGCCGCCAGCTTTGCACACCAGGAAACTGGGCCTTCGCCAGGAACCTGCCGGTGCTCAGAGAAAACTTGGTGCTTGGGGTTGTCCCAACCCGCCTCCTCCGTGACCTGCGCATTTGGTCTGCGGACCGTACGCGTCTCCGCAACCTCGCCGGCCGCGCAAAGCTGCGGACACGCAGCCGGCACCGGAAGGGGTCTCGGCGGGCCGACGGGCTCGAGGCCTGTCATACGCAGGCCGGCGACCGTTATCAGGGCAGGTCCTGGGACGGTGGCCGAAGCGAGCGGCGTTTGTCTCCAGTTGGACCATAGCCTGTAGGCGCACAGAAGCATCCCATGCCATAGTCCCCAAACTACGAAGTTTAGGCCTGCCCCGTGCCACAAGCCGCTCAGGAGCATGGTGATCAGCACATTGACATACACCCGCGGCGGGCTGGTCCGCGAGCCGCCCAGGGGGATGAATACGTAATCGACCAGCCAGCGGTAAAGGGACATGTGCCAATGTTTCCAGAACTGGGCGATGTTGGTGCGCAGATAGGGCCAGTCGAAATTCTCCGGCACCCGCAGGCCGAACAATCGCGCCGACCCAATCGCAATGTCTGAGTAGGCGGAAAAATCGGCATAAATCTTCATGCCATAGGCCAGCAACCAGATCGGCAGCACCCATCGCGCCGCCTTGGCTATATCCGCGTGGTTCAGATGGTCGGTGAGGGCCGTTAGCAGGTCGGCCACGGCGAATTTCTTGGCCAGCCCGGCCAAAATACGGGTGATGCCTTGCCGCCAATCCGTTTCCCAAGCCAGGCTGGGATGAATGAGCTTGGGCCGAAAGTCCTGATAGCGCTTGATCGGCCCGGCCACCATCGTGGGAAAAAACAGGATGAACGCCAGGTACTCGCCGAATTTTCCGCGCGGGGCTGTCCCCCGGTAGCGATCGACCGCGTAATGGATGAACTCGAACGTGAAAAACGAAATGCCCAGCGGTAGAAATGCCCCCCGCCAAAACAGCGGGTTGCGTCCCAACGGCGCGCATACCAAGCCGGTAAAAAAATTCCAATATTTAAAAATCACCAGGAACAGAATGGTCTGGGCGATGCCTACCAGGCAGATCCAACTACGGGGCCGATAAAACCGGCTAAAAATGCTCTCCCAGATAAAAATCGCGAGGCAGAACGCCCCCGGCGCTCCTCCCACTTGCGTAAGAGAAAAATAGACGAAGAACCCCGCCCCAAACAGCAAACACGTCCACGGCTGGAAGGCGGGGCGCACCAGCCGGAACACGATCGCTGCCGGGACCAGGAACAGCGCGAAGTACGCAAATGTGTTGAAAATCACACATACTTAGAACGCATGTCCACGCCCCCGGTGCAATAGGGCGAAACACGCCCTCGGGCCGGGGCCGTCTCGTTCGGCGAGGTGGCCTGCCCAGAGTTTGCGCATTTTCCGTTATCCCTGTGAACAGCCTGTCTACCAGCCGAGCACAGGCGGCCTGACGGCAATGAGGGCGAATGACGCTGCCTTAAAATACTCTGCGGGCCAACCTCAATCCAGTCGCACGCATGATTCCATCTCCCGGTAGGCGAACGCAACGTTATCCACGGTCAGTTCCAAGTGCCGCACGCGTTCTTCCTCGATGAACAGCATTTCCTCCTGCAAACGCAATTTCCCGCGCAGACGAATGCCGCCGCACAGCCACACTTCGACCTCGTGCCCCAGGGGCAAACCCATCCGTTGCGCCAATTCCGCCGCCGCCATCCGCCGACCCTCCAGCCAGCGCGTATAGCCCTGTTGGCTTCGTCCGTCCCCGAACGTAAATTCGAATTGGTTCTGCACGTCGCTCGTTTGACCACCCGCACATTGCCGAGCGCGCCCGATGAAGGAAAGCCGTTTTTGGGAGACCTCACACCCCCCTGGCGGCTAGGTGAGCAGTTGAGAATTTTCGGTGTGGAAATCGGCAGCCGGCCATTTAAGCTCCCCAGGATGAACATTCTGGACGAACTCGAATGGCGCCACCTGATCGAAGCCACGACGATGCCGCCGGGGGTGGAATCGGGTAAGCCGTTCGCGCTTCCGCCGGAATTGGCAGGCAGAAGCTTGACGGTCTATGCCGGATTCGACCCAACCGCCGACAGCCTGCATGTGGGCAGCCTCGTGCCCTTGCTCGCCCTGCGGCGGTTCCAGAAACTGGGGCACCATCCCATTGCCTTGGCTGGTGGCGCTACCGGCTCAATTGGCGACCCGAGCGGCAAGACCCAGGAGCGCCAATTGCTAACCCGCGAGGTCCTTTCTGCCAACATCGCTAAAGTCAAAGAGCAAACGCGGCGCCTGCTCGACTTTGACACCGCGGTCAATCCCGCCCGGCTGCTGGACAACGCGACCTGGACTGCGCCCGTGACGTTCCTGGATTTTCTGCGCGACATCGGCAAGCATTTTTCCGTGAACGCGATGGTCGCCAAAGAGAGCGTGCGCGCTCGCATGGAAGACCGGGAAGCCGGCATTAGCTACACCGAGTTCAGCTACATGCTCCTCCAGGCCTTCGATTTTTATGTGCTCTGCCGCGATTTTAATTGTGAGTTGCAGATCGGCGGAAGCGATCAATGGGGCAACATCACCGCCGGCATCGAACTGACTCGTAGGAAACTCGGGCGCACCGTCTATGGCGTCACACTGCCTTTGATCACCAAGGCCGATGGCACCAAGTTCGGCAAAACCGAGGCCGGCACCGTCTGGCTGGACGCCGCCCGCACGAGTGTCTATAAATTTTACCAGTTCTGGATCCGCACCGACGACCGGGACGTGATCAGTTACCTGAAATATTTCACGTTCCTGGATGCGGAGCAGATCACGGCGCTGGAACAGCAGCACCTCGCGGACCCTGGCGCGCGCGCCGCCCACAAAGCACTGGCCAAGTCCGTGACCGACCTCATTCACGGCCCGACCGCTACGGGCGAAGCGCTGCGGGCCAGCGAAATACTCTTCGGCGGCGAACTGGCGGGAATCTCTGAAACCACCTTCAACGAAATCGTGGGCGAAGTGCCGACAAAAGAGCTGGAAAAAAGCCAGTTCGAGGGGTCCGGCAAACCACTGGTCGAACTGTTGGTCCAGTGCGGCCTTTGCCCCTCGAAGGGTCAAGCCCGAAAGGACATCGAAGGCGGCGGGGTTTATGTCAATAACGTACGTGAGACCAACCTCCAGCGAACGGTGAACTGCCAGCAACTCCTCTTTGGCAAGCACCTGCTGCTGCGCAAGGGTAAGCGCAACTACGTGGTGGCAACGGCCAGATAAGGGCGCGTCAATAAATAACATTTACAAGTTAACAGAAACCTGCGATCTCCTTCTGTCGTATGGTTTCTATTCGGCAAATTCGGGATAAGCTGATGCGAATCTGGCCGCA
>Ga0209517_10002732_pt1 | contig 24542 bp, 22 predicted proteins | sample PeaSoiMetSII2010_FD_187695 | JGI IMG/M metagenome (GOLD analysis project Ga0209517, IMG submission 187695) | Peat soil microbial communities from Weissenstadt, Germany - SII-2010 (SPAdes) (version 2) | ecosystem: Environmental > Terrestrial > Soil > Wetlands > Peat | place: Germany... | reverse complement strand
TCTGCAGCAAAGACGGTTCGTGCATGGTGACATCAAGCCAGACAACATCGGTTTTGAAGATGGCCGTTACATTCTGCTCGATTTCGGAATTTGCCGGTCAGAGGAGGAGTTTTCCGAAAATGCAACGCCCACCGGGAGTTTGCGAACTCGTGCGCCCGAGCTCCTCACAGGCGAGAGTAAACATTCTCATACGTGTGATCTTTGGGCACTGGGAGCCACGGTATTCAACACTGTGGCAAAGGCAGGCCGGTTCCCGCTTTTCGATGCTGGTGAATCGCCTCCGCGCGTGTCGAGCCCTGAAGATAGGAATCGGTTCGAGGCGGTTTTGGCGGAACGAGTCCGCAGCGACTATGACAATCGCGTAGACTTGGCACTTGTTGACGAGCCTCTGCGCCCTATCCTTGCGAGAATGCTCGCTCGTGACCCGGATGAACGAGGCACGGCCAAGGAAATCGTCGAGCTCTGCCAGTCAGAACTCGCGGCATTCCTCAGAACAAGCGAGGGTTCGAGCAACTTTTCCCCCGCCGAGGAACTAGAACAGATGTCAAAGTTCTTGCCTCGGGCGGAGGTCCTGAGGTTGATGTCTTCTCGTCAGAAGCATGACCTTATGGAAGACCTGGACAAGCTCCGCCAGAATAAGGGGCTAACAGCCGAGCAGAACCGCGCGGTCAGAGAATTAGAAGCCCGGCTGGCTTGAGTTATGCGCCACACCGGAATTGAACGCGTCCAAGACAGCGTTCACGGACTTATGGAGTTTGAAGGCATGGAGACTTCCATTGTGGAAGTGCTTCGTGCCGAAGAGCTTCAGCGGCTGCGGAGAATCCGCCAGACTGGACTTGTTCACCTTGTATATCCAGGAGCGGAACACTCAAGGCTAGTTCATTCAATTGGGGCCGCCCACGTTGCAATCCGGTTCGCCCGGCGCCTACAAGAGGCGACGAGCGCGTTCCTCGCTCCGTTCCTTCGACCGAAGCAAGAGGCCGTACGGGACTTGGCACTCGCCGCGCTATGCCATGACCTTGGGCATGGGCCCCTGTCACACACTTGGGAAAGCGAGGTCGTTGGCGCGGACTTTGATCGAGCCAAGTGGGCCAAGGCACTGGGACTGGGTGGAGAACCGATGCCACCCAGACAACAATGGCACGAACTGGTTGGCCAGGGACTCCTCGCATGGCCGGACGGCCAACTGAACCGTCTGTTAGAACGGGCAGAAGAAGGTGCGAGCACAAGGATACGCAAGCTGTTGTTGAATGAGTACTACCTCCCGTACTTGCCACGCTTGTTGTCGGGAGATGTCGACTGTGACCGTTGCGATTTCATTCTGAGAGACGCTCACCAAAGCGGTGTGAGTCACGGCAGGTATGACTTGAAGTGGCTGATTTCGACGACCACGGTTGGCACCCGCGAAAATCAACTGGTTGTTGGTTTTGACAAGCGGAAAGCTCCTAGCATTCTGGAGCAATTCCTGACTTCCCGAAGAGCACTCTACGAAACTGTCTACTATCATAAAACCGTCAGAAGTGCCCAGGGAATGGTGGGATTGTTGTTGAGGCGGCTGAAGCAAGTTACGAAGGACAACGGCTGGATACTCAAGGATCAAACATTCTTCGCGCCATACCAGAAAGCGATAGAGGGGTCCCCACTTGAACCTCACGAAGTGCTGCAGTTAGACGACTACGGTCTGTGGGGTCTAATCCAGCATTTGTCCACCAAGACGCCAATCGACCCTACACTTGCGGACCTCGCGAGAAGGATTATCGCGCGGGACCTGTTCAAAGTGGTCCCATGTGAAGATCAGGAAAATGTAAGAAAGTTCATTGAGGACGCCGAGAATCAGGTTCGGATGCAGGAAGTGGTGAGCAAGTTTTGTCCAGGTGACCCGAAGTACTACATCCACGTCGATCATGCGCCTTTTCAGATGCTTTCTACCGACCTTGGTGAGCAGTCCTATTTTGTCGATCTTGGGCAGAAGAATCGTCCTGCGGAGCCAATCCACGATCATCCACTTTTCCGATCCTACTCTGTCAAGAGCGAAGAGACGGTGCGCCTATACGTGCCGCGCGAGACGGTCGATAAGATAAAGACCATGATCGAGCACTAGCCGGCGCCCCGCTGTTCTTGCACTTTGCGATGAGTGGGGCTCCGCCGCTGGCGGACCGGCGAAACTCTTATTCCCGTTCTGGGGAAATCTTGTCAAGAGGGCAAAAGTTACAAAATCCCGCTAACTCGATCAAAGCGTTTCAAATATAAATCTCCGGAATTTGTCCGTTCACCCCCTCCGATTTGATATCCTGAATCTATAGAGCCAAGAATCTAATGCGTGGCCCATGGGCCGCGCCTTTTCTATTTTCTGGACTCCTTTTTTTCAAGGGGCCATTTCTTGCGACGGTTGAATCGCCATTGTCATTTCATCAAGGTAGGCCGGGAGATGCTTAGCCGTCACAGCCTTCCAGCCACGCCCAGTGCCGAAAACGTCCTCTGATTGGGGCAGCGAGCAGTGTACCCGTCTTCCAAGACCGCCCTCGAAGCTGCCCCAAAGCCATTCCGGCGCTCTTCGACAACCCTAAGTCGACGCGATCAGCGGGCGTCAGCCCGCCGCCGAAATCCTGAGCGAAGCGAAGGACCTCGCCGCTAAGTCCTTATTCCGGAATATTTTACGTATAAGTGATTTAAAACCAAAGATTTGTCGGGAATTTCTCCCTAACCCTATGATTTCAATAGACCGGGGGAGGGGGGTACCCGTAACTAGATGGTAATAGGCGGAAAAATTGAAGCGACAGCGGAGGCGGCGACTCAGTTCTTCCGGGCTCCCTGGATGGACGTGATCATGGATGTACCCGACGCGGGCTTCCCAGAGGCGGATGTTCCAGAGGCGGCAACCGGAGCAGTCGCGGCACCCGCAAGTCGAGTCTTCGCCGCCTGGACATGCTGAACCTTGCCGCTAACGGTCGTCGCCTTGGGGACCGTCTGGATCTGCCCGGCAATGTGGCTGCTGGCCTTGTTCAAGGCATCGCCCAGAGCTGACCCTGCTTTGGCAGTGGCCGCCGCTGAGTGTGCGTTCAGCATGACGGACTCGGCCGCCGCCTGAGGAAACGCGGCACGGACGCCAAAAAGAACGCCGAACATGACCCCGAGCAGAATGCGAGCTCGCATAAGCGCCTCCCCCGACGATCCTTGGGCAAAGCGTAGCCCGGAGAGCCCGGAGAGTCAATCGACCTTTCGTGCGGCGGACCCTTCGTGCCTTACCAAGGGCGCATTCCGCCTACCGCGTGCCACCGTCATGGGCGATAGTTGGATGCAGGAGCCAGGTCCGCTGAACAGGCCCGCCAAAGATGTCCGCCGAACCTCAACCCCAAGCGAAAAAAGTTGGAGCCGTCATCTATCTCGCCACCAACCGGCCGCTCCACCTGCCCGAATTTCTCGCCGAATTCCGCCGCAACTGGCCCGGTCTGTTACTGGAGAAGGCGGGCAAGGAACCGCATCGCGCCCTGTTCCGCGTGGGCAAGTCGAACTTCGCCCTGGAACTTCATCACACGCCCGTCCCGCCAGACGTTTCCGATCCGGTCATCAACTCCACCCTGCACTGGCCCGTGGCGGGCGACGCGCTTGCCCATCACCAGGCGTACTTATCGGCCGTGGAATCGGGCGAGAACAGCGGCGTTCTCGGCGTTCTTAACCTGGCCTGCGACCTCACCAAGGCGATTGCCGCTCTGCTCCCGGTCACCGATTCGCTGGCTGTCTGTTGGCTCAACGGTCCGGCATTGAACGCTTCGAAGAGCTTTGTCGCCACTGCGCGCGAAACGTTTGGCACCGGCCTTTACCCGCTCGCGCTGTGGATCGGCGTTGGTTGGGACGCTCAAGCCGGCGCGCTCCACACCCGCGGCATGGCTCAGTTCGACGCGCCGGAAATTTACCTCGCCCAACAATCCGAGCCCACCCCGCGCATGGTCGAGTACCTGTTCCATGTGGGGCAGTCGCTTCTTGCCTCGCATCACTCCATCGCCGACGGCGAGACCATGGACAGCCCGCATGGCAAGCTGAAAATCGAGCAGAGCGGCGCCGGCGGGAAGAGAATTCTGACCCTGAAACCGGCCCGCTGATCCCGCCGGAAGACCCCGCGGTAGAGACGCAGCTTGCTGCCTTGGCTGCCCGAGATATCGCTTGCGCGCACCAATATACCGTGGTACATTGGTACCATGACGAATGAATCGCACCTCCTCATCGAACGCGTCCAGACCGGCGTGCGCATGGAAAAGCGCATTCTCAAAGTGCTCAAGGGGCTCGCCGAGTATCACGACATGTCCCTGGGCGACCTGCTGGAAGGCATTGTGCTCCACGCCTTCGACGGCAAGACTCCCTTCAGCGCCGAATCGCTCAAACGCATTCGCGATCTGAAGAAGTTCTACGCCCTCGATCTCGACTCCAGCGCCAGCCACCGGCTGACCGAAATCAAGGCGATGCCTGCCGGGAAAAACGTGGCAGCGAAAAAGCGAGCATGAATCGCCTCCACCAGGCCACGGGCCGCTTAGCATCTCTGTGGTGAAGAACTGAGCTTAGGACTGTACCCATGTTCATCTGTCCTTGAAGCCAGAGCACTTCGGCGTTAGTATTTCGTTTTCGCTCTGATCGCGATTTTTCGAGGACTCATGCCGCAAAATTACGTTCCCATCTTCCTCTTCCTCGCCGTCGTCGGCATCCTGATCCCGGTCACGCTGCTGGTCGCCAAGATCATCCGCACGCAAAGTCCCAACCGCGTGAAGCTGATGCCCTATGAGTGCGGCATCGATCCTTACGACAGCGCGCGCGGACGCTACACGGTCCGCTTTTACATCATCGCCATCCTGTTCGTGGTATTCGACGTGGAGACGATTTTCCTGTTTCCCTGGGCGGTGAAGTTCAAGGCGCTCGGCGTCTTCGGACTGGTCGAGATGCTGGTTTTCCTCGGCATCCTTATTGTCGGGTATATATGGATTTGGAAGAAGGGTGCGCTCGAATGGGTGTAACCCCGGCCAGTCCAAATCCGGCGGGCTCGAATCCTGCTGCCGCCGAAGAGACCTTTACCGCGAGCCGCTGGACCCGCGGGAACCTGTTTTTTCCAACGCGCATCGTGGTCAGTCCGCTGCGCGTGAGCCGCGTGAAGCGGCGTCTGGTCGGCGGCAACGAAGAGAGCATTTCGATTGGCCAAGTCGCTTCGGTAAAGATTTCGACGGGAATGATTTGGTCGGACATTGTGATTGAGTCGACCGGAGGCACGGATCCAATCACCAGTCATGGCCATCGTAAAGGCGACGCGGTGCGCATCCGCGATTTGGTGGAAGGCTTTCAGGCGGCCCGGCGCTAGCGCCCGGTGGCGCCTACGGTTCGTATCAGGGCATCGCTTTAGCGATGCCGAAGTCGCGCGTTGTGATAACGCCTTTAGGCGCTGAGGCCGAGAGCGGAGTTCCATTGCGGCCTCGGTCAAGCGCTTACGATCGTTGTGATGCCGGTCATTGACGGTGACCATGGCCAACTGTTAGAAGTGAAAGTTTGCTAATCGATGGCTGAGGAAATCAAATCGCCTGCTCCACCACCGCCGCCGGAAGGCGAGAAAAAGCCGGCGGCGGAAAAGCCCGCGGCCGCGGCTCCGACCGCGCCTGCGAAGCCCGCTGCTCCGGCGGCGAAGCCTGCCGCTCCGGCCAAGCCCGCGGGTCCGGTTCCGATGCCATGGACCTCGCCGCTGGTGGAAAAATACAAGAGCCAGTACGGCTCGGGCCTCGACGCGCTCACCTATCTTGGGCAGAACTACTTCAACGTCGACCGCTCGCTGATCCCCGACATCCTGCGCCTGCTGCGCGACGAAGAGCAGTTCGACTACTGCGTCGATCTCACCGCGGCGCATTATCCGAAGCGCGAAAAACAATTCGACGTGGTGTGGATCCTTTATTCGTTCCCGCGCAACCAGCGCATGCGCGTGAAGACGCAGATTGCCGACGGCGCCACGCTTCCCTCCAGCGTGTCGATTTGGCCGACCGCGAACTGGTTGGAGCGCGAAGTCTATGACATGTTCGGGATCCAGTTCGACGGACATCCCGACCTGAAGCGCATTCTGCTGCCCGATGGCTGGAAAGGCTTCCCGCTGCGCAAGGATTACGACATCCTGCAACAAGACAAAGAGTGGGTGCAGATCAACCTCGGAATCGAGAGCGGACAATGAGCTCTCCCACGAACGACCACAAGAACGAGGTCCCGAAGCGCTCACTCTCCAACCTCGATCTCGAGACTCCCGACAAGACGTATCTCGATTCGAACGAACTGATCATCAATATGGGACCGCAGCATCCGGCCACGCACGGCGTGCTGCGCGTCATCCTGAAGCTCGACGGCGAAAGAGTTCTCGGCACCGAGTGCGTCATCGGATACCTGCATCGCGGCGTGGAAAAAATCGCCGAGAACCGCACCTACACGATGTTCAATCCCTACGTCGACCGGATGGACTATTGCGCCGCGGTGTCGAATGGGCTCGGGTACTGCGAAGCGGTTGAGAAATTGTTAAATGTGGAGGCGCCGCCGCGGGCGCAATACATTCGCGTGATCCTGACCGAACTGAACCGCATCGCCAGCCACCAGCTTTGGCTGGGCACGCACGCGCTCGATATCGGAGCCATGACGCCGCTGTTCTACACCTTCCGCGACCGGGAAGAGGTTCTCAAGATTTTCGAGCGGTACTGTGGCGCGCGCCTCACCACCCATGCCTTCCGCATTGGCGGTTGCCAGTATGAGACGTACTCCGGCTTCGAGAAAGACGTAACGACCTTCCTGACTTTTTTCGCGCCCAAGATCGACGAATACGAGGCCCTGCTCACCACCAACCGTATCTGGCTTGAGCGCACCAAGAACGTCGGCGTGATCTCGGCCGCCGACTGCATTGCGCTTGGCGTAACCGGTCCGCTGCTGCGCGCCAGTGGCGTGAAATGGGACCTGCGCAAAGCTCAGCCCTACGCGGCCTACTCCAAGTTCGATTTCGAAATTCCAACCGGCGAAAACGGCGACACTTATGACCGGTACATCGTCCGCATGATGGAAATGCGCCAGGCGATGCGCATCATCGAGCAAGCCGTCAACGGCATTCCGGAAGGCCCGATCATGGGCAAGGTGCCCAAGGTGATCAAGCCCCCGGTGGGCGAAATCTATCATTCGATCGAAGCGCCGAAAGGCGAACTGGGATACTTCATCGTCAGCGACGGCTCGACCCAGCCCTACCGTCTGCGCGTGCGGCCCCCGTCGTTCGTCAATTTGCAAGCGCTCGACCTCATGGTGCGCGGGCTGCTGGTCGCCGACGTGATCGCCGTCATCGGCACGCTTGACATCGTGCTCGGCGAGGTGGACCGCTGATGCCGAATTTCGTCATGTCGTATCTGGGAAGCACGGTGACGCCCGGCGAAGCGGGCAACCAGTTCTGGGCGCTGATGTATGTGCTCATCATTTTTGCGGGCGTGTCGACGGCCGTGATTTGCATGAACTGGCTGGAGCGCAAGGCGCTGGCGCACTTCCAGGTTCGCCTGGGCCCCATGCGTGTAGGCCCGCACGGTTTGCTGCAGCCCATCGCCGATGCGCTCAAGCTGATGCTGAAAGAAGACATCATCCCCGCCCAAGCCGACCAGTTTGTTTTCTGGGTGGCGCCGCTGATCGGGCTGCTTGCCGCGTTCACGGTTTATACCGTGATTCCGTTTGGACCTTCGCAGGCAGTGAGCGACATGAACATCGGCATCCTCTTTATGCTCGGCGTCTCGTCGCTCGGCGTGCTCGGCATCGTGGTCGCGGGATGGGCTTCGAACTCGCACTATCCGCTGATCGGCGCGCTGCGATCGAGCGCGCAGATGGTTTCTTACGAAGTGGCTATGGGACTGGCTGTGGTCTCGGCGATCCTGATGACCAGCCTGAACGCAAGCGGCACGGGCACGCTGAGCATGATCGGGATCGTGCAGGCGCAGCAGCAGCAGGGGATCTGGTTCATCTTTAAGTTTTTCCCGCTCGGCTTTATCGCATTGGTGATTTTCGCCATCGCCATGGTCGCCGAGGTCAACCGTGCGCCGTTTGATATGGCCGAAGCGGAATCGGAACTGACTGCCGGATTTCACACCGAGTACAGCGGGCTGCGCTGGTCGCTGTTCATGCTCGCCGAATACGCGGCCATGATTGCCGTCTCGTCGATTGCCGTTACCCTCTGGCTTGGGGGATGGATGCGTCCGTTCCCGAACTTGCTGCACGCCCCGGCGTGGGACTTTATCTTTTCCTTATTTCCAGGACTCACATTCGCAGGTCTGGCGGCGATTGCCTTTATCGGCACAGCGCGCATGCCGTCAGATTCCTTTTTTAAGATTCAGCGGATCGGGCTCGGGGTATTCGCGGCGCTGCTTGGCTTCATTGCGCTGCTGCTCCTGGTGATCGCGGTCGCGGGCCGTTCCGCGGACGCGAGCGTGGCGGCCAGGTTCAACCAAGGCATCGGCTACGTATATTGGTTCGTGCTAAAAGTCGCCGTCTTCATGTATTTGTTTATCTGGTATCGCGCCACCTGGCCGCGCTACCGCTTCGATCAGTTGATGCGGGTCGGATGGAAAGTGCTGCTGCCGATTTCACTCGGCGTGCTGATTCTGACCGCGGCCGTGGGGGTGATCGTTCGATGAACCCTGCCATGGACCCTGCGATGATCTCAGCTCTGAATTCCAGCATGGCTCCGGTCGCGACGCCGTGGTTCTTTTACGTGCTGGCGGGGTTGGCCGTGGCCAGTGGCCTGGCGGTCATCACGCGGCGAAACGCAGTGCATTCCGCGCTGGCGCTGATCGTGACCCTGCTTTCCGTGGCCGGCCTTTACTTGATGTTGTATGCCCCGTTTGTCGCTGGCGTGCAGATCATTGTCTACGCGGGCGGAATCATGGTGCTGTTCCTGTTCGTGATCATGCTGGTGAATATCGAACGTGCCACCAAAGACCGGCAATTCAATCGCATCTGGCCGGTGGGATTGGCAGCGGCGTGCGCCTTGCTGGCGTTGTTTGTGTCCGTGATCGTGAAGGGCAAGGCGCTGTTGAACGACCCGATCACGGGCAAGGCTCTGTGGCCGGATCCGGTGAATAAGTTGGCCGAATCGTCCAACACGCAGCAGGTTGCCGCATTGCTCTACGGAGAAGGCGGCAGGATGGGTCAATATACGTTCGCCTTCGAGATCGCCTCGCTGCTGTTGCTGGTGGCGATTTTGGGGGCGGTGATTATGACGAAGAAGAAGATCTGAGCGAGCAGTTAGCAGTTAGCAGTTAGCAATTAGCAATTAGCACTTAGCCAATTCGGGTTCTCGCCGGAATCGACGTTATCGATCAGGCGCTAAATGCTAAGTGCTAACTGCTAAGTGCCGGACTTAACTATGGCAGAAATCACCACGCTCCACTATCTCGTCGTCGCGGCGGCACTGTTCGTGCTGGGTGTGATTGGTGTGCTTACGCGCCGCAACGTGGTGATTGTGCTGATGTCGATCGAGTTGATCCTGAACGCGGTGAACCTGAACCTGGTGGCGTTCTCCCGCATGTGGGGGAACCTGCATGGGCAGTTGTTCGCGATCTTCATCGTAGTGGACGCCGCCGCCGAAGCCGCAGTCGGCCTCGGTATTTTGATCGCTTTCTTTAAAAATAAGGAGACGGTCAATGTGGACGAGATTGATTTGTTGAAATGGTAAGAGCAGCCGTCAGCCATCAGCTCTCAGCTTTCAGTTAGAACCTTGAACTGCGGACTGAGTAGCAATTCCTGATAGCTGATAGCTGAAAGCTGAGAGCTAATGCTTTTTCTAAACCACATCTGGCTGATTCCGCTCTTCCCGGCCTTCGGGGCCGCCATGATGTTCTTTTTTGGGCGGCGCCTGCAGAAAGCGACGGTCAACGCGGTTTGCGTCGGCGCCGTCGTGGTTGCGTTCGTGTTCGCCTGCTTCACGGTGGTTGAGTACACGCACTTCGCGCACGGCACGGGGCAGCCGTTCGAGAAAATCGTTTATACCTGGCTGGGCAGCGGTGACGGCCATCTGAACTTCGTGAAACGCGACGGCACAACTGCCTCATTCAACGCCGACGCCGGTTTCCTGCTCGATCCGCTCTCTTCCATCTGGCTGCTCTTCGTAACCGGCGTGGGCATGCTGATCCACATTTACTCCGTCGGATACATGGCGCACGAAGGCGGTTACTACCGCTTCTTCGGATACTTGAACCTGTTCATGTTTTCGATGCTTACGCTCGTCCTGGCGAATAACTACATGCTTTTGTTTGTGGGATGGGAAGGCGTCGGCCTGTGTTCGTATCTGCTGATTGGTTTTTATTTTCATCGCAAGTCGGCCAGCGATGCCGCCAACAAAGCGTTCATCGTGAACCGCATCGGCGATGCCGGATTCATTCTCGGAGCGCTCACGCTGGCGTGGTACTTGGGGTCGTTTCGCTTCATCGACATCAACGCTGCCGCGCGCAGCGGGGCTTTCCATATTGGTGATCCCGTGCTCACGATCGCCGCGCTGCTGCTGTTTGTTGGAGCTTGCGGTAAGTCGGCGCAGCTTCCTCTTTATGTCTGGCTGCCGGATGCGATGGAAGGTCCGACGCCGGTTTCGGCGCTGATCCACGCCGCCACCATGGTGACGGCGGGCGTGTACATGGTGGCGCGTTCGAATGCCGTATTCGTGCTGGCGCCGACAGCCATGAAGACCGTGGCGATCATTGGCGCGCTGACGGCGGTGTTTGCCGCGTCGATTGGACTGGTACAGAACGACATCAAGCGCGTGCTGGCGTACTCCACCGTCTCGCAACTGGGATACATGTTCCTGGCGCTCGGCGTCGGCGCGTTTGCGGCGGGCGTCTTCCATGTGTTCACGCATGCGTTCTTCAAGGCGCTGCTCTTCCTCGGCTCGGGCTCGGTGATTCACGCCATGAGCGGCGAGCAGGATATGCGCAACATGGGCGATCTGCGCGGGCGCATCCCCACCACGTTCAAGACGATGGCGATCGCGACGCTGGCGATTGCTGGCATCCCACCGCTTGCCGGCTTCTTTTCGAAAGACGAAATCCTGTGGCAAGCGTGGCGTTCCGCCGATGGCGGCTTCCCGTATCTCTGGCTGATCGGCTTTGGCACGGCGCTGATGACCGCGTTCTATATGGCCCGGCTCATCTTCCTGACTTTCTATGGGAAACCGCGGATGAGCCATGAAGTCGAGCACCACATTCACGAGTCGCCTAAGTCGATGACGGGCCCGCTGGTGGTGTTGGCGATCGGCTCGGTCTGCGCTGGGTGGCTGGGCGTGCCAGCAAGTTTGGGTGGGACGAACGCCTTCGGAAAATTCTTGGAGCCGGTGTTCGCGCGCGAGGCTGCTACTTCCGCCGCCATCGCTCCGGCCGAACCGCAAGAGCCCGCGGGCGAAGAACATCGCGGCCTGGAATGGGGACTGATGATACTCTCCGTCGGGGCAGCGGTGGTCGGCGGAGGATGGGCCTATCGCCACTACGCGAACGCCGGCAAAGATTATCCCGAGCCCATCGCCGTCACGGCTCCGCCGCTCTACACCCTGCTCTATAACAAGTGGTTTGTGGACGAGGCCTACGACTACGCTTTCACCGGACGCCGCAAGATTGGCAGGAGCGAAGTCCGCCTCGGCGCGATGGGCGCGGGCGAAGCGTGCTCGTGGTTCGATGCCAAGATTATTGACGGAACCGTGAACGGCGCGGGCTGGAGCGCGCGTGCCGTCGCCACACTCTCGACCTGGTGGGATAAGTGGATCATCGACGGCGTCGGAGTAAATGGCCCAGCGATTCTCGCGCGGATGATTTCCTATCCGGCGCGCCTGTTCGAATGGGGACTGGTGCAGTGGTACGCGCTGGTTATGGTCGCGGGACTGCTGGGATTTGGCGTGTATTACGTGTGGAAGTGAGACAGCTACTAGCTACTGGCTCCTAGCTTCTAGCAAGCAGGATCGCGCGGAACTTAGAGCCAGACTTAGATTGCTAGAAGCCAGTAGCTAGAAGCCAGAAGCTGAACTTATGCAGAATCACATACTTTCGATCATTCTCTTCACGCCGCTGGTGGGCGCGCTGGTTCTCCTGTTCGTTCCCAAGGAGAACAAGGACGCGATCCGCTGGATTGCGAACCTCTTCGCCCTTGGCGGTTTCCTGATTTCGATCCCACTGGTGCCGATGTTCTGGGCGCAGCGTTTCGAGGTTACCCCTTCACATTTCAAGTTCCTCGAGGGCACAGTAAACAACTGGATCCCCTCGATTGGCGCGGGCTACAACCTGGGCATTGACGGCATCTCGTTTTTGCTGATCATGCTGACCACGCTGCTGGGATGGATTTCGATTCTCTCTTCGTGGACCGCAATCGAGATTCGGGTGAAGGAATATTACGTCTGGTTCCTGGTGCTGCAGACGGGAATGCTGGGCGTCTTCATGGCGCTCGATTTTTTCCTCTTTTTTGTTTTCTGGGAAGCGATGCTGGTGCCGATGTATCTGCTGATCGGCATCTGGGGCGGTCCGCGCAAACTGTACGCCGCCATCAAGTTCTTTCTGTACACGCTGCTGGGCTCGGTGCTGATGCTGCTTGGCATCCTGTTCCTCTACTTCCATCACCACACAGTTACTAACGCCTTCACGTTCAGCATTCCCGAGCTTTATAAGACGGCGCCGCTGATTCCGTTCGACACGGCTATCTGGCTGTTCGTTGCCTTCTTTATCGGATTCGCGATCAAGGTTCCGATGTTTCCCTTCCACACCTGGCTGCCGGATGCGCACGTCGAAGCTCCCACCGCCGGCTCCGTCATCCTGGCGGGCGTTTTGCTGAAGATGGGAACGTACGGATTCGTGCGCTTCTCGCTGCCATTCTTTCCTGCCGTTGTCTCGCATCCTAAAGTGCAAGGCTGGATGATCGGGATCTCGCTGGTAGGCATCATCTATGGGGCGCTGGTTTCGCTCATGCAGAAGGACATGAAAAAGCTGGTGGCGTACTCGTCCGTCAGCCACCTCGGCTTCTGCACGCTGGGAATCTTCGCGCTGAATTCGATGGGCTTGAGCGGCTCGGTGCTGCAGCAGATCAATCACGGCATTTCGACCGGCGCGCTCTTCTTGATTGTCGGCATTTTGTATGAACGGAGGCACACGCGCGAGATCGCGGAGTATGGCGGCATCTCGAACGTGATGCCGGTCTACGCGACGATCACCATGATCATGTTCCTGTCGTCCATGGGATTGCCGCTGCTGAATGGGTTTGTCGGCGAGTTTACGATTCTGCAGGGTGCATTCACCGCGAACTGGCGGTGGGCGGCGTGGGCGGCTCCGGGCGTGGTTCTGGCGGCGGCTTATTTGCTCTGGCTCTATCAGCGTGTTTTCTTCGGGACGGTGACGAATCCCAAGAACGAAAAGCTGCACGATCTGACTCCGCGCGAAATCCTTACGTTTGCGCCGCTGATCGTCATGGCGTTATGGATCGGCGTTTATCCGAAGCCGTTCTTCCAGATCCTCGAACAGCCGGTCAATCAGATTGTGCAGACAATTCATGACGCCAACGCCAACGCGCCGGTGAATGCGCAGGTTGCGCCTCAGGGGCTAAAGCCCGCAGTCGTCGAGGCCCTTAACGGCACCCTTCGGCTTCGCTCAGGGCAGGCTCTTAAAGCCGTGCCCTACCCGAAACCGGTTGCCGAAGCCAGATCTAATGCCGTCGTGCCGAAAGCGAGTAACTAAGTGCCAGGCCTCTCACCAACTGAATACCGGTTGATGCTGCCGATGGTGGAACTTACCATCTTCGCGCTCGGCATTCTGCTGATTGACCTGATGGTTCCGCGGGGATGGAAGTGGATCAACGCCGTGGGCGCCTTTGTGGGCGTAGTGTTTGCGGCTTTGTGCGTATGGCAAATTCAATCGAAGTTGCCCAGGGGCGCGGCCGGTTTCTATAACTCGCTATTAGTCGATCGCTTCGCCATTTATTTCTGGTATCTGTTTCTGGCGGGAGCGGCCATCGCCATCCTGATGTCGGTGCACTATCTCGAACTGGAAGACGAGCACCACGGCGAATACTATTCGTTGCTGCTGCTTTCCGTCGTTGGCATGATGTGCATGGCGGCGGGAATCGACATCGTGCTGCTCTTCATCGGGCTCGAACTGATGGCGATTTCTACTTACGTGCTGGTTGGTTTCTTGCGCCGCGACCGGCGCTCGAACGAAGCAGCCTTGAAATATCTGCTGCTGGGGGCGTTTTCGTCGGGCATCTTTGCCTACGGCCTTTCGCTGTTCTACGGAATTTCCGGCGGCACCAATCTGGGGGTCATTGCGCGCGCGGTCTCGGCCCAGAATCCGCACAATCCGGTGGTGGTGATCGCGCTGCTCACGACGATGGTGGGACTGCTGTTCAAGATCGCCGCGGTTCCATTTCATCAATGGGCGCCGGACGCTTACGAAGGCGCGCCCACCTGCATCACGGGTTTCATGTCGGTGGCGGTGAAAGCGGCGGCTTGGGCGCTGCTGCTGCGCATTCTGCTGTGGGGATTGTGGCCGCTGCGCTCTATTTACACTCCCGTAATTGTGTTCGTCTCGATTGCCACCATGACTGGCGCGAACTTCGCGGCGCTCACGCAGACGAACACGAAACGTCTGCTGGCCTACTCCTCGATCGCGCATGTTGGCTACATGCTGCTGGCGTTTGTGGCCATGGGAACTTCGCAGCCCGGTAGCCCAGGCTTCTACGACGGCTTCAAAGGAATCCTGATCTACCTGCTGGTCTATACATTCATGAACCTGGGCGCGTTCGCGGTGATCACGTCCCTGCGGCAGCGCAACGTGATTGGCGACGAACTCGACGACATGGCCGGACTCTACCAGCGCGCGCCGGTCGAAGCCGCGCTGATGCTGTTGTTCTTGCTTTCACTCGCCGGCATTCCGCCCGCGGCAGGGTTCCTGGGCAAGTACTACATCTTCCTCAGCCTGATCGAAAGCGGACATTACTGGCTGGCCTCGCTCGGCGTGCTCTATTCGCTGTTCGGACTTTATTACTACCTGAAGATCGCGAACTCGATGTTGATGCGCGCGCCGATCGAAACCGAGCGTCTGCCCCTCAGCCTCGGAATGCGTTGTACGCTGGGCGTGACAGCGCTGGCGACGATTGGGATCGGAGTTTTTCCGGAGCCGTTTATCCGCGGCGTGAACTGGTCGCTGGGGATTGCGCAATCTCCCCACGTTGCGGCCATGGTGCGGTAGCTGCGAGTCCTTAAGAAGAATTCTTTCTTGTAATTCTGGGACCCAGGGATGAGCCTTGCGCACTCGGAGGGGTCGATGAGCGTAATGGCTGATTTCGGCAATTACCGCTCCCACCTTCCGCGTGAGGCAAAAGAAAAGCCGCCCAGACATCGGGCGGCGTTGTGTTTGTTCCGATTACTAGGTCACAGCTCGCCCCGCTGTTAGAACGTGTCCCAAAACGTGGAGCACTGGTGACCAGTGGCAAAGTTGGACTCGACCACCGGCTTCGGTGGTATGAACGATTGGAACTCGTCGGTTGACGCACTGTATGGAGACCAGACCGGTTCACCAGAGGAGTTCGGGTTTCCCGTCTTCGCGAACTGCGTCCAGTAGCTGATCATCGCTTTGGAGAGCCGCATTTGTGTGGACGAAAGTGGCGCCGGCGGGATTCCGAAAAAATTGGCGCCCTTGAATAGGTATTGAAGCTCTGAAGTATGATAGGCGCCCAACGGAAACGTCAACAACCCGCCAAACGCAGATTGCGGCGGGGGCGCGTTCTCATCATTGAACTCATACGCATAGGTCGTCACAAATTTCGACAGTGACTGATCCGCATTACGCGCCGGACAGCTGAAGACTCCGTCGGTACCTGAGGCGCCCAATGCCTCACCGCCAAACGGGTAATTGGCAAATGGGTACAAGGCGAGGACGTCTGGCGCCAGGCTCGATCCCCACAGAGCATTGACAGCAGTATCGTACTCCGCCGAAGTCAGTATCGGATGCCCACTGAGGTCGTAGTCTTCAGCCACAAACAACCTATATTCATCGTGATTGGTGCCCGAAATCACCGGCACTTGATTGAATTCGCCGGTGGCAAACGCCGCGCTGATCGGCTGTGTCAGCAGTGTTCCATCCACGAACGGATACACGGGGCTTGCCTCTCCTACGATCATTTTCGAGGCAGGCACCGCACGCAGACACGAAGCCGTCTGGCTGGTGCATCCGACACTATCCGCAATCGCGGCGCCAGACGGTACACCTTCGCTGCCCGTCGTTTCCCCCTCCTCCAGCGTAACAACGAAGAAAAAGTAGTCTTGGAATTCCAAATACGAGCCGCTTTCCGATATCGCCCCTTGGAACAACCCTGTTGCCCGGGGAGATGCGAGCTGGGCATAGACGCTTTGTCCGCCCGCAGACTCACCGAATATCGTTACTCGATGCGGATTGCCGCCAAAGCCCGCGATGTTCCTGCGCACCCACTTGAGCGCGAACTGCTGATCCATCAATCCATAGTTGCCATTGAGATGGCCTTCGGCGTCGATCGCGGACTGGGCAAAGAATCCCAAATAACCCAGGCGGTAATTAATGGTGACGACGATCACCCCTTGTTTCACGAGTCGCGTGGGGTCGTAAGGATCGCTGCTCCCACCCGTGAGTGAGCCACCATGAATCCAAACCATCACCGGCAGGCCGCGCCCCACGCCATTAACCAATTCCGACTGGGGCGTATAGACATTCAGGAACAGGCAGTTCTCGCTGCCCCCTCCAGCTTGCGTGCACTCGCTACCGAATTGAGTCGCTTGGAGCAAAAATCCGGGAAAGAGCCCGTAAGGCTTCGGCGGTCTCCAGCGCCGATCTCCCACCGGCGGAGCCGCGTACGGGATGCCGAGAAATTCGTTCATGCCCTCCGTGCTTGAGCCAATCACGACTCCGCTTTCAGTGAGAGCAATCGGACGGACGTCGGCAGATGCGGTTAGTACCGAGCCCAAAGTGAACACGTAGATAGCCGCCGCAGCCAAAAGTTTGGAAGTAACCCCACGGCGGAGCCGCTTGTTCGCCTTCTCGCTGTTATTCATCGCTGATTCCTCCATCAGAATAGGATTCGTTTTCAACATGACGAATTGTCTTTTCGAGTCGGTACGCTGCCAGTATCGGCCCGCTCTGTCGAAGTTGGATTCTGTGCCGAGCGAGGAAAGAAGCCTTCTGGCCTCAAGCCGACGTTAAAGTTCGGCATACTTTCCTCCTCGTTGGCGAGGGGATCTGCTTCGCCTCAGGGGGTGCTGCGTCTCAACGGGCGGGAACTGCTCTTCGGGGAGGCGAGACGGCCCCGATTGTACTGCTGTTCGACCGCGGCGGCGAAGAAAAAATGGGTTAGTCAGGCTGCCAGTTCACAAGTTGGCAGAGACCCCGCGAATCGGATTTTGTCAGACGTTCGAAATGGATCGTTGACGATAAATCCCGATTACGCTCATCATGGCCTTCCAAGCTTCTTCACGTCGATTCCGGATGTTCCAGCTAAGTTATTCATTCATAAATACTTTACCTGTAAGTCATTATTCCTCAAAGACCTGGAGGCAGCAGGCCGCCAAGTCTTTGATTCCAAAAGACCGAGATCAGGGGGCAAGGTCCCCAACCTGCGGCTTCGCCGAACTCCCATTCGCAACTGGATTACAATTCCTGCATGACGAAGCCTTCCGCAAAGGACCCTCTCGTTTCCCTCGCGCGCTATTCCGAGATGGGGTTCATTATTCCAGCGGCGGTTTTGCTGGGGTTCTTTCTCGGCAAGCTGGCGGATTACTGGCTGCATACCAAGTGGCTCTATTTGGTAGGGCTATTGTTTGGCGCCGTGGTTGGATTTTGGCAGGTGATCGTCATGGCGATGGCCGCTTTCAAGAAAGATGAATGAGCATGAGCATTCTAAGCGCCTGAAGGCGCATTCATAACCCAACCATTGCGGCATGCCTGAAGGCATGCCCTGATACGAATCGGGCGCGCGACGGGCTGCTATGATCGACGACCCCACCATTTACGAGCGCATCATTCCGCGCGTGCTGCGCAACATGCTGGTGGCGAGCGTGCTGCTGCTGGGACCGGCATTCTGGTTTTACCGCTGGGCGGGAGCAGTTGGGTTTGCCTTTGGGGCGGCGGTTTCCTACGTCAATTTCCGCTCTCTGACGCTGGGCGTCGAGGGACTTGCCGATCGCATCGTGAACCGCAACAGCCGGGAGAAAGGCGGCAGGATCGTCCTGCGTTTCGTGGTGCGCTACGGGTTGGTAGGAGCGGCTGCGTATGCTATATTTAAAAGTTCTTCGTTGGCCTTTCGCGGCTTTCTGTGGGGCTTGTGTGTGCCGGTGGCAGCCCTGATGGCGGAAGGGGTATGGGCGGGATACACGGCTTTCCGGCGCGAGATGTAAGGCTGTACTACTGCGGAACTCTTACAATTCATAAATCTGAGAATTGCGAAGTCTGAAAATGGAACAACTGGCTTTTACCGCACTCCTCAATCGTCTGTTTGGCGCGCCGGTGCTGGCGTTGCTGCTGAAGCTGCACATTCAACCGAAATATCCAGCGACTCCGATCACGAATCCGATTGCCATGGAAATTCTGGTGGCGCTGCTGCTGACGATATTCTTTATCGCCGTGCGCTCGCGGCTTTCGGTGGAGCGTCCGGGCGCACTGCAGCACACCATGGAAGGCATTCACGGTTTCATTGAGAATCTGGCCCAGGAGATCATCGGGCATAAGTCGGCCCAGTTTGTTCCCTATCTGACCGTGCTGGGAATGTTTATCTTGACCTGCAATCTGATCGGGCTGGTACCGGGGTTGGAGTCGCCGACGGCGGTGGAAACGGTTCCGCTGGGAGCCGCTATTTTAACCTGGCTTTACTATCACTATGCCGGCCTGCGCGAGCACGGCGTGTTCGGATACCTGAAGCATTTCATCGGGCCGCAGGAGGGAATGCCTTTGGTTGTGCGGATATTGCTGCCGATCCTGATTTTTCCCATTGAGGTTTTCAGTCACACGGCTCGGATGTTGTCGCTCAGTGTCCGTCTTTTTGCGAATATGTTTGCCGGCGAGATGGTAACCCTGGTGTTCTTCTCGTTGTTTCCGCTCGGGCTGCCCATCGTCTTTGAAGGACTGCACATCGGCGTGTCGTTTATTCAGACCTACATTTTCGTGCTTCTGCCGGCGGTCTATCTAGGTGAGGCGATGTCGCACGAGCACTAAGAAAGAAGGTCCCAGGTCTTAGGTGTCAGGTCTTAGGAAATGCAACGGCAAGGTTTTCCTGAGACCTAAGACCTGACACCTAACACCTCGCTTTCAGCGTGAGGGCGCCGGCTTACTTGCACGGCGTCAACCACCCACTGGGAGCAATTCATAAAGGAGAAACAAAATGCGGAAAGTCTTGATGTTGTTGTTCGTGATGATGATGTTCTCGATCCTGGCGGTTCCGGCGTTCGCGCAGACAGGCGCAGCCGCGGCTGGAGGGACCAACTGGGTAGCAATCACTTCTGGTTTCGCGATCGCCATCGCAGCAGGGCTGGCGGCGCAGGGCCAGGGCAAAGCCGCGTCGTCGGCCTGCGAAGCGCTCGGACGCAATCCGGCCGCCCGCGCGGGCATTCAGGTGGCGCTGATTCTCGGCCTGGCGTTCATTGAGTCGCTGGTGCTGTTCACGCTGGTCATTATTTTCGTCAAGGTGGCGTAGAGCGATTGAAAACTACCGGAACCCACTCATCGCCGAGTGCGCGATGAGTGGGGCACCGTTCCCCGCTGTGCCCGCCGTTTTTCTTCCGTAGGGAATCGCGCTTCCTGAGACCTGAGACCTAACACCTGAGGCCTTGTCTTAGGTCTTGCGTCCGCCGTCCCAGTTGGTGGAGCGATTGTCGGGGGCTTTTTGCAGGGCCTCGACCAGGACACGGCGGAGGCGGTAGCGGCTGTCGAGGTCCATGCTGACGAACTCGAACCCAATTTCATTGACGCGGGCGCGGCGGAGGAGAACCTCGCCGCGGATTTTCTTCACGCCCACGGAGATTTCGACGTGGGCTTCGGAACCCACGCGGAGATTGTCGCTGCGCGTGCCCATGCCGCCGCCGAGACTCATCTCACGCATAGTAATGTTCGACTTTCCCCAGGAACTGGAAAGCGTGGCGGAGAGCGTGCGGGGCAGAACGATGCGTTCGTAACGGCGCTGGCGGACCCAGGGACATCCCGGACCAGGATCGAGAGGCACGATGGCGAGTTCCGCGGCCTCCAGGCCGCTCTCGGCCAGGGCCTGAGGCCCGTAGCGGGGATCGATTTTGGAAAGCGCCTGCAGGGCGGCGATTCGCAATTCGCGGTGCTGGTTGTAACCAAAGAGTTTCTTGTCTTCGACGATGGTGCGCAGAACCGGAACCGCCTCGATCTCGCGCAAACGGCCGAGTGACTCGATGGCTTTCAGTTGCACGAACGGGGGACGGTTCTGAGCTTCCCCGGCGGTAGCAAGGGCGATCAGGCTGGAACTGGCGCTGCCGTCCTGGCTCATGCCGATCTCGTCGATAGCCTCGGGCAGGATTTGGGAGTCGAGCAGTTCGAGCAGTTCGAGCAGGGTGCGGCCGCGGTCGGGCGCGGCGCCGTAGGCAATCTGGCGAACGATGATGTCCTGATAGAAACGATTGAACTCGCCCATGCGCGAGGGGAGCAACTCGATCAGCGTGGGGACGGAGAGGCGGCTCAGCAGGCCGACGGTGGAGGCCGACTGGCGGGGCTGGCCGGTGCGCAGGATGTCGCGCAGATCGTCGATGCCGGGTTGTCCGAGCTCGCTGACCAGTTCGACAATGCGGTCGCATTCCACGCGTTTCTGCGAGCGGAAGAAACGGTCGGCCAGGTGTTCCACGGAATGTTTGGGAAGCTGCTGCAGGACGTTGACTAAATCCTCGGGCACCTGATCGGCGTTAATGGCCTCCTCGATCATCTCGGGCAGGCGATTTTCGATGCCCACGCGGTTGCGGAGATCCTGCACCAGAGCAGGCCGTTGCTGAGCCACTTTTTCAAGCGAGTAGCAGAGTTCGGCGACAGCCCGGTAGTTTTTGCGAGCGCAGGCCTCCTGTCCGAAGCGCGCGAAGGCGGCGCTCAGCAGGCTCTGGATCTCGGGATCGCGTTCACTCGCCAGATTGTGGCCGATGGTGGCCAGGGTTTCGGGCATGAGTTCATCCGGCGCCTGGGCATAGAGGTCGGCGAGTTGAGCCAGGCCAATGGCGGTCTTGCGGCGCGGCTCGGCCTCTTTGGCGTCGAGGCCCTTGCCGTAACTGGAGAGAATCTTGGAGGCCATCTCGTTGTCGCCGCGCTCGAACAGGACTTCGAGGAACTGGCGAATATTACGGGGCGGCACGCAGGCGGCTTCGCTGGAGAGCAGCACGCTTTTCTTGCCGGCATCGGGAATCTCAGCCCAGAACATGCGGTCGAGAATGTCGGCGTGGGAATCGACCAGGATGCCGGCCTTGGACATCTTGTCTTCCTGCACGCGCAGAATCTGGCGGAGCGTGTCCATCTGCCGGCTCATGTGCTCCATCATGTCGTGGACGGCATTGACCTTGACGTCGCCGCGCTGGTAGCGGTCGAGAGCGAAGCGGATGGCCATGCCCTCGGCGGCCTTCATCAGCATCGGTGTCTCGTTGTTGTCAGGATCGTTGTTCACCGACGCTTTGGCGGCCAGACTCTCGAGCAACTGGGCGAGATTGACCTTGGCGGCTTCGGGAGCCTTGGCGACCTCGGCCTGGATATCTTCCGGGGAAGCGTTGGGATCATGCAACGACTGGCCAAAATGGGTGAGCAGGCGAATCGTCTGGATGACTTCCTCTTCCTGCAGAGGAATGACGCCGCCCGACCATGCTGCGCCGGACTGGGTTCCAGACGTTGCTCCGCCCGGGCCCGTGCCGCCGGGAATGGGGACGCTGGGAACGCTGCCGAGGGGCGCGCCGCCGGGCGCTCCGGAACCGCCGGCGCTCGCTCCCTGGGCGGCGGCGATCAACTGCAAAAGCTTCTGCGGATCGCGGAGCCACTCTTTGGCTTCAGGGCCCAGAGCCTGAGCGGCGAGTTGGGCGGCCATGGAAATCTCGCCGGTGGCGGGATCGGCGGCGACGAACTTGACTTCATTGATGCGGATGGAAGAATTCTTGTTATCGCCGAGCGTGTCCTTAATCTGCTTGGCGAAGTCCTGGGCTTTGGAGCCGCCCATGGCAAAGGCGCGGACCAGCCGGGTAAAGTCGTCGAGCGTAACCTTGTTGGAGAACAGGATGCTGGAGAGCCCGGCGGCGGTGAGCAACTGTGCGAAGCTGCGCTCGGCCTGTCCGGCTTCGAGCGGGATGCCGTCGAGCAGAAGCTTGTTGTCGGAAACGCCGAGCAAAAAACCGGTGTCCCCGCTTTTGGGCAGCGCTTGCTGCAGTTCGTTCCATGCGGTCTGGAACTGGTCCACGGTGCGCTTGTGTTTCACTCCATACAGCCGGGTGTACTTGATCAAAATATTGAGGCTGTGGAGAAACGATCGAGCGGACGCGCTGCGACCGGCATCGGTTTGGACGACGTTGGCGATAACAGGCACCTCTCGGTAAGACAGTGTTGCCAATAAGACTAAGCGGGAAAGTGACTCGATGCACGATTACGGAGGTAATTGACCGGCCGGGAGGGCGAGGGCGGCAAATCCACGAAGGGACAGGTCCTTTGGGATGCTGGCGCGCTACACTGGAGAGCCAGTACTCAGTACCCGGTACCCAGAATCCAGATGAAGATTCGCGTGCTTTTGTTTGGAGTTTTGAAAGACATGCTCGGGCGAACGGTCGAGACTATCGATCTGCCGGAAGGGGCGGGGGTGCGGGAAGTCATCCTTTATTATTCGAGAGTATCTCCGCGGTTTGAAGCGATGGTGCCATCATTGGCGATTTCGGTGAATCAGGAGTACTCCAGGCCGGATCGCGCCCTGCGTGAGGGCGACGAAGTCGGGCTGTTGCCGCCCGTGAGCGGCGGGTCTTCCGAGGACGGATCGGCGAAGGACGGATCGGCGGAGGGTGGCGACGAAGTTCCGGATAAAGTGCCCGGCGAAGTTCAAATCGTCCGCGAGCCGATTGACAGGGAGGCCGCGGTGGCGCGGTTGAAGCGGCCGGCCGATGGCGCGGCTGTAATTTTCGACGGCGTGGTGCGCGACAATACGCGGGGACGGCGCACGCTCTATCTGGACTATGAAGCCTACGAAGCGATGGCGCTGAAGCAGATGGAATCTCTGGCGGTGGAGGCGCGGGCGCGTTTTGGGGTGCGGGGAGCGTCGATCGTCCACCGGCTGGGGCGGTTACAGATTGGGGAGACGAGCGTGCTGATCGTGGTGGCTTCGGGGCACCGGGGCGCGGCGTTTGAGGCTTGCCGGTGGATCATCGACACGCTGAAGAAGACGGTTCCGATCTGGAAGAAAGAATACTTTGAAGATGGCGCGGTGTGGGCGGATGGAGAGGCGTTTCCCGAAGAAATTCGACGGCCGGAAGGCACGGCGGGGGAAAGTCCGCATCATAATGATTGAGTCATTGAGGCATTGAATCATTGAAACCTTGGCATCTTGTGACTAAGCGCATCTTGCGGATCGTATTCATCTTCGTCTCGATCCTTTGCAGCACCGTCGGGTTGCTGGCCGAGGAGCCCGAAACTACGATCAAAGTCGACGTGAAGCTGGTAAACGTGTTCGTCACGGTGACGGATGCGCACGGGGCTCCGGTGGCGAACCTGCAGAAAGAAAATTTTCTGCTGAAGGAAGACAGCAAAGAACAGAAGATCGCGATCTTCAGCCGGGAATCGGCGCTGCCGTTGTCGATTGTGCTGGCAGTGGATACGAGCCTGAGCACGCGCAAAGATCTGCCGCTGGAGCTGATCTCGGCGCGCAAGTTTGCGCACACGATTATGCGGCCGCAGGACGGACTCGCCGTGTACAAGTTCAGCGAAGAAGTGAGCCTGATGGTGCCGTTCACCTCCGATTTGAAAAAGATCGACGCCGGAATCGACCGAGAGCGCAATGGCGCGGCGACGGCGCTCTACGACGCGATCTTTCTGGGGTCGCGGGCGCTGAACCGGCGGCAGGGAAGAAAAGTGATGGTGGTGATCACCGACGGCGGCGACACCATGAGCCAGGTGGACTACAAAGAGGCGCTGCGCGCGGCGCAGGAGGCAGAGGCGATTATCTACAGCATTATTATCGTGCCGATTGAAGCCGACGCGGGCCGGGACACGGGCGGCGAGCATGCGCTGGTGCAGATCTCGAGGGACACGGGCGGAAAGTATTTCTACGCCACATCCCTGCCGCAATTGGACAGCGCGTTTCAGAAGATCAGCGACGAACTGCGGACGCAGTATCTGCTGGCGTACTATCCGTCGGAGCGCTATTCCGATTCGGAATTCCGGCAACTGCGGGTGGACCTGACGAACCCGCCCGCGGGAGGTCCTTATCAGTCGCACTACCGCGCGGGGTATTACACGCGGAAGGGGACGTTCTGAGGATTGTCTGTAGAGACGCGGCTTGCCGCGTCTCGCGGC
>Ga0209517_10002731_pt1 | contig 24545 bp, 26 predicted proteins | sample PeaSoiMetSII2010_FD_187695 | JGI IMG/M metagenome (GOLD analysis project Ga0209517, IMG submission 187695) | Peat soil microbial communities from Weissenstadt, Germany - SII-2010 (SPAdes) (version 2) | ecosystem: Environmental > Terrestrial > Soil > Wetlands > Peat | place: Germany... | reverse complement strand
AACCCCTCAGAAAGCCGATCACGATGGAGAATCGCCTGGTCGGCGTCAGCAAAGGCCAAGCTGCGTAACCTGCTTTTCTAAATCTCGCGGAAGGGGCGACCTTCATGCGACTGTAACAGAGGCCTTATCACAGAGAAACCAGCCCGCAGTACAAATGATGTGTGACCAACGTTCCTGAACTTGAAGAAGTCTGCTCCTGCCATCTTTGCAGCCAGCTCAACCGTACAACCCCGGCATTACCGCTCATCGGATCTGTTCGCCTTGTTCCCAGATTCGCATTCGGCATGGTGTATACTGCTACTCGCCCGGAGACCCAAAATGAAGCTGCTGGCGCAGTGCGCCGTAGTCGCATCGGTGGCGTTGGCGACGGCTTATTCGCAGCCGAATCCTATCCTTTATGAAGGCGCTCGCCTGATCATCGGCGATCAGAGCCCGGTGATCGAGAGCGGAGCATTCGTCGTCCAGAATGGCCGCATCACCGCCCTAGGCCAGAATGGATCGGTCAAGCCGCCGTCCGGAGCCACACGCATCGATCTCACCGGCAAGACCGTCATGCCCGCGATGAACAACGTTCACATCCACATCGGGTATGAGGGATTTACAAGTTGGAGTGTAGACAACCACACGCCCGAAAACGTGCTGGACCACCTTGAACGCGAGGCGTTCTACGGTGTCGGCGCCGCCATGACCATGGGCGATCAGCCGGCCGATTTCGCGATCAAGTTCCAGCAGGATCAACTAGCCGGAAAGTTCCCGCCGGCCGCCCGATTCTTCTTCGCAGCAGGACTTGCCCCGCCCGGAGGCGGTCCAGATTCGCTCCTGATAACCGGGACCACGCCCTTGCACGCCATCTACGAAGTCTCGACCGGGGAGGAGGCGCGCGCCGCCGTCCGCAAGATCGCCGCCTTGAACATCAAGCAGGTCAAGTTCTGGGTCGACAATCGTGACAACAACCGCGGAAGCCGGAAGAAGATGCCGCCCGATGTGTACACTCCGCTGATTGAGGAGGCGCACAAACATGGCATGCTGGTCCACGCGCACGCGACCAATCTGCAGGACCAGAAAGGCGTGGTCAAGGCCGGCGTCGACGTTCTGGTGCACACCGTTGCGAACGAGAAGATCGACGACGAACTGGTTGCGCTTCTCAAAGAGAAGAAACCGTACTGGGCACCCGTGATGGGGCTCGGAGATGTCTCCGAGATCTGCGAGGGCGACAACCAGTTCGTGGAACAAGTGCTGCCGGCTTCCGTGATCGCGGACATCAAGGCGGGCAAGACCTGGCTGCCGTCGAACCCTTGCTCGGCGCCGGTCAATTTCCAACGCGAGGCCCAGCGCGAGGAAAACCTGAAGTCCAATTTCAGCCGGATGATGACCGCCGGGGCTCGCGTGGTGCTCAGCACCGACGCCGGGGTTTCCGCCAAGTACTCATTCGGATTCGCGGAACACCACGAGATCGCCCGGTATGTGCAATTTGGAATGAGCCCGGCCCAGGCGATCGTGGTTTCCACCTCGAGACCGGCGGAAGTGCTGATGATCAAGGATACGGGGACGCTCGCGAAAGGCAAACGCGCCGACTTTATCGTGCTGAATGCGAATCCGCTGGAGGACATCCATAATACGCGCAAGATCGACAGTGTTTATCTGAAAGGCGTGAAGCTGGATCGCGAGGCGCTGCAAGCGAAGTTCAAGAAAGCATCCGTCGCGAGCGGGACGCGATAGTAACCCGGGAGGTGATGCGGACCTAGCGCCAGCGCCCCTCCACGAAAACCCATCCGTCACGGCGGTGAACCCAGCGATGGGCTTCCCATCGGGCGCCCGGGCGCGGAGGCAGCTCCCACCTTCCCGGGGTCCAGACGTAAGCGTTGCCTTCCCAACGATGGTACCCGGGAACCCACACATGGACACGGCTGGGCCGCGGCGGGCGCCTCTCGCTTACGGCACGCGGTGGCGCGATGTGAACCACAATATCGACTGCCGCGGCATTGAACGCCAGCGCGCCCGCAAAAACGACTCCGATCAATCGCTTAAGAAACATAAACGGTCTCCTTCTCTGAGGGCGTGATAGAGAACCAGCAAATCTACTGTAGCTGATTGTAGGCCCCAAGATACGTTCCTCTCGTGCGTGTTATCCCTTTCCGTATAGGCCCCATCGGGCGCGTCGCCGGTTTCCCGAAGATCCGCACTGCTCAACACCAATCTCCAAAGAGGCCCAGTCATGCGCCTCCGCTGGATCAGACTTGATATATACTCACTCGACGAGGGGAAAGGTCGTATGCGTATTCTTTGCCTGGCTATGGTCCTGGCTGTGCCCGCCGCGCGAGCACAAGCACCCGATCCCCTGATCGCCGATCCACAGCATTACCATCTGGAGGTCGAGAACCAGTGGGTCCGGGTCATCCGCGAGCACATGGGGCCAAACGAGAAGATGCCGATGCACCAGCATCCCGGCCCAGGAGCCGTCATCGTCTTTCTTACCGACCGGCACAACCGGCTCACCGCGCCCGATGGCACGAGTCAGGAATTGCGCAACCGCGCGGGAGACCTGATGTGGTCGATGCCCAGCACGCATCGGGGCGAGAACCTGACCAGCAACCCGTTCGAAGCGGTTCAAATCGAACCACGACGTCCGGCTGGGAAATCTCCGTCCCCTGCCCCACCCGACAAACTCGATGCAACCGTGATCGATCCACAACACTATAAGATCGAGTTCGAGAACGAATACGTCCGCGTGCTCCGCGTCAGCATCGGCCCCCATGAAAAACTGCGCCAGCACACGCACCCGCAGACAGGCGCCGTCCTGGTGCACTTGACCGATCAGAACCTGCGACTCACGCTGGCCGACGGTACCGTCCGCGATAGCCGCTACGCCGCGAAACAGGTCCGCTGGGTCGAGCCCGGCGTCGCCCATCAGGACGAGAACGTCAGCGATACGCCCCTGAGGTTCATCCGGATTGAGCTTAAGCTCGCACGGGAGTAGTCTGTACAGAGGATGGTGACTCTATGAAAAGCATGTTCCTCGCGTTTGTGTTGGTGTCTGCGGCAAGCGTATCGTTAGCGGCCGATCCGCCGGCCTGGGCCTATGCGATCGCTACTCCGCCTCCAGCGGGAGCCGCTCCGGCAACTCCAGCCCCGCCCGATACCAGCATCAAACACCTTCCCGGCAGCACGCTCGAATTCACCCGGGCGCAGATCAGCGACGGCTTTGGCCCAGCCGATTGGTTCCCCGGCGATCATCCCAAGATGCCCGACATCGTCGCGCACGGCAAGAGGCCGGACGTTCGGGCGTGCAGCCTGTGCCATTACCCCAACGGCAAAGGCCGGCAAGAAAACGCGGGAGTGGCCGGTCTCCCGGTGTCGTATTTCATCCAGCAGATGAACGATTTCAGAAACGGCAATCGCAAGAGCGCGGAGCCGCGAAAAGCCAACACCAATGCCATGATCACCATCGCCAAGGGCATGACCGAGGACGAAATCAAGGCCGCCGCCGAGTACTTCGGCTCGATGAAGTGGACCCCCTGGATCAAAGTGGTGGAAACCAACACCGTGCCCAAGACCCGTAACGCCGGCGGCATGTACCTGACGCTCGAAGGCGGCGAAAAAGAACCGCTGGGCCAGCGCATCCTCGAGACTCCGGAGGATGCGGAAGGCACCGAGGTGCTGCGCAATCCTCGCTCCGGTTTTATCGCTTACGTGCCGGTGGGCAGCATCAAGAAGGGTGAGGCGCTGGCGACCAAGGCCAGCGCCAAGACGACGCAGTGCGGCGTCTGCCATGGAGCCGACCTCAAAGGATTAGGTCCGGTGCCGGGCATCGCAGGCCGTTCCCCCAGCTACCTGATGCGCCAACTGTATGACATGCAGCAGGGCGCCCGCAAGGGAACCTGGACGGAGCTAATGAAATCGGTCGTCACCGGTTTGAGCGAAGACGATCTGCTGAACATCGTCGCGTACACGTCGTCACGTACTCCTTAATAAGGAGTCGTAAGGAGTCCCGATGGGCAAAGCCGCGTTCCTACTTGCAGGCGCGACGGCCGCGTTGATTCTCGGCCAGTCCAGGACTCTTCCTCGCACTCCCGACGGACACCCGGATTTTCAGGGCGTCTGGGATACGTCCACGCTCACACCGCTGGAGCGTCCGGCCGAGTTCGCCGGCAAGGAGTTCCTGACGGCGCAGGAAGCCGCCGAGTACGAAAGGCGAACGCTGCAAGAGGTCAACACCGATCGCCGGGATGGAAGCAACGAAGCGGACCTCCGCCGCAACTACAACGAGTTCTGGCGGGATCGGCGAACCTCGGTCGTCGCCAGCAGGCGCACATCGCTCATCGTGGACCCTCCGGACGGAAAGATCCCCGCCTTCACTCCGGAGTGGGGCAAGAAACGGGCCGCCCAGGCGCAGGCGCAGCGCCAGCTCCGCGGTCCCGAGGACCTGGCCCTGCGCATCCGTTGCATCTCACGCGGTCTGCCGATGGTTCCCACGCCCAACAACAACTTTTTCCAGATTGTTCAGGGTCCGGGATACGTAGTGATTCTCCAGGAGATGATGTACGAGGCCCGCGTTATTCCTTTAGACCCGCGCCCGCATGCGCCTCAGGGCGTTCGCGGCTATATGGGGGACGCGCGCGGTCATTGGGACGGCGAGACACTGGTCATCGACACGACCAATTTCATCGGCAAGAACGACTTCCTGGGAGCCGACGAGAACCTGCATCTGGTCGAACGCCTGACTCGTCTCGACGCGAACACGATCCTCTATAAGTTCACCGTCGACGATCCCACGGCGTTCACCAAGCCCTGGAGCGGAGAGATTCCCATGAGGAAGACCCAGGAAGGGATCTTCAATTACGAATGCCACGAGGGGAACTACACCATGACCGATATCCTGGCTGGCGCTCGCACCCAGGAGAAGCGATCCGCCGAACAGGGTCTCAAATGAGCCCCAGGCTTGACTCTCTCGGCTAATCTTGCTTCACTGACGGATGGACTTCTGCCCACGTTAGGAGCGCTTGACCACCATGAAGATGACACAAAAAGCCCCCCGGTATCTTGGACTTCTGCTCGCTCTGCCCCTGGCGGCGGGTACGGTTCGCATCATCCAGACGAATAGCGCCGGAGACAATGTCTCCATCATCGATCCGGTCACCAACAAGGTCGTGGGAGAGATCCGCGGAATCGAGGTGAACCACGGCGCCGCGGTCGCCCCCGATGGGAGTCGCTACTACATCAGTAATGAAGGCAACAGCTCACTGGATATAGCGGATGCAAAAACCTTGAAGGTCACCAAGCGAATACCCCTTACCGGTCACCCTAACAACATCGCGATCAGCAAAGACGGGAAGCGAGTCTATGTCTCCATCGCGGTCGCGCCAGGCGCCGTGGATGTGATCGACACAGCCTCCCAGGAGAGGGTCAAGAGCATTCCGGTGAAAGGCGCCGTCCACAATACCTACGTCACGCCCGACGGCAAGTTCGTGGTCAGCGGTTCCATTCAATCCAAGACCATCACCGTCATCGATCAGAAGACCGAGGAGCCTGTGTGGACGCTCGAAAGAGACTTGGGCATCCGGTGCATGGCGTTCACTTCGAATCCCGATGGTTCGACCAAATGGATCCTCTTCCAGCTTTCCGGCCTGAACGGATTCGCGGTGGTGGATTTCGCAACCCGCAAGGAGATCAATCGGATCAAGCTCCCCGTTCTCCCCGCGGGAAAGACCCCCTTCCTGGTGGGCGGGAACGAGTCTCACGGCTTAGCCGTCACCCCCGATGGGAAGACCCTGGTGGTTGACAGCCGGCTGAACAGTTCGGTCTACATGTACTCGCTTCCCGATCTGAATCTTTTGGGCGGCCTCGAAGTGGGAAAGTCCCCCGACTGGGTGACGATCACGCCTGACAGCAAGACGGCCTATGTGGCCAACGCCGCGTCGAACTCGGTGTCCGTGGTCGACATCAAGTCCATGAAAGAGGTCACGCGCATTCCGGTGGGCGAGGTTCCCAAGCGGAACATCACGGCCGTGCTCCCGTAGCCGGCCGCCTGCCGAAAAACCTCGTTTTTAAAGGGTAATCGTTCGACCTCGGGCTTGAGGATCGTGCCTCTCGAACCTCCCGTCCTGGCACACGGCCAAACTGTCTCCTGGAGTCCCGCTAACGAAAGTCCGGCGTTTGGCCGATAACCGTCCGGGACTTCTCGTGCACACCGAAACGAATACCGGACGATCTTCCGCAGGTGAGGCATTCCCCCGCCCGGACGACGGCGGGTTTCGCGACTTTGCCGAGAGCATCGTCCAGCATATCGATGAAGTCTTCTTCTGGCGTGATCCGGCCAGCTTGAAGCCCTACTTCGTCAGCCACGCCTACGAGCGGATCTGGGGGCAATCTTGCCTCAGTGCTTATGCGGATCCGTCCTCGTGGACCGAATCGATCCACCCGGACGATCGGGATCGCGTGACAGCGGAGTTTGAGCGCGCCGGTACTGTCAGCCAGGCGCAAGTTGAATATCGCATCCTCCGGCCGGATGGCGACGTACGCTGGATCTGGGCACGGACGTTCCTGGTCAAGGCCGAAACCGGAACGGTGACGCAACTGATTGGGATCGCGCAGGACGTAACCGAACGCAAGCAGGCCGAAAAGATGCGGGCCTTTCTGGCGTCCATTGTCGAATCCTCTGACGATAGCATCATCGGGACCGATCTGGACGGCCGCATACTGAGCTGGAACCAGGGTGCCGAGAAGCTTTTCGGCTTTACGGCCGAAGAGGCGATTGGCAAGCTCATCACCCTCTTGTTCCCTGCCGCTCGCCGGAGCGACTATTTGAACTCGATACAGAAGGTCCGGCGCCAGGAACACATCGAGCGCTTTGAATCGATACGTGTCGGGAAGGATCAAGCACCGATCGACGTATCAGTCATCCTGTCACCGATCAAAGATACTCTGGGCAGGCTTCAGGGCGTATCGGCGATTTACAGGGATATCGGCGCAAGCAAGCGGGCCGATGCCGAACTCCTGAAGGCCAAGGAGGCTGCGGAAGCAGCCAGCCGGGCGAAGAGCACGTTCCTCGCCACCATGAGTCACGAGATCCGTACGCCCATGAACGGCATCCTCGGCATGACCGAGCTGGTGTTGGGCAGCGACCTTACCTCGGACCAGCGTGACAGCCTGGAACTGGTCCGCCTCTCGGCCGAATCCCTGCTCGCCGTGATTAACGATATTTTGGACTTTTCCAAAATTGAAGCCGGCAAAATGGAGTTCGAGTCCATTCCTTTCGATCTCCGCGACAGTCTCGGCGAAACCATGAAGACCCTGGGATTTCGCGCGCACCAGAAGGGTCTGGAACTGGTCTACGATGTGCGCCCGGACGTACCGGCGGCCATGCTGGGAGACCCGGGACGCCTTCGCCAGATCCTGGTGAATCTGGTGGGCAATGCGATCAAGTTTACCGAACAGGGCGAGATTCTGGTGAGCGTCGAGCAGGAATGCGAGACGGCCGAGGCCGTTAGCCTGCACTTCTCGGTCAGTGACACCGGTGTAGGGATTCCGGCGGAAAAGCAAGACAAAATCTTCGAGCCATTCTCCCAAGCCGATGGATCCATGACGCGCAAGTACGGCGGGACCGGCCTGGGACTGACCATCTGCGGACGACTCGTCGAAATGATGGGTGGCCATATTTGGGTGGAAAGCCACTTGGGACAGGGCAGCACCTTCCACTTCACCGCGCGCCTGGGTATTCAGAGCGTGGTTTCGGCGCCGGCCGCTCCGCTTCAACCGGTGCAACTGCGAGACCTACCCGTATTGGTTGTGGACGACAATTCCACCAACAGACGAGTTCTGGTGGAGATACTGACCCGCTGGGGAATGAAGCCCACGGCGGTCGAAGGCGGCCGTTCCGCCCTGATGGCGCTCCAGATCGCCAAGAATATCGGTCGCCCGTTCCCGCTCATTCTGTTGGACGGCCAAATGCCGGAGATCGACGGATTCACGCTCGCGCAACAAATTCAGGATCATCCGGATCTGGTGCAGTCAACCGTCATGATGTTGACCTCGGCCGACCAGCTGGGCGACGCCACGCTTTGCCGGAATCTGGGAATCTCAGCCTACCTGGTGAAGCCTGTCCGCCAGTCGGAACTCCTGGATATGATCTGCAAGAGCCTGCAACAAGTTCCCGTGGACCTGACCAAAGCTCCGCGGACTCCAGACGTCCGGCGAAGCGCGACCAGTCCAGGACGAGTACTGGTTGCCGAGGACAATGCGGTGAATCAGACTCTGGCGCGGCGCCTGCTGGAAAGACGAGGCTACGCCGTATCGGTTGTGGGCGATGGCCGGGCCGCGCTAGCGGCCCTGGATAGTGAGCCGTTCGACATCGTGCTCATGGACGTCCAGATGCCCGACATGGACGGATTTGAGGCGACGGCTGTGATTCGCGGACGAGAAGAATTATCCGGCAAGCACATCCCGATCATCGCCATGACCGCGCACGCCATCAAGGGCGATCGCGAGCGCTGCCTGGCCTCGGGAATGGATGGCTATATCGCCAAGCCGATCCGGCAACAGGAATTGTACGCGACCCTCGAAAGCGCACTCGGCCAAAACCTGCAGCTAGGCGACGAACTCGTCGCGGGCAATTAGTTCCCGCATACAGAACCGCGACAGCGATGGAGCGGTATAATGCCTGCCATGTCACTTCCACGTCGAGTGAGGTTCATGCTGCTGACTCTCGTGTCAGGATGCAGTTTGTTCGCGCAAAGCAATGCGGCTGCCACCAATAACCTGCCGAATCCGTATCGCGCGGTAGAGAACTGGGCGACGCTTCCGGCCGGCATTCAGTGGAACCAGGTGATCTCGGTCGACCCGGATGCGCACGGCAACATCTGGGTGTTCCACCGCAGCGAGCCCAACATCCTCGAGTTCGATCCATCGGGCAAGCTCATCAAAAGCTTTGGCACGGGATTCGTGCAAGCGCATGGGCTGGCCATCGATCGCGATGGCAACATCTGGGTCACCGATGCGCAGGCCAAGGACGGCAAGGGCCAGCAGGTTTTCAAGTTCAGTCCCAAGGGGAAGGTGCTCATGACCCTGGGTAAGGCCTGGCGTCGCGGGCGCCGGAACGGACATGTTCAACGGTCCGACCGATGTGGTGATCGCCGCCAACGGTGACATCTTCGTCACGGATGGGCACGGCGGAGAGACCAACGCGCGCATTATGAAGTTCTCGAAAGACGGGAAGTTCATCAAGACCTGGGGCAAGAAAGGATCCGGTCCCGGCGAGTTAAACGATCCGCACAGCATCGCCATGGATTCCAAGGGACGCCTTTTCGTCGCCGACCGGCAAAATAACCGGATTCAGATCTTCGATCAGGACGGGAAGTTCATCGATCAATGGAAGCAATTCGGCCGCCCGAGCGGGATCTACATTTCCAAGGACGACACGCTGTACTCGACCGATTCGCAGTCGGACGAGATGACCAACCCGGGCGTGAAGCGCGGCATCCGCATCGGCAGTGCGAAAGATGGCACCGTCAAAGCCTTTATCCCGGACCCGTCGACCAACCCGGCAATCGCACAGGCGGAAGGCGTGACCGCCGACGCCAAAGGCGATATCTACGCCGCCGGCGTGAGCTCCATGGGGCTGCATAAGTTCGTCAAGAAGTAGCCTTGACACCGTGAATCCTGGCGTCTAACATCGCAGTAGCTAAAGACTTGTCCAGGAGGTGGCTAGATGAGAACTAAAGGGATATTCCTCATCATTTCAACGGCAGTTGTCGCGAGCGCACAGGGGCAGGTGACGTTCACCAAGGACGTGATGCCGATCCTGCAGCAGCACTGCCAGTCCTGCCACCGGCCGGACACCTTCGCCCCAATGTCGCTGCTGACCTATGAGGAAGCCCGGCCGTGGGCCAAGTCGATCAAGCAGAAGGTGGTCGCGCGGGAGATGCCGCCCTGGTACATCGACAAGAACGTGGGCGTCGCCCACTTCAAGAACGATGTATCGCTGACGGACCAGGAGATCGCGACGCTCGTGAAGTGGGCCGATGGCGGCGCACCGAAAGGGAACGTCGCCGACATGCCGCCGCCCCGCAAATTCGAAGACGACGACAAGTGGCACATGGGTCAGCCCGACCTGATCGTGAAACTTCCGAAAGATATGCTGGTGCCGGCCGCGGGCGCCGACCGCTGGATCGATGTGCTGGTGGACGCGGGCCTAACCGAGGATCGCTATATCCGGGGAATCGAGATCCGGCCGCTGAACGGCTTCCGAGCGGTCCACCATGTGACGACGTCCATGAAGCATGAGGATGATGCTGACGATGGGGACAACGTCCAGGGGACGTTCCTCAATGAGTACGCGCTCGGCAAGAATGCCGATGTGTTCCCGGACGGCGCGGGCCGCCTGATCAAGGCGGGAACCAAGATCAACTTCAATCTTCATCTCCATTCGATCGGCCAGGATACTCTCGCGAACGTCGCTCTCGGCCTCAAGTTTTACCCCAAGGGCTACACGCCGAAATATCTCGAGACGACCGAGAAAGTTGGAGATCCTAAGGATCTCGACATTCCGGCTAACGCCGACAACGTTCGATTCGATGGGTACCAGACGCTGGCTAAGCCGGCCAGGCTCCTGTCGTTCCAGCCGCACCTGCACAACCGCGGAAAGGCCTCGTGCATGGAGGCGATCTACCCTGGCGCTCACAAAGTAGAGACGCTGAGCTGCGTAAGCAGGTACCAGTTCGCCTGGCACCTGGTGTATCTCTACGACGAAGATGAACAGCCGCTGCTGCCGGCCGGGACCATCCTGCACCTTACTTCCTGGTACGACAACTCACCTGGGAACAAGTTCAACCCGGATCCGGACAATCTGATTACGTACGGGCAACGGACCGTCGACGAGATGGGCGGCGCGTGGATCAGCTATTACTATCTCTCCGACGAAGAGTACAAGCAGCAAGTCGAGGCGCGAAAACAGAAACTCTCCGCGAAGTCGGAGTAGGAACATGCGCGGATTTTGGGTGTGCGCCGCGATCATGTTCGCCAGCGCGATGGGCACGCGTCTCAGCGCCCAGGTTCAGTTCGCGAGAGGTCAGAACGTCGCTCCCACGTTTGAAGGATGGGAGCATAACCCCGACGGCACCTATAGCCTGGTCTTCGGCTATCTCAACCGCAACTACGAGGAAGAGGTCGACATTCCTCTAGGCGCCGAGAACTCGGTCACCGTGGGCACCGAAGTGTATGGCGATAAGGGCCAGCCCACGCATTTCTACCCGCGGCGCCAGCGATTCCTGTTCAGAGTCGTCGTGCCCGCGGACTGGGACAAGAAGCAGAAAGTGGTCTGGACGCTGACCTCGCGCGGCAAGACCGATCAGGCCAAGGGATGGCTCCAGCCGGAATGGGAACTGAGCCAGGACGTGATTGTCGAGAATATGGGCGGCGGCGTTCCTGACCCCAACAACAAAGCTCCGGTGGTCACCGTCGACACTGCTCAAACGGTCGCATTGCCGAATCCGGCGACGCTGGTCGCCACGGCCACCGACGACGGGCTTCCGAAACCCTACCGGCGCGCCGCGTCCAACCCGGATCGCGATTCACAGCCTCGCCGGCCGATCGGCGTCCAGATCAAGTGGATTCAGTATCGGGGTCCCGGCAAAGTTACGTTTACTCCGGATTCGAGCCCTGTGGTGCACGGAGAACCAATCACGCTTACGACCAAGGCATCCTTCAGCGCCCCCGGCACGTATGTTCTTCGCGTCACCGCCAACGACGGGCAATTGTTCACTTCGCGCGACGTGACCGTGACCGTGAAACCCTAAAGTGGCCGCTCAATCGCTAGCGGCGCAGCGTCTCAAAAGCTCTGTAAACAGCCGGCAACAGAGCATCCAACTGCAGCGTTTGTGAGGTATCCACATCCACGCACGGCCCAATATTGAGCCGCCCGAGCCTGGCCACCACTCGAATGCTGGCCAGGACCTCTGAAGGCAACTTCTCATCGTCCTGGTGTCCGACGTGGCGCTTCCGCTGAACAAAACGCTCAGCCGCGACCTCTATGCTGCACTTACAATGGACGTTGACCACTCTGTCCGAAAGTTTCGTGAGCCAGGACGTAGGAGTTCCGGAATCCAAGGGCATGCCAGGCAGGTGCCAGTGCGAAACCAAAACTGCCCCGTCTGAAGCAGTTGCCTCGCTCTGAAGAATCAAATCGCTCTCTCGACTGAGCGCGCGGCGCCAAGCAAGGTCACCTATTCCCTTTGAATCAAACAAGTGTTCAAGGATCGTATCTTTGTCGAGAAGCGGAAGACCGAGTGCAGGAGCCAGTTGTTTCGCCAGGGTGCTCTTGCCGCTGGCTGGCAGGCCAGAGACTAAAACGAATTGCCTGTCCGATAATACGATCCGGGAACCAGTGTCCGCCACGTCCTAAGTAGCTTTCTTGCCGCCCATCACGACCGCGTACGGAACCAGCTTGCGGTGCCCTGTGCGCTGGCCCTTATAGTTGTCGACGAAGTCGAAGTCGCCTTCCTTAAGATCCAACACGGCTACGTCCGCGGCTGCACCCGTCTTCAGTGTGCCGTAGCTCTTGTACTGCGGGATGGCCCGCGCCGCGTTGGCGGTCACGCGGGCGATCACCTGATCGACCGGCATTCCCACCAGCAGGAATTTCGACATCACATTCGGAAGGTTGATCACCTGATCGGTCAGCCCCGCTCCCGTGATGTCGGACGAGATGGTGTCGGGCAGGAAACCTTGTTGCATGGCGCGATCCGCCACCTCCCAGGTCCAGTGGGCTGTGCGTCCGTTGCCGAAATCGAACAGAATCCCGCGCTTCCGCGCCTCGAGGATTTTAGGCAGCACCTTACCGTAGTCGTCCATGATTCCGTGCGGCGCGGGAGCGTACATATGCGTCACGATATCGCCCGGCCGGAGCAGCGCGAGGATATCGGGAAGTGGTGACGCCGTATCGCCGATGTGGACCATGATGGGAATCTTCAGCGGATCGGCCACTTGACGCGCGCGGCGGACCGCTTCCAGATCGTGATCCGCGGCAGCCGAGCGCGAAAGACGCGCCTTGATACCGATGATCCAGTCGCGCGAGCGCTCCACGGCGCGCCGGGCCGCGGCGACGTTGGCCTTCTCTATATCAAGCAGCTCGGTGGCGCCATCGGCCAGGCCACGCCCCGAAATGTTCAAGAGAATGCGCACGCGGTTGGGTGCGCTTTGCGCGGTCTTGAGGATCTCATCGACATTCTCCGCGCCGCGCGAGCCGCCGTCGACCAGCGACGTGACGCCGGCCGCGAGACATTGCGCCGGCGTCAGCTCTTTATCGGCAACGTGACAGTGGATATCGATAAGACCCGGCGTGACCAGCTTCCCACTCGCGTCGATCACCTGCGCTGCGGCAGACGCTTTGATATTGGGTGCGATCGCGGCGATTTTGCCGGCGCGAATGGCGACATCGGCGACGCGATCGATGCGCTGGGCAGGATCGAGAACGCGACCGCCTTTAATAACAAGGTCGTACTCGGCGGCGATTAACCGCGGTGACCGGGTCAGCAACACGGGTGCAGCGGCGCTAACGCGGAGAAGCTGGCGGCGGGTTAAAAGGTCCATGTTCTGATCCCTGCGGCAGTATACACCAAACGGCATTTGGTGTATTCTTCCCAGCATGAAGCGATTCCTTCTCGTCGGGTGTGTACTCACGGGCATGCTCACTGTTCCCGCGTGGTCGCAGGGACCTGCCCGCGCGAGCAATATGGATCTGGTCGGCTACAACGACCTGCAGGCTCGCAGTGCCTATCAGCCGGTGATCCAAAAGCAGGGAGCGCGCTGGATTGCCTACATCGGCCATCACGGCGGCGAGCAGATGAATCCGCTCACCGGCAAGATGGAGCCGAACGGGACTTCGATCGTAGACGTCACCGATCCTCACCGGCCCGTTTATCTCGCGCACATTCCGGGCGAGCCCAAAGACCGCACGGGAGAAGCCGGCGGAGCGTCCATGGTTCGTGTGTGCAGCGGCAACGATCTTCCGCATGGCGTAAAAGACAAGTTCTACATGTTGCGAAGTTATGGCAACAGCGCGCACGAGATGTGGGATGTCACGAATCCCGCCAAGCCCGACCGCCTGAACGTGATCGTCAAAGGGCTGGAAGACACGCACAAGAGTTGGTGGGAATGCGATACCGGCATCGCGTACCTGGTCTCGGGCGTGTACGGATGGCGGACGACGCGCATGGCGCAGATCTACGATCTGAGCGATCCCGCCAAGCCCGTGTTCATCCGCAATTTCGGTTTGCCGGGACAGCAGCCCGGCGCGAAAGGTCCTGCGCCCGGAGGCCTGCACGGAGCCGTATCGACCGGCCCGAAGGGCAACCGTGTGTACTTCGCATTCGACAATTCACGAGACGGCGTGATCGAGATCGTCGACCGGCAGAAGTTGTTGACGGGTCCGCCCGAGCCAACGGATGAGAACCTGCGCGCGCCGGTGATCGCCCGCATCGATCTGCCGGCCGACATGGGCGCGCACAACGTGCTTCCGATGCTCCGCATGCCGCTCTCCGAATTCGCCAAACAAAGGGACGGCAAAGTGAAAGACTTCCTGGTGCTGATCGGCGAGACCGTCGCCAACGAGTGCCAGGAGAACCGGCAGATGCTGCGGATCTTCGATATCACCAGCGAAACGAAACCCGTTGGCGTCTCGACGTGGACCGTTCCCGAGGATAGCGGCAACTTCTGCACCGCGGGCGGGCGATTTGGCATGCACTCCTCGAACGAGAACCTCACGCCGATTTACTATAACCGCGTGGTGTTCGTCGCGCACTTCAATGCGGGCGTGCGCGCCCTCGACGTCCGTGATCCGTATCGGATAAAAGAGATCGGGTATTACATCCCCGCCGTTACCGAGAAGACCGATCAGCGCTGCACCGGGCAAGGTGCGGACCAAAAATGCAAAACTGCGATTCAGACCAACAACGTGGAAGTGGACGACCGGGGCTACATCTACGCAGTCGATCGCGCCAATACCGGCATGCACATTCTGGAGCTAAGCGGCCCGGCGCGTCAAATCGCGGACTTCACCAAAGCCGAGCGTTGACGGGTACTCTTACTTGCCCGGCAGATGCGGCACGTCCTTATTGTTTTCGTTGCAGATGAATTCGAGCAACTCTGAGTCCGGCAACAGGTGCACGTCTTGATTCACGGTCCACGGCCTGGTGTAGGCTTTGGGATCGTCGATAGTGATCTGCAGGTTCATGTTCCCGAAGTCTTTCCGCTGGAAGCGTTCGATCACGTGCAGAGCTTCCGTGGACGGCCGGCCTAATTGGTCCAGCCAGGCCTTGCCGTTGAACCCCTTGCTGTCCACCACCAACGTATCGCCGTCCCACTTCCCTACCGAGTAGCCCATCCAGGTAGGATTGACGTCCGGCGCCACCTCGCGGCCATCCAGATAGATCTGCCGCCAGAGGTTGAAGGCTTCGTAGACGATCACGATGAATTTGGGCGTCTGGACGATCTTCCACGGCGCTGGCGCGGCGTCGATCTTAGGCACGCCTTGAGGCAGGCAGTTGGCATCTGGATCTTCCTTGGAATGCGATCCGTCGATGCGCTGCTCGAACAGCGCCTTGGCCCAGGGCTGAAACGGGACTTGATCGGGCTTGAGGTCGACCGCGATATCGCGCAGGAACTTGTTGGCGTTGGGCGACCACACGCCGGAGAGGTCCGGCTTGCCGCCGGGCAAGCGCGGCGCAGGCGCGGAGAGATTCGGCTTGCCGTCCTTGGTGCGAGGAATGGCATCGGGAGGAACCTTGATCCACTGCGCCCAAAGGGACGTGGCTATCAGAAACAAGGCTGCTCTTAGTCTCATTTCAAAAGCTCCGCCACTTTTGCGACGCCGGCTTTTGCGCACTCATCATCCATCTGCTGGCTGGACCCTGAGCTTCCGACGCCGCCGATGACATCGTTGCCCACCTGAATCGGCACGCCGCCGCCCAGCGCGAGAATGTCGGCGATGTCGCGCTGCGCCGCGTACGCGGGATCGCTGGTGCGCTTCTGAAACTCGAGTGTGGTGGTGCGGAACATGCGCGCCGTGTAGGCCTTGCGGCGGGCCATTTCGGCTTGCTGAGCGGTCGCCTGTTCATCGCGCAGGATCACCATCACCTGCCCTGCCCGGTCGACCACGGCTACCGCGGTGTTGTAGCCCTTTGCCTTGCACGCGCCGAGAGCTGCCTCGGCGATCATCTTCGCCATGGGCAGAGATAGATTGCGCTGGGTCACTAAACCTTGAGGGGTCGCAACCGCGGCCAGACCAATTGCCACAAATGCTCGAAGTCTATTTTGCATCGCCGAGCCCCTCCGGGCATGCGAACTCACGAAGCTCGTCATTGCCCGATGACGCCTTCCGGTAGGTTTTGACAGTGTCCCAGGGCTTGGTGAGCGCCTTGGGATCGGTGACGGTGATGCGATCTTCCAGGAGGCCGGGGCTTTGGAACCGGATGCGCTCCTTGACTGTCATAGCGTCACTATGCGGCGTGAAACCTTCGATGAAGGAGTTCTCGTGCAACGCGACGGTATCGACCACCAGCGTTTCGCCTTCCCAGTGGCCGGTCGAGTAACCCGCGTAGGTGGGATCATCCAGGATCTTCTGCGTAGGCTTGCGCCCGTCGAGATAGACGCGCCGCAGCGCGTCGTTCAGCTCGCTGAAGAAGGTGATCTTGTCCTTGTTCTGCATGATCTCCATTCCGTAGGCCATGCTCATCATGGCGGGCATTCCGGGCGGGAGGCACTTGGCGGTGTTGTCGTAGTCCGAGGAACCGGCGATGCGGGACTTACTGATCATTTCCCACTTGGCCAGGTACTGCGGTGTCAGGGACGGCGCATCGGGCGAGCGCCCTTGCGAGCCATCGGAGAGCGGCGCTGACTGAGTGGGCCGTGGCGGGGGACCCTTCTCTTTTCCTGTAGCCGCAGGCGCTTTCCCTGCAGCAGGCGGCTGCTTGCCGGCGGCAGGCCCACGGCCCAACGCATTCGCACCGAATGGATTGATCGGGTAGTAGACGCCTGAGAAATCCGGCACTGCCTGCGCGTAGATCGCGGCGGGGATCAGGGACAACATTAGGACGTATCGCATAATCAGTCCTATTGCTGCGCGGGTCCCGCATTGGGCAGGATGGTGCCGTCGGCTTTGATCACACGAGCGACCAGACCGGTCTTGGAACCGTCTTTAGCTGGGCTCATGTCGACACTAATCATCTCGCCCGGCTGAAGGGAGTTTTTGGTCCAGCCGGCGCGGAGCAGCACGCCCGGGGCGCGCCCCTCGACGGCCCAATCGACTTTCCCACCCTTGCCGTCATCGACGGTCAGGATCACCCATGTGTGCGGATTCCTCCATTCAAAGGCCTTGACGACGCCTGTGATGGTGACGACCTTAGTCACCTCGAAGGCGACGTTGCTGTGGTGGGCCAGTCCCGGGGTCGCGTTGAAGAGCGCGATCCCCAGCAGAGCCGAAAAAGCGATAAAACGTGCCCGCATCGTACACCCCCTGGGAGTCCTTTGTAGCATAACGGTGTCGAAAGATCTCCCCCCTGCCAAATAGTGCAGCGACAAAACGAACCCAAAAACTCACTAAAACGAAAGCCAGGCGGGTTCCAATTCAAAGTGTAGGGTGCGGAGGAGTGGAAGCGAGGTCGGTGAAGGGCGCAAGTGGCTGAAAGAGGTGGGAAATAGAGTTGCTTGATACTCGGGACGCGTGCAGAGCGCAGATCTCCAGGAAGGCGGCCAGCGACCAAGTGAACTATCGCCGGATTATCGGCGCTCGGCTGCCTGAGTCGGCCGCCGACGCAAAGTAAAGTTAGATCCCGAGTGCGCCGTGACTCAGGCGCTAACGCTCCAGATCGGATAAACTGAACTGCATCACTCATATGCCGCTCCCTGTCGGCACAAAGCTCGGGCCGTATGAAATCCTTGCGCCTATCGGTAAAGGCGGCATGGGCGAAGTGTACCAGGCACGCGACCCACGGCTTCGCCGGGACGTGGCGATCAAGGTATCGGCGGAGAAGTTCGGCCAGCGCTTCGAGCAGGAAGCCCCCGCCGTCGCCGCCCTCGACCATTCCCACATCTGCCAAATCTACGACGTCGGGCCGAATAACATTGTGATGGAGTTCGTGGAGGGCGAGGCTCTGGCCGGGCCGCCACCCCTCGATACGGCGGTCAACTACGAGAGAGGAGATCAAACCGCGCGAGCACTCCCACCGTTGTTTCTGACCGAACACCCAGATTTCTCCGGGGAACGTTTTATCAAGAATGGGAACACCATTGGCTGGATCCGCAGGTTCCTTGAACCCGATGCATGGCGTTGACCAAACTCAGAGTGCACCGGGGGGGCGGAACTCTTGCTATGATACCGTCCCTTACCGCGGAACAATCATTCCGCTTACCTCTCCCGCTCATTTGAGCCTTTGTTCGCGCTGGCATTCAGATGTCACGCCACGGTCGGACCCATACCGGCTAGTGGAGCTAGGCTGCGGGGATGGAGCCAACTTGTTAGCGCTCGCTTTCTACCATCCCGAGTCGATGTTTCTGGGCATCGATAGTTCCGAGAACGAGCTCGGGCTGGCCCGCGAAAATGCCCGATGCCTAGGCATCGAGAACCTTCATTTTGTCCACGCTGATGTCCGCGATGCCGATCCGGCCGCATTCGCGCCGTGTGACTTTCTGATCGCGCACGGACTCTATTCCTGGGTGAGCTACGACGTGCGCGAAGCGATACTCCGATTCTGCCGGGAGAGCCTCGGGCCGTCCGGTCTCGCCTACATCTCCTACAACGCCCAGCCCGGGTGGGCCACACGGCGCCTTGTTCGCGAAACCCTTTTACGTTCCAGGTTGGTTCGCGACGCGGCGATCGAAGAGAAGGCTACCCGCGCTATCGAAGTCGCCACGCAACTACTCGAAGACCTCCCGTCTCGTAACTACGCATCTGCCGTTCTTCTTGCGAAAGAGCTCGAATGCGTGCGCGACGGAAAACCATTCTACGTGCTCCACGAATACCTAGCCGAAGTCAACGAAGGATTCTGGCTCGGCGATTTCGTCGAGCGTGCTCGCAGCAATGGTCTGGAGTATGTCGCGGATGCTCAGTTCTGCCGCTGGGAAGGACGGGTTTCTCCTGAACTGAGGGCGGCGCTCGCCAAACGGGACATGGATCGCATCGAGCAAGAGGAGGCCGCCGACCTGCTGGGCGACCGATTCTTCCGGGCCTCCATTCTCTGTCGCATGGACGCTGAGCGATCCGCCGCGCCACGCGAAGACCTTTTGGAGCAGGTGCATATCGCGACGTCCCTGGCGGCGGAATCCGATCGATTCCATCTGAAGGATGGGGTAGTTGAAAGATTTGCCGGTGTTGGAGGAGCAGAGATCACACTTGAGGCGGCGATTACCAAGGCGGCGGTGGTGCTGTTGGCCGCTCAGTGGCCGCGCGGAACGGACTTGCGCGAACTGTATTCGCAAGCCTTGGCGCTGATTGCCGCTCATGGCTACGAAACGACTCAGAGCAGCGCCGAAACGCAACTCCGCGCCGATCTGGTGACACTCTTTGAGGCTGGACAGATCGACCTCCGTTTGCAAGAGTCGCAGCCCGACATTTCCGTTGCAGAGTTCCCAGCAGCTCATAATCTCGCCCGATTCGAAGCCGGCCAGCGTGATGCACTTAGTACCCCGTATCACCGGCCGCTCCCTTTCGAACCAGCCGCGTTGGCCATGATATGTCAACTGAACGGTGTTCGCTCCCAGGCGGAACTTAGGCGGGACTTTGGAGCGAAGCTCGTGGATGACACGCTCACCGTCTTGGCGCGGTGGGGATTGTTGCGGTAGGTGGGTCCGTGTACTTGGCTGTTCAGACAAACGCTAGCATTGACTCGTCAGGTAAGACTCGAACCAAAAGTATTTCGGTTAACAGCTTGCGCGTTCGGAAAACTGCTCGGGTCTTGATGGCAACCGTGCGATCGAGGCGCGTGTCGCGGGCCTTGTACACCTTGTCCATGCCCCTGGCTCCAATCAGTCCGAGGATTTCGTAAAGGACCGAGCCGGTCGCCGACAGTCAGTGGCACAGTTCTTCAAATGAGTCTATCGCGGCGCAATGCAAATGCGAAAATGGGCGTGCGCCGAACCACTTCCAGGCGATCCCCTCTTTTTGCTTACCGATAAAGTCTGTCGCCGTCCAGCAATGGGTGCGTCTTTAGGTGACGCAAGGGCGATCTAGAGTTTCCGTACAACCCACGTGGTCATGGAACGCTGATTCTGCACCACCGTAGTCTTCAAAGGATCGGCCAACTGGCCGCCCAGTTGTCCGGTGAGCTCGAGCAGAAGGGCCTCATCTACCAGGTAGCGTTCCGATCCGTCGGGTAACCGGAAGCGGCGCCCCGCAATACGCTGGACTTGGTTCTCCATTCCGATGGAAGATGCGAGGCGGCAAAAGAGCAGGCCGCCGGGCTTCAAAACCCGCCAGGTGCCGTGCAGCATCGCCCGGAAGTGATCGTCATCGCGGGCAAAGTGGAGCACAGCGCTGCTAATCACAAAGCCGGCGAAGGCGTCCGGAAAGGACATGGCTTCGATGGTTTCCACGCGGAAATTATCCACGGGGAGAGTTGGAGCGATGGATGCAGCCAGGTGACGTGTGGCCTCAAGCGCGCGCGGATCGGAATCCACGCCGAACACCTCGAAGCCCTCCCTCAGGAGGTATACGAGGTTGCGGCCGAACCCGCACCCCGCATCGAAGACCCGCATCCCGGCCGTAACGCGCTTTCGAAGGAGCTGATCGAACAGATAGATATCGATCTCGCCGAACTGGTCCTTAAGATCGGTCACGTAGCATCGATCATACCGGATGACCCCAATGTTGTATGATCGCGTGTGCGCATCCCGCGCTCACACACTCCAGGAGGCCCCGAATGTTCTGCCAGCGTTGCGGTACTCAGGTCGGTTCCGGCGTTCAATTCTGCACCAACTGCGGGCAGCCTGTAGGTGGCGCCCCTGTATCCGGGAGCGCTCCGATTCCGATGCCGTGGACGCCTCGGCCGGGAGTGCAGGCCAGCGCCGGCCGGTGGATCGGCGAAGGATGGGCGCTGGTCAAGGCGGATCTGGGGAGCTATGTCGTGATTTCGCTCCTTTTCGCGATTCTCAGCGGAGTGCCGTTGATCCAGGGCCCCCTGATCGCCGGTTTCCACATATTCACCATGAAGAAGTTGATGGGACGCAATGCCGAATTCGGAGACCTCTTCAAGGGATTCAATTACTTCGTGCCCGCGCTGGTGGCGTCCCTGCTGATCGCAGTGTTCACCTTCGCGGGAACGCTGCTCTGCCTCATTCCCGGACTGGTGGTCGCCGCGATGTACAAGTTTACGTACTTGTTTATCGTGGACAAAAAGATGGATTTCTGGCCCGCGATGCAAGCCAGTCACGCCGTAGTGAAGCAAGACTATTTCGGATTCACCATATTCCTGATCCTGGCGTTTCTGGTGAACGTTCTCGGGGCAATCTGCTGCATTGTCGGACTGCTGGTGACCATCCCGCTGACCTTCGCGGCCATCACCGTGGCCTACAAAGAGATCGTGGGATTCGATCCGCGGACCCCGGATTCGCTGTAATGACCGCCCGGACTACCTACCCGCGCGTGGCGGCCGCTCTGGCCGTATTTGCCGTGTTGTGGTGCTTCACGCCGCCGGCGGAACCCAGCATCCGGCTGTGCGGATTCCATTGGCTCACCGGCAGAGACTGCCCGTTGTGCGGGCTGACGCGCTCACTCTTCGCACTCGCCAAGGGGCACTGGAACCAGGCAATCTCCTTTAATGCCCTCAGCCCGCTGGGTTTTACGATGCTATTCGCGCTCATCCTCAATACGCCTTGGCTGGCGCGTCTGTGGACGTTTGGCATCGCTGCCTTTGGGGTCTACGGGGTCTGCCGGCTAGCCTCGCTCTAAGAGTGTCTGCATCGCGATATACTAAATCCAGTTCGCCGGGACGGGTTGTTCGCAGATCGCGTCGACATTCAAGAAAGTTCCGGGCGGACTAAAACTGGAGATCACACCGATGAAACGCACGATCACGATCGCTCTCAGTATATTGGCTGTTTCGGCCGCCGCATTCGCGCAAGGCGACCAAGCCGCCATTGATAAAGCTCTGCTCGCCGCCCCGGCCCAGCTGAAAGCTGCAGCCACCGTCATCAAGTGGAAGGCCGACTTCACCTATGACACGTTAAAAAAGGGTACTAACAAACTGGTCTGTTACGACAAGTCAGGGCTGCAGGGGCAACCGGCATATCTTGTGGAATGCACCAACCTTGGCAACCTGGAACGGGCCGCCCAGAATATGAAGTTCGAGGCGATGGGCGCTCAGAAACAAGCCGCGCTCGACGCCGCCGAGAAAGACGGGACCCGCGTGAAGCCCGAGTTCGGATCGGTATGGTATCACTCGATGGGCGATCCGGCGAACCCGCGATCGCACATGACCATCGCCGTGCCGGGCGCGACCACCAAGACCCTCGGACTACCCGAGAGTGGCGCGGCGGGTGGCGTATGGATCATGAACGCGGGCACCACGACCGCTCACCTGATGACCCCGGGCGAATAAACGCGGCATGAAGCCGCTGTTATTTGGTTCCCTCAACATTGCAATCATTGCAGCGTTGATCGCGGCGCCGGCGAAGCAGAAGTTCACCGGCGTCATTACAGACAGCATGTGCTCCAGCGCAGACCACAAGGGCATGCGGATGGGGCCGACGGACGCCGAGTGCACTGTCGCCTGCGTCCTGGCGCACGGCGCCCTGTACGTTCTTTATGACGGCAAGGAAGTCTACATGCTGAGCGCCCAGAAGACTCCGGAAAAGTTCGCCGGGAAAAAGGTGACGGTCACAGGCGCGCTGGACGCCAAGACCAAGACCATTCAGGTCGATTCGATGATCGCGGCAAAATAAGCAGCGTCCCTACCGGGCCCCTCGACGGCGTTCACGTTGTCGCCGAGGCGAGGCACCGCCTTTCCTTCAAAACAAAATCATGCCATTATGTTTTGAAGGAGTACTTCGCTCTATGGGAGAACGCGGGAAGACATTGAACCGAGGGGCTAGCGAAGCAAGCCAGATCCAGAGTAAGGCTGCTTTGGAAATGGCCAAGCGTGTGGCCAGATCGCGGCTCAAGCGGATCTTCGCCGAGGAATTGAAGCAACGGGAATCGGAGCAGCAGCACTCACTGTCCCGTTCGGCGGCGGCTAAAGCCACCGTTGCAGGCTAAAGCCCGCTCCATAGAATAGACCGCGTGCGAACCTTGGCCCTATTGACGATTGTCGCCACGGTGCCCGCTGTTGCGGCGGTCTCGGGCGAAGCGGTCTACCAGAAGCGCTGCGCATCCTGCCACGATTCCACGGGCGAACGGACCCCGCCGCGTGACGCGCTGAAGCAATTGTCGGTCGCGCGCATTTTGCGGACGCTGGACTTCGGCGTGATGATCAACATCGCCTACGTGCTGAATCGCGAGGAGCGCGAGGCGGTGGCGAACTACCTGGGCGTCCAGCGCCCCGACGCGCCGGTTCCCCCGCAGGCCTACTGCACCGACCGCACGGTGAATATCGGCGGGGCGCCCAGTCCCGTATGGAATGGCTGGGGTCCGGATCTGTCGAACACGCGGTACACCACCACCAGCGGTATTACGCTGAATCAAGCCGGCAAGCTGAAGCTGAAATGGGCTTACGCCTTCGAAGGCGACGTGAGTGCGTTCGGCGCGCCTACGGTGCTGGGCAAGACGCTGTTCATCGGCAGCGCGGGCGGAGCGGTGCAAGCTTTGAGCACCGATACGGGATGTGTCCGGTGGGTCTACCAGGCGAGCGGACCCGTGCGATCCGCACCGGTGGCTGTGCCCAACGGCAACACCCACGTGCTGGTGTTCACCGACCTCACCGGCTGGGCCTACGGCGTGGAAGCCGAATCCGGACACCAACTGTGGAAGAAGAAGCTCGAGCCGCACGAATCCACGCGCTTAACTGGCTCCGCGGCAGTCCTGAATGGCGTGGTCTTTATTCCCGCGGCGTCCTGGGAAGAAACGCGCTCCGGCAATCCGGATTATCCGTGTTGCACGTTCCGCGGCAGCGTGACGGCGTTGCGCGCCAAGGACGGAACGCAGGTATGGAAGACCTACACCATTCGCGAGAAGCCCAAGCAGATTGAAAAGGGTCCGGATACGGTGGGCGGCTGGGGACCATCGGGCGCGGGTGTGTGGGGATCGCCGACGCTGGACACCAAGCGCGGACTTCTGTACATCACGACAGGCGACAACTTCTCTTCGCCCGCCACCGACATGAGCGATTCCGTGCTGGCGCTCGACCCCAAGACCGGGCGAATCGTGTGGTCGAAACAAGTGACCCCGGGCGACATCTTCGGCGGCGCCTGCACCGGAGGCAAGTGTCCGGGGCCGGATTACGATTTCGGGTCGTCGGTGCTTGTCGAGAAACTGCCGAATGGACGCGACGTGCTGCTGGCGGGGCAGAAGTCGGGCGTGGTTTACGCGCTGGACCCGGATCGCAAGGGCGAGATTCTGTGGCAGACTC
>Ga0209517_10002729_pt1 | contig 24563 bp, 20 predicted proteins | sample PeaSoiMetSII2010_FD_187695 | JGI IMG/M metagenome (GOLD analysis project Ga0209517, IMG submission 187695) | Peat soil microbial communities from Weissenstadt, Germany - SII-2010 (SPAdes) (version 2) | ecosystem: Environmental > Terrestrial > Soil > Wetlands > Peat | place: Germany... | reverse complement strand
CGGCGAGATCGAGGGCCTCAAGGTCAGCCTCGCCGGCACCGAGGACAAGCTCGCCCAGATCGACACGGCCCTGCAACGCCGGGAACAGGCCGTCCACCTCGGCATGCCCGTGTTCCCCGACATCGCCGGCCGCTCCGTCCTGCCAGCCCCGGAAGGAAGCTTGTGACCACCGTGAATCCCCGCCGTCTCGGCGACGCGCTGCGCGCCGGCGCCCGCGGCATCTATCCCCTCGAAGCCGGCACCAGCCTGCTCATCGAGTGCGGCAACTGGCTGCATCGCGAGGACTTCACCAGCAGGTTCATCACTGCCGGCACCAGCATCAGCGACGGCATCACCCTGCTCGCCAGCACTGACTGGGAAGCCGCTGTCACCGCCCTGCACGCCGGCGAGTTGCCGGCCAGCGGAGGGGAACGGCGCATGCTCCTTCTAGCCGCCAGCATCGCCGGCGGAACCCCGGTCAGCCTCAACGACACCCTGCCCGGCATCGACCAGCGCAATGCCAGCCTCGTGATCAGCGCCATCCGCCACGCCTGCGGCCGGCCACCAGACGCCGGCGCGCACTGACCAGCCCTGCCCGGCAGCCCTCACAGCAAGGACCATCTGATGTTCGTCTACGCACTGGCCCAGCCCATCGACTTCTTCGACGGACTCATCCCGCTGCCCCGGTGGATCGCCGAAGACCCCGGCAGCAACACCGCCTGGGCGCTACGCGCCACGCTCGCCCTGGCCGACACGCGCGCAGAGGCCGGCTGGACGGGCGGCATGCGCCACCTTCCCTCCATCGGCGCCCTTCCGGTCCCCGGCACGACCGAGCTGTTCATGGTGGTCAAGCAGGACACCGGCGGCACCTGCTTCGTCGTCAGCAACAGCCCGATGGACTGGCTGCTGGAGCACTGCAGCCGCCATGCCCATGCCCGCGACCGGGACATCGGCGCATGGGAACACACCACTCGATCTGACCTGCGTGACGCCGACATCCAAGCCGGGTCCGTCGCCGTGCCCGGCAATCACGACGAGCCGCCGTTCTAGCCAAGTTCCGGATCTCGACGCCGAGACGGTCAGATTCCGGCAGTTCAGCGCGTCCCGCTCGCTAGTTCAGAGAAGACCGCCGCAACGCGGGCCTCGTCGTCAGCGCTGTCGCCCATGCCGCCGGGCTTCCAGATCCACATCAAGAAACAGACAAAAGATACCTAAACGGTTAGTTCAGAGAAGACTGCCACAACTGCGACAAGTTCGTCCTGTCCGGCGCCGACCTGCTCTACTGGCGGCGCAAGCGCGAGCAGTGGCGGCTGCTGGCCGAGGGAGCCCCCGACGACGCCACCGCCTCCTACCTGCACGACTACTTCGAGCCCACCGCCCGCGCCATCGACGGCCTGGAGAAGGCCCTGGCCGGGCTCGGCCTCCTCGACGATGCCCTCGCCCTGGACCTGCGCAAGCCCCAGGACTACTTCCACCGCGTCTGGAACACCGCGTTCCTGGCCACCGACCTCGCCAAGGCCGGCAGCGAAGCCGACCAGTACGACGGCGAGGACGAAACTGAGCACGCCGATCCCGCCCCGGCGGCGCAATGAGCGCCGGAACCGCGAGCCGGGACGAGCCGAAGACCGCAGCCGCTCTCGCGGCGCGCCGCAGCAGCGCCCAGGCTGCACTCGGACGTGTTCACGACGCACTCGCCCGGATGCGCCGTGAGAAGACACCGGTCACCGTCGCCGCAGTCAGCCGGCGGGCGGGCGTCTCCCGCACCTTTCTCTACAGCAACCCCGAAGCCAGAACCGCGGTGGCCGACGCCACCGAGGCCAGCAGCCTCCGGCAAGCCGGCGACCGGGCCGCTCAGGACACCGGGCAGGAGGCGACCTGGAGGGAACGCGCCCTCAACGCCGAAGACGCGCTGAAAGCCGCCCGCGCCGAGATCGTCCAGCAGCGCACCCGGATCGGCGAGCTCCTCGGCCAAGTCCGGGACCTGGAAGCCGAGTGGACGAAGGAATCCATCCAGCGCATCACCACTGAGAACACCACCCTCAAACAGCGAGTACGGCAACTCACCACCGACAACCGGACCCTGGACGAACGGCTCACAGCTGCCCGCTCCAACCTGCGGTTCCAGGACCGGCGCCTCGCCGGCCTCGAAGCCCAGATCCTGGATCAGCCCGCACAAATAGCCAAGCCCGACCTCGATCGCTAGGCGGCAGGGGCCGGGGGCTGAGGTTGCCGATCCCGCCCCCGGCCGCTGAAGCCAAGGCCGTCAGGCTGTTGCCGTGAGCACGGTCACTCGCTGCCCGGGGGGAACGAGGAGGGTCGCCGAGCCATGGCCGTCCACCGTGAGGACGTAGCGGTCGATGACCGCGCGGCGCCCGTCCTCGGCGGGCGTGACTGGCACCGAACCGCCGGTGAGGACGGCGGTGTCGAGGTACTGGACGGGCCGGGCCTGGCCCCGCACCCAGGGCCGGCCCGGGTTCGGGGTGCCGATCAGGTACCTGAACCGGTCGGACGGGTGTCCCGAGAACACCACACGTCCGTCCTCGTTACGGTCCCAGTCGTCGATCTCGAACGCGGTGACCACTTCGTTCTGGTAGATACCGAGGATCGCGTCTCCGTAGGTGGCCAGGGCGTCATCGGTGATCTGGGCCCAGGCCTCGAGCGTCGCGCGCTCGGGGGTGTCCCTGTCTGCCAGCACGTCTGGCCACGTCGCGGGGAGGTGAACGAGAATCATGAGGTCTCCTATCCGGCCGTTGATGATGAAGTCATCATAGCAATATGTTGTTACAACATCAAGCGGAATCGCCCGCCGTGCGCCGGAACCCAAGGCAACGCCATCCTGCGCCGACTGGTCCGCGGGCCGCGACAGCCGCCGGGCGGATCCCGACGGCGCCGACAAGCAGCACAGCCGAAACGGGCAACCTTCCCAAAGCCCCCCGGCACCCGTCGAGAACATGTAAGCTACGTATTAGCGCAGGTCAGAGGCCATTCGAGACTCCCTGCGGTCGGTAAAGTCGATGAGATCCACAACCTCAACCATGGCACCCCGGCCGGGGAGGACCTGTCGGATCACCTGAAGTACTTCACCGAGCACCTGCCCGCGACCTTTATCTATGCCGGGATCGACGTCGAACGCTGCGGGGTGTTCACCGGCACCCGCGGCCGCCAGCTCGCCGGGCGGTGCGAGCTGATCTGCACCGGCGCGTTCCCCTACCGGGACGAATGGACCCAGCTGATCGCGGCCCTGGAAGCGACCCTGCGGCTGCACCATCATGAGCCCGGCACGCTGCCCGCCCAGGCCCGGTACCTGCACCAGCGCACCGGCGGCATGATCGGCAGCCTGACCCACCTGATTCGCGGCGCGGCCATCCGCGCCATCTTGGGCGGCCAGGAAGCGATCACCCGCCCGCTGCTGGACAGCGTGCGCATCGACCACGCCGCCGAGTCGGCCACCCGCCGCGCCAGCAGCACCCGGTGACCCTCAACCCGGCCCGGCTGGCCCGCTTCGCCGACTGGGCCCAGACACTGCCGCCCCGGCCGCTGCCCCGCACCGTTATCCCGGTCCCCGGTGAGTACTACCTGGACTACATCAGCCGACTCGTGGACGCCAACCACCTGGAATTGCCCGAGCTCACCGGCGCCCTGGACGATCCCGCCGCGGTCACCCTGGACCCCGGCCAGCGGAAACAGCACCGGCAGGAACGTCTCGCGGCCGCAGCCGGCCAGCCGCTGGCCCGGATCGCCCGGCTCTACTGGGACGACGCCGGCCTCTACCTGCGCGACCCCGGCAGGTTCGGCCAGCTGCTGCGCCCGGCCTGCCGCCGCTGCACGGCCCGCCGCGGCATCACCGGGCCCATCGCCTGCCGCCTGCCGCCGCACCTGACCGTCTGCCGCCGCCACCGGCTCTGGACCGGCCCGGCCGCCCGCACCCACGCCGGCCAGCTCGACGTCAGCCAGCTCCCCGAGATCCTCCAGGCGCAGCGCCGCCACCTTGCCCAGCTGGACCACCAACCGTGGCAGGACGTCGAGGCCACTATCAGCGCCGCTACCCGCGCCATCTACCAGGCCCTGCGCGATGGCACCTGGATCCCCGGCCAGCGGCAGCGCCTGCAACAGCTCGCCCCCGCCACCTGGGAACAGGCCCTGGCCGACGTGCTCAACGGCAGGGCCGGCCGGCCAGACGACGGCCCCGGCAAAGCCATCGTCGAGATCGCCATATATCCCGATGTCGTCTGGCTCGCCGCACGCAGCCTGCAGGCGCACAGCGCCAGCCACCGCGCCCCGCCGTGACGCACCGGCCAGCCGCCCTTCGGCGAAATGGCTCAGATTCAGTGGCAGACCACCGCCCGCGACGCTCCAAGGTCCTGCCACCCAAACTGAGCCACCCCAGATCAGCAGCCTGCCTGTGGCTCAGATCCAATGGCAAAGGACACCAGAAACGTATTAAACGGACATAACGGAACGCATCTGAGTTGTCCGACATCTACCGCTTCGACGGCACAGTCCACGTAATCGTCCGACACACGAACGTTCCCGGTACGGTGACTTGGAGTGGAATGGTCGATCGTAGGGATCAGATCTCCGGAAGGTGCCGCAGGTCTGGTTTTAAATAGCCTGGGCCGGTTTGGCCAGCTGGTAGGTGATGGGCCTGGTGTCGCCGGGCATGGCGGGCGGGGTGGCGTTGATCTCGTCGATGAGCAGGGCCAGGGCGCGGGCGACGCGGGGGGCGCCGGGCCTCTGGATCTCGACGGTGATGGCCTGCGGGGTGCAGGTGATGGTGCCGGCCAGGCCGCGGATGATGGTCTGGCGGGTGATGGCGCGGTATTCGTCGTCGTCGCGCAGGTAGGCGTTGAGGTGGTTCGCCAGCCAGTGCTCGGCGTTGTGCGCGAGCAGCCGCAGCACCATCTGCAGGCCGCGGCGCCGGGTGCGCAGCAGCGCGACCTGGGCGTCGGGGTCGATGACGTTGGCGGGCAGCTTGGCGGGGATCTTGTCGCGGGCCGCGGCGGCGGCGTCGAGTCTGGTGCGGGCGGCGGTGATTTTCTCCTGCGCGGCGGGGATCAGCCTGGTGTTCTTGGCGGCGGGCGTGATCGCCGGGTCGGCCAGCAGCGCAGCCAGGCCTCGCTCGGCGTCGGCCAGCGCCTTCTCGGCCTCGCGGACCGCGGCATTCGCCTTCTTGCGGGCGGGGTTATCGATGACCTTGGTGTTCGCGCTGATGCTGGCGATGTAGTCGCAGATCTTGTCGATGCCGTAGTTCTCCGCCGCGTACTTGAGGAAGTTCTCCTCCCGCCACCTGGACTTCAGCCAGGCCAGGATGTCCGCCGGGCAGGCGTCCGTGTCGGACGTCAGGATCTGCAGCGCCACCGTGCCGTGCTCGAACAGCGTGATCTGCCGGGCCGGCCCGTAGTCCTTGATGTCCGCGGTCTCCTCGGCCCAGGTGACCTGGCGGGCCCGCCCGCCCGCGGTGATCGTGGTGCTGACCGGGAGCATGGCCGGGACGGCCAGCGGCGCCCGCCGGTAGGTCACCCAGTGCACCTGCTGGTCGCGGCAGTGCCGGAACACCTGCGCATACGCCCCGCCCCGGTCGAACCCCAGCATGATCTTCGCGCCCGGCGGCGCGGCCTTCGTCAGCTCCGCCAGCGCCTTGGGCAGCGTGACGCTCAGCCCGGACGGCTCCCCGGTCACGAAGCACACCGCCCGCCCGTCATGGCTGGTGACGTGGGTGTCCGCGCGGCCCCTCTCCGCCTTGCCGCGCTTGTTGTTCCAGCCCTTGGCCACGGGCTTGGCGCCGGCGTAGGGGACGAAGTGGTCATCGACGTAATACACCCCGGACAGGACCGGGTCCGCGGCCAGCATCGCGGAGGCGAACAGGCGCTGTACCGCGACGGGGTCGGTGCCATCGGCGAGCGCGGCCAGCCTGGGCCGGATGGTCCGCAGGTCCGGCAGCGCGCCCAGCCCGGCCAGCGGCCCGGCATCGGCCGCGGCCAGGTGCTTGAACTGCTCCAGGGTCGCCGCGCCCAGCGCGAAGCACAAGCTGACCGCCGACAGCAGCGCCACGCCGGCGGGCTCCCCGCCCGCCGCCGCGGCCAGGATCTGCCCGGCCCCGGCCCGGCCGGCGAAGGCGTGCAGCAGCATCGCACCCGCATACCGGGACGCGACGACCTGGCCGGTGACGCCCGGCCCGGCCGCCGCCGCGCCGGCTCCGGACCCGCCGCCCCCGTGTCCGCCAGCGCCTCGCCCGGCGTCCGCGGCCGGCCCGGGCTCCGGCGCGCCCTCCCGCCCAGGTCCCGCTGCCGGTGCCGGCCCGGATCCCGGCTGGGGCGGCTGCGGCATGCCCGGAGCCGGCTCCGCCGCATCCTGCTGAAGCGGCAGCTGGCCCTGCGCGCTGGCCGGGCCGAGATGGCGCAGCACCGTGGACTGGTTCACTCCCAGGCGGCGGGCGATCTCCGCATCGCGCACCCCGGCCGCCCGCCACTGCCGTGCCTGGTCCCACGACTCCTGGCCGGCCTTGCCCGGGCGGCCCCGCGGCCTGACCACCCCGCCGGTGCCCTCCCGCAGCGCCCGGTTATGCAGCGTCGCCACGTAGTTCACCGTCAGGCCCATCACCGCGGCCACCGCCTGCCCGCCATAGCCCAGCTGCCGCAGCACCGCCACCGCCACGTTCCGCGCCCCGGTGTCGTCGTCCCGGTAGCGGAACAGCAGCCGCGACCCGGCGAAGATGAGCGTCTGGCCGTCCGCGCTGACGCGGCGCAGGTCCCTGGGGTCCGGCATGCCCTCCAAGATGGCAGCGGCAGCGGGTGACATACCCGGACACTACCGGAAATTTAACACTTTTCGCAAACCAAGCATGATCGGTAACCTCAGGTCAGAAAGCATGCCGTCAGCCAACTTCCGGAGATCTGGGGATGGCCTGGTCGGATAATCTTTCTGCCGAGGCTCTGAGCGCCTTACCTCCATGCTGCTAATGGGAGTGATGCATGTGGCCGGTGTGGAACTAAGCGCCTATCCATAAGTTCTGCGCGTTACCGGGATGCGGCTGCTGGGTGACGGGCCGTTGACATCAGCCTCGCCGGGTGTTGGATCGAGGTTGCCTCCAACGACCATCCACCCGGCGAGGTCGCGATCAGTATGCGCCCGGTCAGCGTGTTCGCCAACGGCCCGGCCAGCGAGATCGAGCGGTTGCAGGCTTGCCTGCGGGGCCAGTGGCGCCAGGCCGCGCGGGCGGTGATGGTGCTGCTGTCTGTGCACGGGCTGCCGGCAGCGCAGATCGCGGAACTGCTGGAATGCCACCCCGCCACGGTGCGCCGCTGGATCAGCCGGTTCAACGCCGAGGGGATGGCCGGGCTGGCCGACCGGCCGCGGTCCGGGCGGCCCCGGCTGGGCGGGCACCGGCTGACCAGCCGGATCGCCGCGCTGCTGGGCCGCCCCGGGCCGTGGACCCTGCCCCGGATCCGGCGGTACCTGGGCTGGCCGCAGGTCAGCATGCGCACCCTGTACCGGCGGGTCCGGCTGGTGGCGATCTGGCGGCGGCCGAAGCTGACCGCCCGCGGCGACCCGGCCCATGACCACGTGGTGGCCGGGATCATGGCCCGGCTGCTGGAGCTCCCGCGCGGGTCGGTCGTGCTGGCCGAGGACGAGACCCACCTGAACCTGCTGCCGCACGTGCGGGCCAGCTGGACGCTGCGCGCCGCCCGCCCGCAGGTTCCCACCCCGGGCACGAACCGGCAGGTCACCGTGTTCGGCGCGATCGAGGTGACCACGGGGGCGTGGGTGTACCGGCTGGGCCGCCGCTGCGCGGCGGACTTCATCGCCCTGCTGGACCAGGTGCTCCGGGCGTTCCCCCGCGCCCCGGTGATCGCGGTGATCTGCGACAACGACAGCATCCACCACGCCCGCAAGGTCACCGCCTACCTGGAGGAGCACCCCCGGCTGGAGCTGCTGTACGGCGCCCGCTACAGCCCGCACGACAACCCGGCCGAGCGGATCTGGGCCGCGCTGAAGAACTACGTGGCGAACACCGCCGTGAGCTGGCCGGGCCGCCTGCGGCAGATTCATTCCTTCTTCCGCGCCCGCTCACCGGATCAGATGCTGGCCACTGCCGCGCCCTGGACCAGTCCCTGGCTGCCGCCGGGTTACGAGCAGAACTTCTGGAATGCCGCTTAGCGGCTGTGATCCGGCAGTTGCGAGCGGAACTGAATGAGGCCCTAACTGACTCCGACGGTGAGCGGTTGCGGTTTCAGCTCGGCCCAGTGGAGATGTCCTTGACCGTGACCGTTGGCCAGGAAGCAGCGCCGGGCGCAAAGGTGCGCTTCTGGGTCGTCGAGGCAGGCGCGGAGGCCAAAGTTTCTCGCGAAGCGATTCAGGAGATCAAGCTCGTTCTTACCCCTGTAGATACGCAGGCTCCGGTAGGCCCGGACGGCAAAGCCTCAACGCCACTGATAAAGGGCAGCGCAGTAGACGCAGAGCGTTGAGTTGTCCGAGGGTGATGACGGAGGTTAGAGAGTGTCGGCGGAAGCCTGGCAAGTCGCCCAGATTGTGGTCGACTGCGGGGCGTCCAGCTTCCGCGGGTCAGGGTATCTGATCGCGCCAGGCTGCATACTGACTGCGGCACATGTTCTTGCCGGGGCGACGGCGGTGCGGGTACGGCTGGACGTCGGTCAGACGGCCGAGATTGACGCGCAAGCTGAGCGATGGTGGGTCGGCGCGGCGGGCAGAGCTGGCGCCGACCTTGCCGTAGTCACCATCCCCATCAATGTCACGGCTGGGCGGATTGTCGAGCGTGCACGGTTCGGCCGGATCAGCGACTGCACGGCCGTGCTCGCGGTCCAGGCATTGGGTTTCCCGCGCTTCAAGCTGCGCGGCAGTGGTATCAGCATCGGCGAGCCGGAACAGTTCCGGGACCTGGAGCATGTCACAGGGCACGCGCCGGTAGCTGCGAACCGCCGCCAGGGCACTCTTGCCGTCTACCTGGATGACCCCCCGCCAGCCTCGTCAGGAGATGCAGGGACCTCCCCATGGGAGGGCTTGTCAGGAGCAGCCGTCTGGGCGGATGGCCGGATCATCGGGGTGGTGGCCGAACATCATCCCAGTGAGGGCACCGGTCGGCTAACCGCCCGGCGTATCGACCGCGCTCACGGCGATCTGCGAGAGTCAGATTCCGGCCGACTGAGTTCGAGCTTGCCATGGTCGGTGAGACGATGGAGGTTAACCCGACGCTGGAGCACGTGCTGAAGGTGGACTTCGGCTGCGAGTTTGATCACGCTGCGCTGATGAGGCGCATCCCGGACGGCATGATCGACGAGCCGTGGGAGCTGGAGGAGACCTATGAATGGATCCGGGAGCAGGCACGGCAGGTACCCGGCTTCCGGGTTGACCGGCGGCTGGTGCTGGCGAACTTCGCCTACGGCAAGCTGGCGATGGTCACCGACCTTGACGGGGCATTGGATGAGCTGGTCGCGCATGAGCTGATCGCGGCGCTGGCGGGCGATGAGCGGGCCCGTGCGGCGATCCGCGCCCAGGTGCCCGGGCCAGAGGCCATTCCGGGCCCGGATCAGGTGCCGCTGGCTGATGAGTTCCTGGTTCTGGATGCCGACGCCAGCCAGAACTACGCGATCAACGCGGTGCTCGCGGGCCAGAGCCTGATCATCAAGGGGCCGCCGGGAACCGGCAAGAGCCAGACGATCGCCAACCTGATCGCCTCGCTGATTGCCCGCGGCAAGAAAGTCCTGTTCGTGGCGGAGAAACGCGCCGCGATCGATGCCGTGACCAAGCGGCTTCGCCAGCAGAACCTCGGCGAGCTGGTTCTTGACCTGCATGGTGGTGTCAGTTCCCGCCGCGCGTTTGCTCAGATGATCGGGCAGGCGCTTGACGCCAGCCGGGCCGCGCCGCGCCCGGATAACGGCGCCGAACTCCAGCGGGTGGAACGACGGCGCGAGCAGCTTAACGCGTACGTGCATGCCTTGCACGACCGGCGGGCACCGTAGAACATGCCGGTTTACGACATGCGGGCCCAGCTGCTCGGCCTGGAGCCAGCGCGGACGGAGTTCCGGTTCCGGGGCGCGGCGATCGAGGCCCTCGGCCAGGCGTCAGCCCGCCAGGCCGCCGAGGACCTCGCGGACTACGCCCGGCTGGGCGGGCTGACGCTGCAAGCCAGCGGCAGCCCGTGGGCCAGCTCCCCGATCGTCAGCGCCGGGGAAGTCCGGCAGGCGGACCAGGTGCTCGATGAGGTCCGCCGCCACGCGCTGCCGACGGCGCGTGCGCTGCTCGACCGCGCTAGCAGCGACACCGGGCTGCCGGCATCCCCGACGCTGTCTGGCTGGGCCGAAATGATCGATGCGTGGACGCAGATCGCCACGGCCTTGTCGGCGATGACCCCGGCGATCTACGAGTTCGACCTGCAGGCCACCTGCGAGGCGCTCGCCCCAGCGGGCCGCGGCGGCGTCGGCCGCCTGTGGGCTGCCGTGACCTCAGCCCGGTACCGGGCGGCCCGGACCCGGCTGTGTACCGCGGTGCTGCGCGGGCGCAAGCCGGATGACCGGGAACTGTACGCATCGGCCGTCGCCGGACGTGACAGCGCCCGTAAGTGGTCCGAACTCGGCGGCCGCAGGATCCCGCAGGCCCCGCGCACCCTCGCTGAGTGCCAGGGGTCCTACCAGCAGCTACTCGGCCAGCTCGCCCAGCTGGAGGCATGGTCAGCACGGCCCGGCCTGGCCGGGATGCCGGCCGAGGACTGCCAGCACGCACTGGACAAGCTCGACGCCGACCGCGGAACGCTGGCCAAGCTCCCCGAGCTGCACCGGCTGCGCGCCTCCCTGAACGCCGCCAGGCTCGGCGAGTTCGTCGCCGGGATGGCAGCCCGCCAGGCCTCGGAGGAATTCGCTGTCCAGGCGTTCTGGTACGCCTGGCTCCGCTCCATCCTCGACCATTTCTCGCTGACCGACCTGTCCGTGGGGAGCTTCTCGGCCGAGGCGCAGCAGAAGGCGGTCCGGGAGTTCAGCGACGGCGACCGCTGCCACATCGAGACGACATCAGCGCGAGTCCGCCGCGCCTACGCCGAAAACGCCGTGCGAGCACGCGACGAGTTCAAGGACCAGGCCGCGCTCGTCCAGCACCAGGCCGGGCTGAAGCGGCGGCACATGCCCGTCCGGGACTTCGTCCGCAACGCCGCCGACGTCTTGCTGGCACTGAAACCCTGCTGGGCGATGAGCCCGTTGGTGGTCAGCCAGCTGCTGCCGCCGCTGCCCTACTTCGATGTCGTCGTCTTCGACGAGGCCTCCCAGATCACGCCCGCCGACGCGGTCACCTCCATCCTGCGGTGCAGGCAGCTCGTGGTCGCCGGGGACGACAAGCAGCTCCCGCCCACGGCGTTCTTCGTCTCCGACAGCACCGAGGACGACCCAGACCAGGCAGAGCCGGACACCCCCGCACCGCTGATGGCGGGCACCGCGGGATTCGAGTCGATCCTGGATGCGCTCGGCTCGGTGCTGCGCTTCCGCCAGTTGCTATGGCACTACCAAAGCCGCGACGAACGGCTGATCGCCTTCTCCAACGCGCACATCTACGACCGGACCCTCATCACGTTCCCCGGCGCCAGCGGCGGCCGCGTCCTGCGGTACGTCCCCGCTGCCTGGCAGCCGGGAGCTGACACCAACAGCCCGGCACCGGAGGTCGACGCCGCCGTCGACCTGATCCTCGAGCATGCCCGGGAACGGCCGGAGGAATCGCTGGGCGTGATCACGATGGGCATCAAGCACAAGGACCGGATCGAGGAACGCCTCCGCCAGCGCCTGCGGGATGACCCGGACCTGGCCGGCGAACTCGCCGAGTTTTTCAGCGAAGACCGGGAAGAGGAATTCTTCGTCAAGAACCTTGAACGGGTCCAGGGCGACGAGCGCGACGCGATCATCTTGTCCATCGGCTACGGCAAGGACCCCCGCGGCGGCCTGCCCTACCGGTTCGGGCCGCTGCTCACCGAGGGCGGGGAACGACGCCTCAACGTGGCCGTCACCCGGGCAAAGAACAGGATCACGCTCGTGTCCTCGTTCTCCTCCCGCGACATGGACCCCGAGCGCTCCACCGCCGAAGGCGTCAAGCTGCTGCGCCAGTACCTGCAGTACGTCGAATCCGACGGCGCCAACCTCGGAGATCATGTTCTCGATAAGCCGGCGCTGAACCCGTTCGAGGTCGACGTCCGTGACACCCTCCTGCGGCACGGGCTGAAACTGACCGCCCAGTACGGGACCTCCGGCTACTGGATCGACTTCGCCGTTCAGCACCCGACCCAGCCGGGCCGCTACGTCCTGGCCATCGAATGCGATGGCGCCACCTACCACTCATCCCGCAGCGCGCGAGACCGAGACCGGCTCCGCCAGGAACAACTTGAACGAAAGGACTGGCGCTTCCACCGGATCTGGTCAGCCGAATGGTTCCACGACAAAGAAGCCTGCATGGAGGAGGCGATCGCGGCCTGCCACGCCGCCGTCCGCGCCGCCGACGAAGGCGAGCACGCCACGCTCGTGCGCGACGCTGAGGATGACAACCCGGGCACGCTACTGCAAACCGCCCACGAAGCCGCGCTGTCCCGCGCTACACCGGCACCCCTGGCGCCTGCACAACGGATAGGCCCGCGTCCGTGGATCAGCCGCGGGCAGCCGATCGACGCGTACTCAGACGCCGAGCTGCTCAAGCTGGCGCAGTGGATCAGATCCGATGACATTCTGCGGACCGAGGACGAGCTGCTCCAAGAGATGATGCGCGAACTTGGCTTCCAACGGCGCGGCAAAAACGTAGTCGCCCGGCTCACCGCCGCCATCACCCAGTCAGCACCGAATGCACCCGGCCACCACGGCCTGCCACGACGCTTAACACTGCAACGGCATTTGCAGATGGCGCACCGGTGGAGCGCCCGGTATCAGGCCGGTGGGATCGCCGGTTCGCGGATCGTTCGCACCCGCCGAGGCAGGATTCGTGGCAGATGCGGACCATCATAAGTGGAGCCAGCGCGAGACCTGCTTACAGTAGAGATCTGGGAGACGCTCATGAAAAGCGATCGGCCGATCGCGGTCGGCAGTTCTGCGGCCTCCACGCTGTACGACGTGGCGCGTGAGGCTGGGGTCTCCACCGCCACGGTCTCGCGGGTGGTGCATGGCCAGGATCGGGTCCGCCCGTCTACGCGGCGGCGCGTGCTCGAGGCTATCGAGACGCTCGGCTATGTCCCCAACAGCGCGGCGCAGAGCCTGGCCCAGCGCCGCAACGAAGTAATCGGGCTGGTAGCCGTCGAAAGCCGCGGCCCTGAAACCGATGTCGAGCGCGAGGGCTTCTTGTTCATCGAAGAGGTGCTGCGCGGCGTTGAGCGCCCGCTGGGCGAGATCGGATGGTCGGTATTGATCTCCTTCCTGCGTGCCGTCGACCCGGCGGGCGCTTACCAGCGGATGCAGAAGATCTCCGCCAAGGTGGACGGGATGCTCATCGCCGAGGGCATCGTCGGCTCAGAGCAGCTGGCGCTGCTAGCGGCGCGCGTCCCGATCGCGTTGATCGCCGCCTATCCCGACCAGCTGCATGCCGACGTTATCGGCGCCGATAACCGCTCGGGCACCAAAGCGGCGGTCTGCCATCTGGTCGAGCAGCACGGCAGGACGAGGCTGTTCTACATCGCGGGCCCGGCCGAAGCCCCGGACGCGCGGGAACGGCGCAGCGCGTTCGAAGAGGCGGTAGCCGAGCACCCGGGGGCGACCGTGACAGGGTCCTTCGAGGGCCGGTTCGCTGCTATCAGCGGCCAGCTGGCAGCGCGCGAGATCCTGACCGGGCCGCGCCGGGAGCTGCCAGATGCGATCGTCTGCGGCAACGATCAGATGGCGATCGGGGCCATGCGCGAGCTGCAGGCGGCCGGGATACGGGTCCCGGCTGATGTCGCCGTGGTCGGCTTCGACGACATGCATCTCAGCGCCCTGCTCGCGCCGCCACTGACCACGGTCCGCCAGCCGATGCGGCTGCTCGGCGAGCGCGCCTGCTCCCTCCTGCTACAGCGGATAGCCGACCCGACCCTGCCGCCCCGGGCCGAACGTCTCCCCACCGAGCTCATCGTCAGGGAAAGCTGCGGCTGCGGCCCGGGGGACCCAATGTCGACCCCCGGCCAGAACTAGGACACAGCGCGCGCTGCTCCTGAGCGGCACGTCCTGGTCCTCCAGCCAGGACCGATCGTGCAAGTGCCGTTGCAGTAATTCAAAGTTGAGGCCGCCGCAGCTGCACACCGGCGGGTTCGCGGTTGGCCAGGTAGCCCAAATGGGAGCCTTACTGGCTGCCAACAGCCACCGTCGCCCAGCCACACTGGGCCACGTAATGACTGTTCAGATATCACGTCCAGCCACGCCTGCCGTCATCCAGCTACCCAGCGGGTTCGCCTGACCGTCAAGCAGGTAGTCGGTCGCTCCGGACGTGTGCAACTCAGGTTCCGCCTCCGCCTGACGCGCCACGACGCTGGCCGGGTCGAGCGGTACATGATCAATATCCCACGGGTCTCATGTGGTGGTCCTTCGGGCGTAGCGCGAATTTGGCCGCGGCACCTGCCTGTGTGAAGGTCTGATGGAGCCGATCGGGCATGATGTTGCTGCCGTCCGGCTACACGAAGCCCCCGGGCCGCGCGTCGGCCCGCGGACCATCCAGCAGGTAATCGACGACTGGCTCACCTCCGTAAAGCTTCCGATGCGCTGTGGCGGTCGGCCGGCGCCCGGGGTCAGACCGGCGCCTCCGGTAGGGCCTCGAGCGCGTCCTCAAGTCGGGCACCAGGGCCATCGCCGATCAGTTCCACAACGAGCTTGTCGGCTTGGTCACGGGGACCATCGAGCGGTGGGGATGCCGCCGGACGTCGAGCCAGCTGGAACTGCTCCTCGGCCGCGATATGCAGTACGTCCCCATCAACGGCGCGGCGGTGGGACCGACGTGGGCCTAACCTGCGGGCCATCGTCCTCGCCTGGCCTGATGGTGGCGTCAGACGTAGGCCCGGCCAGGAGAAGACTCCTGGTACAGGATGTTCAGAAGCTACTGATGAGCGAGACCTTCTGCGTTAAGGTTACCTCGTTCGCAAGTCCCACCATCCTCCGCAGGGGAGCAGTCTTATGGCTGAATTTGCCGGGAATGCCGGGTCAGGCTTGCTCGATTTGTCTGCAACGTCCCTAGCAGACCTGCCGCAGCTCGGTGATGAAATGCTAGAAATCGCACTCGATCGGCTTATGCAGCCGTGTGGCGATGGAAATGACGACATGCCAGCCGCCGGTGGACGCGCTCGAATATGGCAGAACTACAGAACTGTGTGAAAGAGGCAAGCTCAGGGGCGGACTTCCATCAGTTGGCGCCAGCCGATCTGATGGCATTGGCTGGCGGCCACTATACTGAGAGCCTAATCCATCGCTTGCGTGCTGCGGAACTCAGTAAGAATGTCCTCCTTCTAGAGGCGGTACGGCGTGAAGCTATCCGGATCGGCTCGGATGGAATCGGCACTATCATCGACTCTGCCTGTGAAGTTCTCCGAACTGCTCAGGCAAGCCGACCCGGTGCTGTCGCGAGGTTGCTTACACTTCCGAACTTCGGGCTCTGGGCTGTCGAATCCCTAACGCGGCTCAGAACTAGCCCGCAGCAACAACCCGGTAAACAGCGCGATGTGACCGTGCTTAAGGCTGATGTCGGACACCTTGCCACTTTCGCTGCCGTAGCGGCTCTGCGCACGCAACAGCATTGCCAGCTTAAACTGCCTATTCGAGATGGCGTCATACACCTTCCAACTTTGGGGCGCGTGACCGTGCCGGTCGGCAGCAGTCCGAGCTGGGCTTATTTCGTTTCAGACAGCCACGGCGGCACTATCGCTTCCGGATCCTGGAAACTGCATCTACTTGCTACGGGAAGTCCCAGCGCATGGGGAGCAATGATCGACTGGACGCCGGCTCATAACGTGACCGCTAAGTCTCATGGTCTAGCGATAAGGCTGAGCCTTGAGGATTCAGATCCCTTCCTAAGTCAACTGATACCGGCGCCATATGCTATTTCACCTGAGCTGGTCAAGGAGTGGCAGGAACGCTTGACCGGGGCGTGGGAATTCCTGACACATTATCATAGAAATATCGCGCTCGGTCTTGCCGAGGCGCTGACTGCGATAGTCCCATCCGCTGAATTGGAGCACGGTCAGCCTATAACCGCTACTTCGGGTTGGGCCTGGGGAGCAGTACTGCTCAGTCTGCCTTCAGATAAGCTCTCATTCGCCGAGGCGCTCACGCACGAATTCCACCATATGGTGCTTGCTGCCGTAGAGGATATAATCACGCTTATCAACTCTGCCACTCATGACGATCTGTGCTATGCGCCGTGGCGAGACGACCCGCGACCCCGGTCCGCCCTCCTCCAAGGGAGCTATGCATTCTTTGGCGTGGCTGGATTCTGGCTGCGGCAAAGTTATGCCGGGTCTTCCGCCGACAAGCAGCGGGCTGAAATAGAATTCGCCCGCAGAAGTCAAAACGTTTCGGACGCTCTGGCCGAACTGCGGAACTGGGCGGGTCTGACGGATGCCGGACATCTGTTCATATCGAAGATGGCTGATCAGCTTGCTAAAATGCTAGCAGAACCGGTGAATCCGTCAGCCCATGCGACCGCACGGCAGGTTAATTCGGAACACCGAGCGCGGTGGCTGCGCACTCATGAGATTCGTGACGATGCGGATTTAGTCCATCATCGGCTCGATATCTAGCGTCATGCGCCCATACTGAGCGATCAACCTTGATTCAGGGTGATCCGTGCCCAATTTTCCCTCACAGATTCGCCGTGTGCTGGCGTGCAACTCGTCGGCCCCTGCGTGATCGCGATCTCCGCGGCGATCAAGAGCCAGGTTCGCCGCTGTCGCCAGCGTGTACGGGTGATCGCGGCCTCGAGTCTCGGCATGCAGCTGATACGATTGTTCACCGATTTGGCGCGCCTGATGCGCTTCGCCCATCATCGCTAGATCACTCGCGAGATTAGTCAGCACCGCAAGGGTGCTAGGGTGTGCTTCACCGAACAATTCGGTGAACCTCGAGACAACATACTCGTTTATCCGCAACGATTCCGCCGGATTCCCTTCAGCCCGCAGCACGCATGCCAAGTTGGCTTGGGCAGCCAAAGTGTTCGGATGGTTCGCGCCAACGATTGCTGTCCACCCGGCCACGGTTCGTGCGCCCAGCTTCCTTGCGTCCGGCAGGCGGCCCGTGATACGTAGATCATTTGTAGTATTGATGCCTGTCCGCAACGTATCGCGGTGTCTAGGCCCAAACACGATATTGTACTGTCGGAAAACCGCCTCGGCCTGGATAAGGGCCTCTTGATACCGGCCGCAACGGCGAAGCGACACGGCTAGGTCCGCCCCGACGAGCAGCTGGAAATGCTGCGAAACGATAAGCTTTCGAGCCAGGATCAAATTGATGTCAGAAAGTATTTCGTGAGCCTCTTGTATCCGGCCAAGCATACGCAGGTCGCGGGCAATCGCAAACCGCGATGTCAGCGTACCCATGTCTTCATTTCCCAGGATTTCCTGTCGCTTGGAGCACGTGTACCGGTCATATTCCAAGGCTTCTTCGAACCTGCCGATGCACCGAAGGTTGATGGCTATGTAGTTACGAACTTGAAGTGTATCAAGATGATCACAGCCAAAGATGCGCTCATATGACGGAAGCAATGTCAGGTTATTCTTCAACGCCTTGCCGTACTCACCAAGAAGCGCAAGGTCGATTCCGCAGCTTGCGGCGCATAGGAGGTGGACCTTATCAGTGAATCCAAAAAGCAGTCTCAGTCGCCTCAATGTGTCTAGGTTAAGCTCCATCGCTTCTTCCCACCGGCCAAGGCGCCGCAGCGCAAATCCAACCTCTACCGCTAGCTCTAGAGTCTGGCGGTCATCACTGCCAAATGTTTCTTGCCAGTGGCTCAGTGAGGTCTCTCCCAATGCAACACCTTCGGTGTAGCTGCCCGCGCGATAGAGGCGGCGACTTTGATTAATGACCAGCTGCCTCACCGAAGGATCCGATGACATAATCGCGCCTGACGCGATCAGATGTCTTCTTGATAGTCGGTATATTTCTTCCGCATCGTCCCTATCCGGTGTACCTGGATCAGAAGCTGCCAGTATCGATTGGACCAGTTTCGCAACGGCTCGTGCTGCCGCGGGATTTTCCGTCGAGAGCTGGCCTCGGGCAATTGCCTGGGCGATACGCTGCACCCGTATTCTCCGGTTAGGTTCATCGATCTCCGCCAAGGACATGTGCGAGAGCTCAACTGCCGCGCGTCTCAGGCGATCAGGATCGGTTAGTATACGGCGCAACTCTTCGGTTGGTGCGTGCACGTTTGCCTGAAGCAGTAGGTTTTCATCAACTGGCTCCGCTGCAAAGAATGCCAGGAGCTCAAGAAGCGTGGTTGCCTCAGGCGACTTCTCTCTCGCTATATCGCGCCCTCTAGTCTCTTGATCGAGCTTCCGGTGTCGTTCTCTGAGGTTAAGGGTATAGATAACTCCGGGAACTGTTAGCAAGAAGTTAATAATGAGGGCAATGGAAATAGGATATGGATGACTCTGAGCCCAGTGCCGAAAGGTCTCCCTGCTAAGGTAAGATACGAAACCTGCAATCGTCAGAAAGGCACCTACGGTAGTCAGGATGGGCCTCATGATGTGGCGCCCGCATCGACGAATGAGTCCGCGCGGAGACCCGGGCTCGTTCGTTGAGCCAGTCCCTTTGGCGGAGTTCGGTTCTGCGGACACGAGTGCTGCCTTCTAACGGTCGACGTTCCGGCCATCTGTAGTAGTCATGAGTGGTGCTGATGGTGCCGGTAGCGAGCCCGGCTACCCGGGCGTCAGGTGTAGAGCGCTCCACGGCGGTCACGGTTGCCGGGCGGCTAGCTGGAATTGATCCTGCGGCGCCGGCCGCTTAGGATAGCTGTAATGATGACGGCTCCTCTCCTCGTACGCTTCCTCGGAAGTCAGCAGCATGTTGCATGGCCCCGCTGGCACGCAAGACGCATCTTGCCCATACGGCCTTAATTCCGGACTTCGGCACTTCTGTTACTAAGGGTAAGCCGCCATGTACGATCGATTCAAATATCAAAAGATGCAGTGAATTTTTCACTGATTCTATACTGGCAATATTCATCGGCTTAATGCGGAAAATGTTAACAACGCGTGCAGTGCAAGGTTCCAGGAAATTTGTTGGACGGCGCGGAAACTCCACGACCTCACCCGCCGCAGACCGGGAACCGGGGTAGGCGCCTTTCCCGGCACGATCACGGCGGCCTCGGTTCACCAGGACGTCTGGGCCGCCGGGATTCTCAGCGGCGGCGGTCCCCGGCGACGTGGCGGCGTCGGTTCGGCGGCATCCGCGGCCAGGAATTGGACGCCCGCTACGAGCGCGTGCTCAGCACGTCCGCGCGGATCATGATCCCGGCCGGTCATCGTACGCTGCGGGCCCTCGCGTCGGGACCGCCCGGTTATGGCGGGGCCCAGGCCGGTGGTGCGAACCGTGGCCAGCGCGCGCTTGCTTCGAGCAAGCCCTCGGTCGTCCAGCGAGCCCATGGCCATCCAGCCGGACGGCCGACCGCCGCGAAATACGATCTGCAGGTCGCGGTCTAGCAGGACCTGATTCTGCACTCGGGCTGTTTGCGTCTCTACGGCGGCGCGGAGCTGGTCCACGTGAATTTCGGTGCGGCCGCCCCAGGCGTTGCTGATCCGGCGCGGATCTTGTTGAGCGGGTCGGTGCTCAGCACGTGGCAGGCAGAGCCTGCAGGTCCAAGTGTCACGCATCGCGTTCCTCTAACGGTCTAGCGGCTTCACCACTGCACCGGCTCACCGAGTTCGACACAGTATGTATTCATATAACGACAGATAGTTATCGGTGGTTCAGTCCCCTATTAGGCCTTGCCAAGCCCTGACGCCGTTGCCAGCACAGGCGGGATGCCGACCGGCCTCCTCACGCCCGCTGGATGGCGACACCCGCCACCACCCGAGCATCAGCGCGACTGCGGCCACCGCGCCGATCCCGCCAGCGACCGCACCGCGCGCTACCTTCCCGGCATCTGGCCAGACCCAGGTCTTCCCGAGCACGTGGTGCCCATCGTGGCTATCGATGGGCGCGGGCCGGGGACGGCCACCTACCAGCGCGGGTGGCCGGGGAGGGCGGCCGCCCGCATGGTCCCGCGCGCTCCCTTGCCCACCGGGATCGGCCGAGCAGGAGATCTCAATGCTGAGGCGGGCACGGCCCGTTCGAGTGATCCGGGCCGCCGCCGTGTGACCCGCACGGCGGCGAACGCGATGACCAGGCAGCCGCCTGACCCGGCGGCTGTCCTGGCCAGCGGCCGGCGACTGGCCGGGGCCGGCGGGCGCGCCGACCCGGCTGCGGCCAGGTCGGCCGGGATGTCGGCGGTGAGCGCGGCCAGGTCGGCGCAGGTCCGCGCGGTAAGCGCCCGGCCCGCCCGCGCGTCGAGCTCGTCCCTGGTCAGCCGGCCGTGCACGAACGCGGTCTTCAGCGTCTCGATCAACCGCATACGCTCCGCACCACCTCGGACCGCGGCCACCCGCGCCGCCGCCCAGCGAGCCACCGCCGAGTCACTCCGCGCCCGCCTGAACACCGCACGCGGCGAAATCACCCGCCTGCGAGCAGAGAACACCATGCTCCGCGAGCAAGCCGCCCGCCACCTCGGCGAGCAACGCGCCGCGATCCACCCCGCTCACCCCCGCCAGCCCCCGGTGACACCGACCCGGCCACGCCCATAACATCACGTCAGCGACATGTCTCCCACGCAAAGACCCTTCACCACCAGGGCTTATCCCAAATGGACTTAAGATAACCGCCTTCTGTTCTGTTGCGCCGACGTGCCAACACTCACCGCTGGACCCTCGAATATGCGGGTCTGCAGGCCAAAACGGTGGGTGCACATGATGGCGTCGAGCAAGCGCCACGAAAGCTATGGCCGGAGTAAGTGATAACGGACCGTTATCACGCTCTAGCCGGATTCGCCGTCCCTACCGGGGATTCAGGACCTCATCGCGATCACTGCCGATGGCTTTGTGGTTCGCAGCGAGGCGAATTGTAGGGATCGCAGATAGGTGATCAGCCGGCCGCGTATTTGAGCCCGACATGAGCAGCGGGCTGTGAGCTATATGGGCAGTCACCGAATGTAACTACGTCTAGATGGGCTGCTGGTCTGCCCGGGATAACAGGACCGCGTCCCGGGCAGTGATCTCCTACCGCACCACGTACGTCTGCGAGACTCGCTGGAAGGTGTCACAGAATGCCGACGCCAGCGGGCCTCGAGTACGACGGGACCGCGATCGCTCGCTGCGGTGGCAGGTCCCCGGTCCACGTTTCTTTGCACTGGGATCCCCACCCGCCGCCGAGGCACTCGCGACCAGGGAGCCTCGACCCGTCTAGGCCTGTGGTTGTGGCATTCTGTTGGCATGGTCGCGGAGCGCGGGTCCGAGGCGCAGCCCGCAGATGGCGACGGGGCGGACTTCTTCGTCTCGTACGCCAGCGCTGACCGGGCGTGGGCGGAGTGGATCGCCTGGCAGCTGGAAGACGCCGGCTATCGGGTCCTGATCCAGGCGTGGGACTTCGGAGCGGGCACCCATTTCGTCGAGGAAATGCACCGAGCCGCAAAAGACGCGGCGCGGACCATTGCCGTACTGTCGACCGCCTACCTGCGATCGGCCTTTGCCCAACCGGAGTGGCAGGCTGCCTGGGCCGCCGACCCTTCCGGACGGCGGCGGCGCCTGCTGATCTTCCGTGTGGAGGATTGCGATCGACCGGGGCTGCTGGGTCAGATAGTGAGCGAGGATCTATTCGGCCTTGACCGGGCTTCCGCCCGTGATCGGCTGCTGGCCGCTGCCCGTAACACGCGGGGCAAGCCTGCCTTCGCGCCCGATTTCCCTGGCAGCCGACCGGTCGGCGGGGAACCGGCCTTCCCTGGAGCGGTTAGCGTACGCGACGCCGACCCCCGCCGACTGGGAGTCCATCCAGCGATCAGCGCGGCCGGTGTCCCCGACAGCGCGCCGCCCGCCTACGTGCTGCGCGACATCGACACCGCCGAGTTCGGTCTACGCGCCCGCCTGCGCACCGCCGCTGTGCGGAGCGGCTTCGTGCTCCTGGTCGGTGGGTCTTCGGTCGGCAAGACCCGTTCCGCGGTCGAGGCAATCAAGGAGGTGCTGCCGGACTGGTGGCTGATCCACCCCGCCGGACCGGGCGAGGTCGTGGCACTCGCCAGACAGCCACCGGTACGGACGGTGATCTGGCTCGATGAACTGCAGCGCTACCTTGACGGGACGAACGGCCTGACCGGCGGGACGATACGAGCCCTACTCAACGCCCCCGGGCCGCTCGTTCTCATCGGCACGCTATGGCCGGACCGGTACAGTGCCTACACTGCTCTTCCCGCCGCTGACCGCGACGATCGGGAACGGGAAGTCCTCGACCTCGCCGACACGGTCCGGGTCGGCGAGGAATTCAGCGCGGCGGAGCAAGGCCGGGCCCGTGAGGTCGGGAAACACGACGAGCGGATCGCGGCAGCGTTGAATACAAACGGCTACCGGCTGGCCCAGACGCTGGCCGCAGCCCCCGAACTCGTCGCCCACTGGGACAACGCAAAAACGGCCGAGCCTTACGCGTGGGCCGTGCTTACGGCTGCGCTGGACGCGGCCTGCCTTGGCATTCACGCACCGCTGGCCGCGGACCTGTTGCGCGCGGCGGCCCCCGGCTACCTCACAAGCCGGCAACGGGCGCTGGCGCCGGCCGACTGGTTCGACAACGCCCTCGCCTACGCGACGCGGACGCTGCGGGGCGCCGCCGCAGCACTCGACCCGGTCTCGGCCGAGATGGGCCGGGTCGCCGGCTACACGCCCGCGGACTACCTCGTCCAGCACGCCATCCGGGAGCGCGTCCGCACCCGTATCCCAGCCAGCACGTGGGAAGCGCTGGCAGCTGCGACCTTCGACCGCGACGACACGCTCCGCCTCGCCGGCAGTGCCGACAGTCTCCTACGGTATTCCTATGCAATCCCCCTCTACCGCCGGCTGTACGACGCTGGCGAGACCGCGGCCGGTGAATGGTTGGTCCAGCTGTTGGCCGACCGCGGCGACGCGGACGGCCTACGGGCCCTGGCCGAGGCAGGCAACGCGCAGGCCGCGACATGGCTTGCCTCGGTCACAGACCACGATCCGGACGGCGTCGTCGGACGGCTGGTTGACAGCGGGAATGCCGATAGTCTGCGGAAACTCGCCGCCGCCGGCAACTGGTACGCCGCCGAACGACTGGCGTTCCTACTGGCCGAACGCGGCGAGATCGCTGATCTCGTAGAGGTCTTGGACGGCCGCGCGGGCGACGGCGACCGGGACGCCCGCGAGCAACTGGTCTTTCTCCTGCTGGAGCACCGAGATTGGGACAGGCTTCGGGCACTGGCCGCCGACGGTACCGTTCGCAGCTGGGATTTGATCAGGCTGGTGGACGCCCTCGTCGCTCTCGGCGAACAGGACAGGCTCCGCGAGCTCGCCGGCGACGGTCATCGGTACGCCACTCAAGAGCTAGCCAGTCTCCTGCACAACCGTGCCGATCGTGATGGGCTGCGAGAACTCACTCTGACGGCCGACTACGACGACTTCGAGTGGTTGGCGGGCCTGCTGGAGGACCTTGGTGACCTCGACGGGGCGGCCGAGCTCCGGCGAATCAACGAACTTCGCAGCTGGGCCTATGACAAGGAGGCCATCGAGGAGCTGGCCAATCTCCTGCACAACCGTGCTGATCGTGACCACCTAAGGAAACTGGCCCTCTCGGTGGCGGTGTACTACGCCGATCCCGAGTGGCTGGCAGACCTGCTAGCGGACCTCGGCGACCTCGACGGAGCAGCCGATGTCCGGCGAATGAAAGGCGGCCCCCGTCAAGGCCACTGGATCCCTAGCCATCCACCTAGGCCGACGGGTTCCGCCCATGACGTCTGAGGGCACCCGGCCTACTCGACAGTGACCGACGGCGCACGACGACCACAGTCGATAACGACCAGATGGCAGAGTTCGTCGCTTGCGCGTCACGGTGGGCTCAAATATCCCGCGTTGCACCCGCTGAAAACTGCTCAACTACCCCCTAAAGACGTTGGGCTGAGTACCCATCTATCTGTGATCTCTACACGGATGAGTCCGCAAGCAGATGCTGTCGTCTGCACGTTCAACTGGAACCCGTGCTTTTGCCCGGCCTCATCGCCGACCACAGTAACAGCGATACTGATGGCGTCGGCCACCAGATCGCCGTCGGCTATCCAGCGGGCCTGCTCCCTGCCGTGGGATAATGGCCGGTTATCCGGTACAACGCGGACACCCGCCAGCGATCACATGGGAGGCGGCCCACCGCCGTTTGCGCGACTCGGGCACGTTATCCGGTACATCTGTTGAGGAGGAGCAAATGACCGGGAAAATCATGCCTTTGCGCGAACGGGACACCAGCACGATCCAGGCTGCGGCCGACGCCTTCTTGTCCTCGCCGCGGTACGCCAACCCGAACACCCGCCGCGGCTACACCGGCGTGCTCGACCGCCTGCTCGCAGCGCTCGGGGCC
>Ga0209517_10002728_pt1 | contig 24563 bp, 19 predicted proteins | sample PeaSoiMetSII2010_FD_187695 | JGI IMG/M metagenome (GOLD analysis project Ga0209517, IMG submission 187695) | Peat soil microbial communities from Weissenstadt, Germany - SII-2010 (SPAdes) (version 2) | ecosystem: Environmental > Terrestrial > Soil > Wetlands > Peat | place: Germany... | reverse complement strand
CGCGAAGATGCCAGCAATGCGCTGGTGGCGAATCCGATTGCGTTGGATGTCCACCAGCGCATTGCTGGCATCTTCGCGGTAAGCGATGCGGCTCTCGAGCGCGAACTCGCGCAAGGCGGCCTTGGGTTGGTCGAGCAGCGGACGAATCAGCTCGCTCTCCGGGTCGCTGGGCGAGGGGTTGCGCCATTTCATCCCGGCTAGACCGTCGCTCGCGCTGCCGCGAAACAAGCGCAGGAAAAACAGCTCGAGCTGATCGTCGGCGTGATGCGCCAGCGCGATGGTCTTGGCCTGCGCCTGGCGAGCTGCACGAGCGAGGAAATCATGGCGCAGTTGGCGTGCGGCCATTTCTAACGAAAGTCCCCGGCCACGCGCGAACGCGCGCACATCCGTGCGCTCGAGGATGAACGGCAGCTTCAGCTCCCGGGCCGTTAAACCAACTAATCGCTGGTCGGCATCGCTGCTGCGGCCTCGCAAGCTGTGGTTCAGGTGCGCCACGGTGAGCCGCCAGCCACTCTTGGAGGATAATTCACTCAACAGCCAGAGCAGCACCATGGAATCCAGGCCGCCAGAAACGGCCACCACCAACCGCTGCCCCGGCCGTAAAAGCCCCTTCGAGTGGATATTTTTCTCAATCTGGCTCAGCAACAGCACGGCTAACTATGATTAGGCGTGCTCCACGATTGCAAGGCCGTTTAGCCTTGAGCATCACTGGGGCCCCAGCCCCGCAACCCACGCACATCCACGTCGCAGCAACTCGGGGACCGACGTATTGGTCAGGGCGGTCACGTCGTGGCCGAGCGTCGTATGGAAAACGCGGCCCTTCCCGTAGTTCAGCACAAACGCCATCGGGTATTCCTTGCCGTCCACCTTCGAGCGGGCCTGGGCCAAGACGTGGATCGGCGCATCGCCCGTCAGGCAAGTGTAGAGTTCGTCGTCCGTTTCGAACGCCGTCAGGCCCTGCGTGATGGGATGCTGCTGGTCAGTGATTTCGACGGTGAATTTGCCGTGGGGATCGTGCTGCCGGCCGTCGAGGCCGAACCAGGCGCGGCCCGCGAGATTTTTGAATTCCGGCCATTCGCCATACCAGGCGCCGGAGGCGAAGTGGGTGAGCATCAAACCACCGCCGCTCTCAACGAATCGCTTCAGGTTCTCACGTGCTGTCTGCCCGGGGCCGGGTACTTCCCAGTTCTTCCAATGCAGAAGGATGGCCTGATAATTGGTCAAAGCCGACGAGTCCAAAAAGTGAGGATCCTCGACCACACGCACCGTGAGGCGAGGGTCTTTCTCCAGCAATTCGCGAAGGGCCGGTGCCGTCTGCTTCCATAGGTGGCCCGGATAATCAACGCCGGTGACCAGCAGGATACGGGCTTTGGGCTGGGGAGGTGTGGGGGTGGCTATGGGTTGGGCCATTGCGACCCGGAGTCCGGTCAAAAGGCCCAGGAGCCCAGCCACTGCAGCGAGATGCCCGCAAAGAACTGGCCTGCGAATTTGTTTCATCGTTTTCATTTCAGGGGTTGCAGACGTGTGCGCGGAAGTAATCAAAGGAGTTTCGTCTGGCCCGGCTTATAGACCGGATAACTGCCGTCCGGCCCTTTGGCAACCGGGGACGCCATGCCGTCGTGACAATCCTCGGGCTTCGGCGGATAGAAGAATTCCGACGCGTTGAATTGGTCCCAGGTGATTTCACTTCCGGTATAGCAGGAGATCTGGCCCATGATGCCAATGGTTGTGCTGCGCACCATGTAGTCGCCGGCATTAATCGGGGTGCCGGAGCGGATGGCGGCGAAAAGCTTGTCATGCTCGATCTGGTAGGGATCGAGTTGATGCGGGTCGGCTCCGGCGGCTTGCCAGCGCCAGGGGTTTTGGCCCCAGATGCGGGCGTTCAGGATCGAAGCCTTGCCTTTGGACCCTAGGATGATGCTCGAGGATTCATCGTAGCAACCCGTGGTCGTCCGGCAGAAGGCGTACAGCCGCACTCCATCGGGGAATTCATAAGTAACACCGTGGTGGTCGAAAACGTTGCCATAGATCTCCTCGACCATTGTCGAGCGTCCGCCGACGCCGTGGCACTTAACGGGGACGGCGTCGTGCAGGACCCAACTCGCCCGGTCCAGGTTGTGGACCAGCGACTGCACCACGTCGTCCCCCGAAAGCCAGTTGAAGTGATATTGCGTGCTGACCTGGTACTCGAGTTCCGTCAGCTTGGGATCACGCCCGATGACGCCATAAGGGGCGCGAAGAAAATTCTCCTCGATGGCTACCACATCGCCGAGGGCCCCATCATGGATGCGCTGGATAGTTTCGATGTAGCCGGGATGGTGGCGGCTGTGCAGCCCGGACTGGACGCTCAGCTTTTTCTGCTTGGCCAGATCGCAGGCTGCTTTCACCATCCTGATGCCGTAGGGATCGATGCCGTGCGGTTTCTCGACAAAGACGTGTTTGCCGGCCTGAATCGCCGCCCTCAAATGGAACGGATGGAACTTGGCCGCGTTGGCGATGAGCACGACGTCCGACGCGTCAATGACCTGTTTGTAGCTATCGAACCCCACGAGACAGTGGTCATCGGGCACCTGCACTTGGTCGGCCTTTTGCGACTTCGCCAGCTCGTCCTTGATGGAATCGCGCGCCCGTTTGACGCGGTCCATAAAAATGTCGCACATGGCGACCAACCGTGCGCCCGGGTCGGCCTGAAGGGCCTGCGCCCCCGCGCCGGTGTTGCGGCCCCCGCAGCCGATCATGCCGACGCGAATGACGTCACTGCCGGCTGCGTGGGCGCTGCGGGTGAGATCCAGGCTGCCTAGGGCCACGCCGGCAGCGGCGGTGGAGGCGGTTTTCAGGAAGCCGCGGCGAGGGACGCCGCCCGTTTGGGGGGAAGGAGTGTTGGTATTCATGGGAGGTTCAGGAGAGGTAGTGTTGGTGGAGCAAGTTCAATTCGTTTCCTGGATGCCCAATTCTTTGAGTGTGCGGCGCAGCCAGGCCAGCGAGGTTTCGATCATGGGCCCGCCGGCGCCCTCGCACTCGATGCTGAGCGTCCCGGCGTAGCGATGATCCCGAAGCACCGTAAGGCACTGACGGATGTTCTCCGCGTTGACTCCGCCGCCCAGAGAGCAGTGGCTGACCGCGATGCCCGTCTGGCCTCCTCTCACGGCTTGAGCCAGGGTCTCAGAAACATCTTTCACGTGCACGTGGCTGATCTTCTCGAGAAACCGCTTTAGAAAAGCAACCGGGTCTCGCCCTGCAATGAAGGTATTGCCCGTATCCATGTTCATGCGCAGAAACGGGCTGTCACTGAAGCCGAGCATCTCGGCCATCATGTCCGGGTTGGTGGTGAAATAACCGTGGGGCTCGATATTCACGATCACCTCGTGCGCTTCCGCAACCCGCAAGATTTGCTGATAGCTGCGTTTCATGAGTGCGAGCGATTCTTTGTCCGGCATCTCCTGCGGCTGATGCAACCCGTCGGTTGTATCGACGCACGGGCATCCGATTTGGGCGGCCCAGGTGATCGACTTCATCACATAAGGAACGCCGCGCAAGGGGCCTTCTTCTCCGGAAAGCGGGAAGGCGGCATCGACCTGCGAGAATTGCACCTCGTAGCTATCCATCTTGCGCCGGAGCAAACGCGGGTCTTCGTACAGAGCCACGTGCGGCTGGTAGCCGAGGCCATGGATCCAGCTCACACCGTCGATGAGTCCACATTCGATGAAGTGCAGCCCCTTTTGCTTTGCCCATGCCAGGCAGCGGTCGAACGACCAATAGGCCGAGTTGAAGGCATCCGTGTGAAACCCAATTTTCATTCGGGTTCGCTCGAGTTCATTGCTCACGCGCTTCCGACCTTGCACCGGGGCCAAAGGGCATGTCAATACGCAATGCACCCAAATAATCATAAGTAAAGTCATTAGCGGCGGTTGAACGTCACGCTGCGCCAATAGTTTCCCGAGACGAGAGCCGGCGGGAATGCCGATCACCCGAACGGGTGATCGCCTCAAATGGCTGGAAAACCCCGAAATCCGCGAGCTGCTCGGCCTCGGCGTCCTCCCCCAGGGCGACAAGGTCGAGCTCGTCCGCAAACAAATGTTCGGCGATATCGACGACCTGGTGAAGCAGCGGCACGTCGGCCCGCCCGAGGATTCCCCGGAGCCCCCGGCTCCAAAGCCCGCCGGTCCCGCATCGCCGCCGGCGCAGCCTGCGTAATCACCCCGATGAGCGACTCCGTAATATTTCGCATGCCCTTCGCGTGGAAAAGACTAGAGGTGTTTTTTTATGTCTGCTAAGTTCAGATATACATCAAGTACGCGCCGCATGAGTCTTGTTTATCCGTCTCGGAAGCGCCTTGGCTTGCACAGGTTTTTTTGTGTCCAGGTCTGGCTCCTCCTCCTGCTCTTGTTCACCCTCCGCGCCGCTCCTGCGCGGGCTCAACATACCCAGCCAATCGTGGCCATCCACGATTCGGAATTGACTCGCGCCCTCGAGACCATGCCCGCCAGCGGCGCCACCCCCACCGGGCCGGGCACCACCGGCTTCCAGTGGTGGCCGGCAGCTTGGCATTATTTCGTCATGCCGGACGCCGTCAAACAAGCGTTGCGCTCGGATGGAACCCCCTTCGTCGTATTGAGTGATGCCAAGATTACCTCGGGCGCGTTGCTCGCCACCAATGGTGTGCCTAATTACCCCATTTTTATCAGCTTGTCCGCCGAGGCCATCCGCGACAATGAAGTCGGGCCGCTCACCAATTACGTGGCGGCCGGGGGCACCTTGCTGGTCGGCGGTTCGTCCTTCACGCGCACCACCAACGGTGTCACACGCGGCGACTTTGCCATCGCTAATGCCATGGGTGTCCACATGGTCAACCCAAGCCTGGAAAACTGGACCGCCGACACCACGTTTTCGAAGCTGGTGGCCGATCTGCTGACGGCCCACATACCCGGCGGGGTCTTGGACTGGAACCTGCCTGTGTCCGCGGACGAAATCTCCTGGGGCGTCTCCCCCCTCTACCTTTTATCCCAAGGCCATTTGTGCTGGCAGGTCAGCGCCACCAACGCCCTGGTGCTGGCGCAGGGGGACACCGGTCCGTACTTGGTTAGAAAGCCCTTTGGCAAGGGCACGATTATCTACGAAGCGGCCATGCAGCCGTTGATTGGCCATGGCGGCAATGCTCCCGGCATGTACGCCTACGGCATCTTTCGCAATGCCATCCAGCAGTCCTTCGCGGCGGCCAACCTGGCCATCCCCAAGCTTAGCCCTTGGCCCTTTGCGTACGATGCGGCACTCGAAGTCCGCCACGATTTGGAAAACCTGCAGGACCAAATCTCCGCCATTCCTGCCTCGGCACAGTTCGAATCCACCAACGGCGCCAAGGGCGACTACTATTTCTGCACGGGAACCTTGCGCGTGGAAATGACCACCTCCGCCTCGGCTATTGCCGGCTTATGCAAGGCCGTCACCAATTATGGCGCGACGATCGGGCCGCATAACGGAGGCCTGCCCAACTCAAACAATCCTGCCTTGGTCTTGAGCAACTATGATTACTGGCATTGGGGAACGGATGAGGCGCTGGACCTTACCAATCTAGGTTCCCACTACTCGAACGGAGCCACCTACGGCTTCATCTCGACCTCGAATTCATTCCGGGACGTCGAAGGCTGGCTGGGGCGTCTGACCAACGGCCTGCGCCTAATGGTGGCGCCCCACTTCAACGCGACCCGCGAGGCCTCGTATCAGATCCAACAAGAACTCAAAGTTAAGGGCACCGGCGAACAGAAAATCGGCCCGTTCCCCGGTTGGGTGCTCTCGACCTCCCTGCAAACGGCGGATAAGATTTATCCGTTCGTGAGCCTGCCCACGAGTGATTGGTATTTGGTCGCCCCCACCGTCGCCCAGTCCATGGAGAACGGCTTTGTGCCGGGGACGATGCGGCAGTTGATTGACTTTTATTACGGTTGGGGCGCCTTGATCAATGTTTACTCTCACAGTTCCTCGGCGGGCAACGGCATCGCGGGCACCCTCGCCTCGTCCTATGTCACCTACGGCATGAGCAAACCACGGATCTGGCCGGCCAATCTGGCGGGCATTTATTCCTGGTGGCTGTCGCGCTCGAATGCGCAAATCACCCCCGTCTTCACCACCAACGGCAACCGCTCGGTCGCCACCTTCACCGTTCATGGCGCGAAGGATTCGCGCACGGCGATCGAGTTGCTGGTTCCGCGTCCCTCCGTCTCCAGTTTGCAGGTTCTCACCAATGGCGTGGCCGCCGGAACGAACATTTACCGAACCAACGGCTCTGTTATCAAAGTCCTGGTGGGCACGGCCGTTACCAACGCCCAAGTGAGCTATCTCCTCAACCCTCAAATCCAGAGCAACTTCTTCATCGTCGCCCAGGGAACCGTGTTGTCTGTTCCGGCCCCAGGAGTATTGACCAACGCCCTGCCTGGAGCGGGCACGCAACTGATGGCCATGCTCGTCAGCGGCCCCGCTCATGGAACGTTCAGCCTCTCCAATAATGGCGCCTTCAGCTACACGCCCTCCACCAACTTCACCGGCATCGACAGTTTCTCCTTCCGCGCCAGCGACGGCGTGGCCACCTCCGCCGTCGCCACCGTCACGCTCGATGTCGCGCCGGCGGGCAGCCTGTTCTTCGACAACTTCGTTCGTTCCACCAACGCCGATCCGCTGGCGCCCTGGATCCCCACGCTCGGCGCCTGGACCATTGGCGGCGGACTGCTGCAGGGGACCGACCCGGACTCGGGCACCGAAAACAATGTCTATGTGGCGGAGAACTGGACCAATTACACGATCCAGGCGCAGGTTCAAATCTCGCCCGGCGGCTTTGGCGGTGGCTTATCCGGACGAATCAATCCCTTGACCGGCGCGAAATACGGCGTGGATATTTATCCCAATGGCGTCCCAGGCCAAACCACTCATCCGGTGTTGAGTCTCTTGAAATACCACACCTGGCAGGTGCTCGGCCCTGCACCGATGCAGCAAGTGACTTTGCCCACGGTCGGCACCAATTGGCACTCGCTCCAGGTCGCGTTCCGAGGCAGTGAGATCCTGGCTTATTTCGACGGCGCCCTGATGATGGATGTTACCGACACCGGCTTCGACGGCTTGCCCGCTTACGCCACGGGGGGATTCGGTGCTCACTTCTATAATTATGATTTGCCTCTCACCGTTGGCTTCCAGGATTTGCAGGTCACCCCGGTTGCCACGGGCCCCGTAGCCAACAATGACAGCTATTCGACCGTCCAGAATCGCACCTTTACCATACCTCCTCCGGGGGTCTTGGCCAACGATCTGCCGGGCACGGGAACGAACCTCTTCGCCGTCCTCCTGCAGGGCCCGACCAACGGCACGCTGACCCTGAGTAGTAATGGCGGGTTTACCTATCGCCCCGACACCAACTTCCTGGGAACCGACAGCTTCACGTATGAGGCTAATGACGGCTTCACCAACTCCGCCGCTGCCCTGGTCACGATCACGGTGACCACCAACTCTCCACCGGTCGCAAACGACGACACCTACGTCTATCTCACCAATACCACCCTGACGGTAAGCGCGCCGGGGGTGCTGGCCAACGACGTGGATCCAGACGGAGATGCCTTGACGGCGGTGTTGGTCAGCGGGCCGGCCTACGGCACCTTGAACCTCAGCTCCAACGGCGGCTTCACCTACCTGCCCGCTACCAACTTCGGCGGCACCGACAGTTTTACCTATAAAGCCAGCGATGGAATGCTTACCAGTTCGGTCGCCACCGTGACCTTGGTGAACCCGGCGTTTGGTGCCTTCTTTTATGACAATTTCATCCGGCAGACCAATCCCGGACCCCTCACACCCTGGGTCGCGCAAAGCGGCGCCTGGACGGTAACAGGGGGCGTTCTCGAAGGCGGGCCCGATGTGGCCGATTCGTATGCCAACGTCTATCTGACCAACAGTTGGACCGATTATTCGGTCGCCGCGAACTTACAATTCTCAACCAACGCCTACGGTGGTGGCGTGGGCGGGCGATTGAACCCGGCTACTGGCGCTCATTACGCCGCTTGGATCTACCCTCCAGCAAACAATCTGGCCCTGATCAAATTTCAGAATTGGACCTCGCCCAGTTTTCTCGCTACCGCCAATCTGCCCGTCATCGGAACGAACTGGCACACGGTCAAACTGGCCTTTCGCGGCACCCACATCGCGGTCTATTGCGACGGCAGCCAGGTGACCAACGTGGCAGACGCGTCCTCACCTTTCTTAAGTGGCGGAGTCAGCCTCGATATGTACACCACGAGCACTCCCTTCGTCTTTTCGGTGAACCAAGTCGTGGTGGACCCATTGGTGATGGGCGATGCCTATTTTGTCACGGAGAACACAACTCTGACGGTACCGCCACCGGGCGTGCTTGGGAACGATACCGGCGTCTTTAGCACGAATTTGAGCGTGATTCTTCCCGTTCTCAGCGGACCCGGACATGGCGTCCTGACGGTGAACACAAACGGCGGCTTCGCCTACACTCCGTCAACCAACTACACCGGGCCGGACAACTTCAGCTACCAGGCCGGCGACAGCCAGACCAACCTGGGCACAGCCGCCGTGGCGCTCATGGTCGTCCCACCCAATAAGGGCAAGGCCGGAGCGCCCGTCATCCAATCGTTCACCTGGTCCAATGGCATCGGCTCTCTCACCTGGAGCTCCGTCGCCGGCAATACCTACCGCGTCCAGTTCAACGATGATTTAACGACTACCAATTGGAACGCCGTTTCACCCGACGTGCTTGCCACCGATTCGACGACCGCTGTTACCAACCTTCCTGCCAGTTCGACCCATCGGTTCTACCGCGTCCTTCTCTTGCCCTGAATTCGGCGGGAAGTGGTTTACTCAACCCCATAAACTGCTAAGCTTATCCTGATGGACGCAGACGAACGCGAAATTTACAATTTCCTCAAGACTCGCCGCCACGAGTTCATTTCGGTGCGCGACATCTCTCAGCGCCTCGGCAGCAAACGCCTGCGTAATGCCTCGCCGGAGTGGGCCAAGTCCATCCTCGAGCGCATGACCGAGCGGGGAATTCTGCAAACCGACGGTGAAGGCTTCTGCCTCAAGCCGATTCAGTTGAAAGAAAACTCCGGAAAACGTTGGGTCTCCCCGGAAGTGGCCAAAATCCTTAAAGCCAGCGGCAAGTTCTCTGACCGGGTGCTAGACCCTGGAGATGAGGACGAGTATTATAATAAGCTATGATGCAGGAATCGATCGATGCCCCCGAGCACCGGCTTAGCCCTGTTGCGGATTTAACGAACCTCAAATCGCTGACGGCCGAAGAACTCCAAGGCCAATTCCGGGTTTGGAAAGAGCCGCCTTATCGCGCTGCCCAGGTGCTGGAATGGGTTTATCAACACCGGGCCACGGGGTGGGCGTCGATGACCAACCTGCCCCAGGCTTTGCGCGAGCAGCTTCGCAACCATTACACGCTTCAAGGACTGGAATTGCTGCGCTGCCAAGGCTCACGCGACACGACGCAAAAATTCCTGTGGCGTCTGGCGGACCGCTCCCTCATCGAAAGCGTGCTCATCCCGGCCAATCCAGCCCTCTACGGCGAGCCTAGCGATCGACACACGCTGTGCGTCTCGACCCAGGTGGGCTGCGCCTATGGTTGCAAGTTCTGCGCCAGCGGACTCGAGGGCTTCAAACGCAACCTGCGAGTTGAGGAGATCGTTGACCAGGTGCTGGCAGTGGTGCGCGAGTGTGCCGCGCCTGAAGAACCAACTGGCCTGGAGGCGCCAACCGATCGCCGCCAACCGGAGCGTTCTCGCTTCGTCAGCAACCTCGTCGTCATGGGCATGGGGGAGCCCCTGGCTAACTACGAGAACTTGCTCAAAGCCCTCAGGATCCTCAACGCCCCCTGGGGCCTCGCTCTGGGAGCGCGGAAAATCACTATCTCGACCAGCGGCCTCGCACCCCAGATCCGCCGGCTCGCCGATGACCCGCTGCAGTTCCGGCTGGCCATTTCCCTCCATGGCGCAACGGATGAAACTCGCGCCAGGACCATGCCCATCAACCGCAAATATCCCCTTCGCGAATTAGCGGCTGCTTGCGAATACTACCAACAGCGCAAGGGCCGCATGCTCACCTTCGAATACATTCTGATCGCCGGGATCAATGACGATCCAAGCCAGGTCCAACCGCTCGTTGCCCTGGCCCGTCGCCTCCATGCCAAAGTGAATCTGATACCTTACAACCAGGTCGAAGGCCTGCCCTGGGAACGCCCGAGCGAGCAGGCGCAGGAGGCCTTCCTTGCCGCGCTCCAAAACCATAAAATCCACGCCACCCTGCGGCGTGAAAAAGGCCACGACATTGACGCTGCCTGCGGACAACTGAGGCTGAGGACGGAGCGCGAGTTGGCCAACGTTGCTCTCGTGCCGCAGTAAAAAAGTGCTGGACAAAGAGCCGGGCTTGGGTTATATGCATTTTCGGAATCTTAACCCGAGGGTGAGTTATGAATATGTATGCTCATCCCGTGAAGCTGGCGGCCGTGGATGCGGAAATGTTTGAATCGGTCGGATATGTGGATGGATCGCGCAGTTTATTTATCAAGTTCCGCAATGCTCCCGCCCTGTGTTTCGAGAAAGTCCCCCGCTTCCGGTATCAAGGGCTGTTGGCTGCCCCGCGAAAAGACGCCTACTATAAGACGTTCATCAAGGATCAGTTCATCGCCAAGGCAGTGGAGTTCCCCGCCGCCGGTTAGACTAGCGACGGAACCTGCCCCCGGAATCGCGCCGTTGGTCGTGCCGCTGAAACCACCTTCGGGCGCCCTCCAGCGCTGCTCGAGTTGAGCCAAACCTGCGGTAGCGCGGGTGCGGAGGCTGGACTTGTTTTTTTTGGATTGAGCAATAGAGTGTTGTTATGAAGAACGATGTGGTGCCTGTTCAAATCAGGGGAATCCTCCCCGCCAACAGCGGCTGTGCCCTTTTTGTCGGTAATGAGGAGAAGGTTTTTGTCATCAACGTCGAGCCGAACATGGGCGCCATCATCGGTATGTTTCTGCACGACACACCCAAAGAACGGCCCCTCACGCACGATCTCATGCAGAGCATTTTCAAAGGCTTCAGCATTACCGTCGAGCGCGTCATTATCACCGAACTCAAGAACTCCACCTACTTCGCCCGGTTGATCCTCCAGCAGCAGAACGAGTTGGCCCGCAAGATCGTCGAAATTGATGCCCGCCCCAGCGATTGCCTGGCCTTGGCCACCGCTCAGAAACGCCCCATCTACGTCGCCAATTCCCTGTTCGAGCAAGTCGAGGACATGAGTGAAGTGCTCGACCGCATCAACGAAAACGGAGGGGAAACCGAATGACCAGCCACCCATGACGGCCCGGCGCGTCAAGCAGTCCGCGCCGCTCGCCCTGATCTGCGGGGAAGACGAGTTCGCCGTTAAGCAAAGGGCCAAAGAACTCTATCAGGGATGGACGCAGGAAGTGGGTGGCCTCGACCACGAGATCCTCGACGCCAGCGTGGCCAACGGCGGGGAGGCCCTTAAGGTCCTGGCCCGTTTGCGCGAAGCCCTCCAAACCCTGCCCTTCTTCGGCACCGCCAAGGTCATCTGGCTCAAGAATTGCAATTTCCTGGCCGACGAGCGCTGGGCGACTGCCGATGTCACCGAGCAATTGGTCGGCTTGGCGCAGGAGCTGAAGGAGTTTGCCTGGGAGAATGTCCGGCTGCTGGTCAGTGCGGGAAAAGTGGACAAACGCAAAGTCTTTTACAAGGCGCTCGATAAACTGGGAACCGTTGAGGTGTTCGCGGGTTGGTCGCTCGATGACCGGGATTGGGAAACTCAAGTCGAAACCTGGGCTCGCCAAGCCGTTCAGGCCCGCGACAAGGAGATTTCCGAGCCGGCGCTTGCCGAGTTGATTGAGCGTGTGGGACCCCACGCCCGTCAGTTGGAGAACGAAATCGAGAAAGTGTCCCTTTACATTGGCGAGCGCAAGCAGATCGACCTGCCCGACGTCCGGGCCGTGTGCGCTCACACCAAGAATGCCCGCGCCTTTGCCTTGGGCGATGCCCTCGGGGACCGCGATCTGCCGGAATTGCTCAAATGCTTGGATGAGGAATTGTGGGCGGTGAAACTCGATCCCAAAAAGTCGGAAATCGGTTTGCTCTATGGATTAATCTCCAAAGTGCGGGCGATGCTGTTTCTCAAAGAAATGCTGCAGCAGGGCTGGGTGACCCCGGAAAAGGATTTTTTTCGCTTTAAGACGCAGCTTGAGCGAGTGCCCCGCGAACAGTTGCCCGAAGACAAGCGCTTCAATCCCCTGTCGCTCAATCCCTACGTCCTCTTCAAAGCCGTGCCCCAGGCAAATCGCTACACTCGGGAAGAGTTAGCACGCGCAATGGAGCTGCTGTTCCGCTGCAACCAACGGATGGTCACCAGCAGCTCCGATGACGCCCTGGTTCTGCAACAAACCCTGGTGGCCATCGCGGGCGGCCGGTCCGAGAGCCCCCCTGCGGACCAGCACGCGAAGGAGCCTTTCGAGCCATGACCACACCATCAGCCAAGATGTGGGTACTCGTCGGCAACCAGTTCGCCTGTATCCGGATTGTCGGACGCGCCAATTTCAATTCGAGCATCGATTTTCGCACGTTGGTCAACGAACTCAGGGAAAAAGGCTGTCAGTATTTCGTGCTCGATCTTTCGGAATGCGTCCTCATGGACAGCACGTTCTTGGGCGTTCTGGCTGGCTTTGGACTCAAGATGAGGCCGGTCGGGAAGGACAACGGCCATCAGGCTATCGAGTTGCGCAATCCCAATGGCCGCATCTCCGAATTGCTCGAGAATCTCGGCGTGCTCCATCTCTTCCACGTAACCCAAGGGCCCATCTCCGCCAACGATCCGACCGCAGTTTGCGTCCCGGCCTCGGCTCCACCGAGCAAGCAGGAAGTAACCCGCGCCTGCCTGGAAGCTCACCAAACGCTGATGGAAGTCCATCCGGATAATGTCTCAAAGTTCAAGGAAGTCACCCAGTTCCTGGCTGAGGATTTGAAGAAGTCCAGCGGGACCTGAGTTCTGCAACCCTCTGGCCCCAAGTGCTAGGAACCGTATCGCGGTGATCATCCGTAAGTCCGCAGATTCAATTCTTCCAGCAGGTCCCGGGGAATTTCAGACAAAAACCGAGAGGGATGCTGCATGTAGTCCCCGCTGCTCCCGGCCCAAGCGCGCACCAACGGGTAGGTGAGACACAGTTCGTTGCGAGCCCGGGTGATGGCCACATACATCAAACGGCGCTCCTCCTCTTCGCCTTCAGCCGTCTCCATGGCGCGTGCCGAGGGAAAGAGCCCATCGCAGAGCATGATTACGAACACCGCGTCGAACTCCAGCCCTTTGGCTTGATGTATCGTCGAGAGCCGCAGTTGCTCGTCGTCAGCGCGGCGGCCTTGCTGGTCTTCAGCTTCCAGGTTGGTTAGCAGCGCCAGCTCGGTCAGAAATTCTTCGACGTTCGTGAATTGCGCGGCAAAAGCGGCGAGCTGTTCAACGTCCTCCAGTCGCGAACGGAAGTTCGGGTAATTCTCCTGGAGGTATTCTTCATAGACCGCCTCAAGAACCAGGCGAAGCATTTTCGAGGCATCTTTGCGCACCTCCGGCGCCTCCAACTGCGCCAGCGTAGCGCTAAACTGCACCCAGGCAGTCGCCGTCTTCTTGGGGACGGCGGGTGAGCAGGCCTGCAGAGCGGTCGCTAAAGGCTCTGCTTTGGGGACGGCCTTCCCGGCCCCTGGAATCGGCTGGCTTTCCGGGTTGTCTGCCCCTTCGAATTGAGCGCTGAAGAGAGCCCACAGCTTGGCGGCGCCGCGAGCACCTATACCAGGGAGCAGCATGGCCAATCGCTTGAAAGACAGCTCGTCGCGCGGGTTGAGGACCAGCTTGAGGAAAGCTGTGGCGTCCTTGACATGTGCCTGTTCGAAGAACCGGATGCCGCTGGTGATGCTGAAAGGAATGCCTCGGCGCGTTAATTCGAGCTGCAGCTCGAGTGCATGGAAGTGCGAACGGTAAAGGACGGCCATCTTGTTTAACGCCGTGCCCTCTTCGCGTAGCTCGAGGACGCGTTGCGCCACGAACGCGGCTTGTTCGGCAGCGTCCCCGCAGGCTACCAATTGCGGTTTTGCTCCGGAGCGTCGTGCGGTAGTGAGTCGCTTGGCAAACTGGCCGGCGTTGGCCGCGATGGCCGCATTGGCCACGTTGAGAATTTCGGGCGTGCTGCGGTAGTTGGTTTCGATTTTATACATCGCGGCGCCGGCGTACCGCTCGGGGAATTTGAGAATGTTCTGATGGTTGGCGCCTCTCCAGGCGTAAATGCTCTGCGCGTCGTCGCCAACGACCATGACATTCTGATGGCGCGCGGCCAAAAGATCGATGAGGTCGCTCTGGAGTTTGTTCGTATCCTGATACTCATCCACCAGAATGAATTGAAAGCGGCTTTGATACTGTTGGCGCAGGTCCTCGTGTTCCTGCAGCAGCCGGAGCCACAGCGCGAGCAAGTCGTCAAAATCCACCGCGTTGCTGGCCCTCTTGCGAGCGGCGTATCGTTGCTCCACTTGAGCAATCTGGGGCGCCAGGCGATCAAAATACTCGTACTGTTCCTTCACAAGCTGCTCGACGGTTTTGTGTGTGTTGAGCGCGAGCGAAAAGATTTCGCCTAGCACGTCCGCTTTCGGAAATCGGACTGTCTTGACGTCGATGTCCGCTTCCGCCAGGCATGTCGAAACCAAGTGACGCGCGTCTTCGCGGTCCAGAATCGTGAAGTCGCGTTGATAGCCAAGACGGTCCGCGTGCTGGCGCAAGATGCGGTTGCCGATCGAATGGAAGGTGCCGCCCCAGAGCGAAGGAATTTCCTGGCCAAGCAAATCGGCCACCCGTCGCATCATCTCCTTGGCTGCTTTGTTGGTGAAGGTGAGGAGAAGAATGCGCTCGGCGGGAATACCTTGTTCCAAGAGGTAGGCAACGCGGTAAGTGAGCGTGCGGGTTTTGCCGGAACCGGCGCCGGCTATCACCAGCGAAGGCCCGGGCGGGGCCGTTACAGCCGCGTGTTGCTGCTCGTTGAGCTCGCGCGCATAGTCGATGTGCAACTGAACTTGCGCGCGGAACGGTTTCAGGACGTATTCACGCACACGGCCCAATTCCGAACGTGCGGGTCCCCGGCGCGTCGCGCCCATCGAGTCTTCCGCGCTCTGGTCCGGTCATGATTTAGCCTCAATCTGAACCCGGATTCTCAACCTTCATTACTTTTTCCGCTCCTGATAAATCGCAGCCGCGCGCTTTTGCATCTCGTCGGGAGAAACGTCTTCCGTGTGTGTGGCGATGTTCCATTGGTGGCCGTAAGGATCGGCCAGGAGGCCTGAGCGGTCGCCGTAAAATTGGTCCTGCACTGGGCGAACCACCTTGGCCCCGGCAGCCACGGCCTGACTCGCCAGCAAATCCACGTCCTTGACGTAGAGCGCCATCGTTATCGGCGACCCGCCCAGCGTTCGAGCGCTGCGCGCGCCCATTTCGGGACATTCGTCGGCCAGCATGATTTTCGAATCCCCCAGTTGGATTTCGGCGTGCATTATTTTTCCGTTCGGCCCGGGGAAGCGCATGAGCTCCTTTGCGCCAAAAGCCTTTTGATAAAATTGCAGCGCGCCGGCGGCGTCGTGGACGATAAGATAGGGCGTCACCGTGTGGTATCCTTCGGGGATAGGTTTAACGTTCGTTTTCATGTTCAGCGCAACTTAACGGGATACCCTTTCCAAGGCAAGGCTGGCACGGGGCTCTACCGCCTTTGGGAGCCGCCGCACGCTCGCACTGCAGCTACGCCAAAACCGAGCCGGGAATGGCTGGCGCCTTCTGCCGTTCGAGCCGGTCGATATTCGCTTGAATTCGCTCCGTATAATCGTTCGGCCCTGACGGATACGGGTAATTCAGGAAGCGGTACAGGCCTCCGAATTCTCGCTCCAGGCGCACCTGAACATAATCTTTCCAAAACGAAGGCGTGTTCTGCAGCAAGTCCTCGGCACTATGGAACTTGGCAATAATATGATTCTGGGCGTGGGAAAACTGCACGGCTTCGGCGAACTCGGCGTACAGCACCGGCAGCTTGTCCAGGTAATCTTCGGCCGCCATCTGACCCAGCAGATCGGACGTCGCCAGGGCAAACCCGGTCACGCGCTCGAGCTCGCTCTGAAAAGCAATCCGGCTCAGGACTGCCTCCACGCCGGTGCAATAAATCATGTTCTGAACCGACCGAATTTCACTCGGAGTAAACCCCTTGTGGCTAAGCAACTCAGCCGCGAACTCCGCGCTGCGATGCACATGCGTAATCGTATATTTGGCCCCCGTCCCTTCGGTATCATCACGCTTTTTCAGGTAGCCGGAGTCGTGCAGCAGAATCGCCGCCAGCCCAAGCTGAAACATGCGCGGTGTCATGACCGGTTCCGCACCCGCCCCGTGCCGTCCCCGCAGCAACCGTACCATGCACAGTGTTCCCTGCAGCGTGTGTTCGAAATTGTGATAACGCGCATCCACGGGCTGGTAATCGCGGTAACTGCCGGTGAAACACTCGATCGCCCACCCGAACACGCGTGGCACAAACAGCCGATCGCCCTCGGGGAAAACCGCCAGGTAAGCCGCTTGGGCTTCCATCTCAACGGCAGTCGGATCTTTCGTATCGACTGGCGGATACATCACTTCACAGCTTAACCGAAATGGCCGGGAAATGCACGAACAAATTGACGACGAGGCGACGAGGGGCTAACGCGCCTAACACGCACGAACATCCGCAGGCCTGGGACTAATTCTCCCTCGCACCGACTTTTCAGGTCATTTTGTGGCCGAAGTCTTTACGCGAAAATGCCTTCGCTGGGCATTCACCCCCGGTCGAGGTTCCTCTGGCGAGTCCAGCGAGCCCAATGCTCCTACCCCGAACGCTTTCGGGGCTCAATGAAACCTCCTCCTCCGGAGTGCTGGTCCGTAACCCCCAACGGTCCGCCCGGAATCCTCTCAGAAGCCAGCGGTGGCCCCTCCCCGCGCACTGCACGGGGAGGGGCTCGGTGACGCGAAGCTACTGCGGCAGCAAATAGACGCGATAGAACGCCTGGGCGCCCGGCAGCGGCACCAGCGCGCTGGTATCGGCGTTATCCGCGGGGATGTCTCCCAGACCCGTATCGATCCAGTTCGGAGCCGTAAGGTCAGTCGTGTATTCGACGTGATAAACCCGCCCCGGGATCGACGTCCAAACCAGATTCAAACTGCTGCCCAATAGGCCTGCGGACTCGATCGTCGGCTGTAAAGCCGAGTCCAGCGGCAGCAGCACGAAGTCCGTTGTGGTCGGCCCCGCGGCCGGAGACGACAATCCAACCTGGAACATGGCATAGGTGATGTTCGTTGGTGGCGGGGCGTAGTTGGTCCCGAAATAAGGTGGCAGCGGAATCACCAGGGCGCCGCCTGGATAAACAACGTCCGTCGGGAATTGCAACGGCGCCGTCTTTACTGGCGTCCTGTTGCCGGTCGGGTTCATCTGGTCCAACGGTACCGGTTCGGTGTAATACTCGACGGTGCCGCTGCTCATCATCAAGGGCGCCTGCGCAATGTCGTTGACCAGCACCAGCGTCAGTCCGCTGTTCAGCCAATGGAAGTTCCACTGCGGGATGGGCGGCTGAATGATCCCGCTAGGGCCGATCCAGTTGATGGACAGGATGATTGGCTTAGTGAGACTGGCCATCTCGAACCCGACGTGCGTGGCGCCGCCCGGGGGCAAGGTCTGCCCGGTCCATTGGAGCACCGTGTTGCCCCCAGCATAACTGGACTGGAACACGGGCCAGGGTGGCAACCCGTCATAGTGCCACGTAATCACGTGCAGACCCTGAACCACGAGCTGAACGCCCAGGACGGCTTGGCCGGTATGGTTGATCAGATCCTTATTGATGCCCGTGACGGGGAAGTTGTACAAGGCATAAGACAGGTCCAGGCTCTGGCCGGTGATGGGATTGATCAGGTCCTTCCAATCTCCGATCGGCGAATTGGCGGCGTTTAGGTGGCCATAAACCGCATCATCCAGATTGTGCGTGGTGGATGTCTTCCAGCCAAAGAGGTACGTGTTCACGTTGCCTACCGCAGGCACGTAACTGAGCGAAATCCAATACACCTGCCCGTTGCCAAATGGCGAGCCGTCTTGGTGCCAGCACCCCGGTTGGAACGGGTAGAAGTCATAACGCCAGATCTGAGTATCCCGCCCGATGAACCCGGCTGTGCCGGGCACGTCCGGGTTGTAGAAGGTCTCTTGGACGTTGGCGTTGTAGAGCCCCGCCTGGTAACGTTGCAACGAAGTGCCCGGCGTTTGCGGCGGATAGAACAGGTTGCTGCAGAGCAATCGTCCGGGATGACTGTAAGAATTCGTCGTGCCCGGCTGCGCCGGCACATCGGTCCAAAGTCCCAGGATGAACGTGGCGTTGGTATCCACGTTGTCGTTCAACCAGGACCCCCACACCGTGATGCCGCTAATCGGCCCGGCCGAGCGGCACAGGAAGTCATCCCCCAAAATCTCCGGCACCGTCGCCAAGACATCCAGACCGTTGGTTGAAGCATCCGGTGGTTGCACCCACTTCACGCGGCGCCCTCGGTCGCAATCCGGGCTCGGTGGGCCGTTCTTCAACTCAAAAGCCATATCCAAGCTGATTTGCGGCACCGGGCCCGGCGGTGAAAACAGTTCCTGCCAGTTCCCGGCGTTGGTGACGTTGTTCGGCACCATGCCAAAAACCGCGTCATCCATGAAATGGTTGGTCGAGGTCTTCCACCCAAAGACGCCCTGACTGGTTCCGGAGGCGCTCGGAATGGCGTACACCGAAAGCCAATACACCACTCGGTTGGAGAATGAACCCTGCTGGCAGAAAGGCTGCGTGGGATTAAACTCGTACCGCCAAACTTGCGTCTCGGGCGCCGTCTGGCCGGGCGGGATAAGGAATCGCTCCTGCCCCTGTTGCACGAAGGTCCCAGTGTACTGGCCCGGTGTGAAGGTTTCGCTCCACTGGATCGTGCCAGGATGGCTGAACGGCGTGGTCGTGGCCGCCACGTCCGTCCAGATGCCCAGCACAAACGTTATGTTCGTATCCACCTGGTCGTTCAACCAGGAGGCCCAAATTTGTATATTGGTAATGGTCCCCCCGTTGGTGCAGATGAAGTCGTCCGCCACCACGAACGGTAACGTCGCCATCACGTCATAGCCGCCAAACACATTAGGCTCTTGCAACGCCTTAACGGGAGGCGGAGGAGGCGGCGGGTTCGTCCTCGTCTCTGCCGTCGTCAGAACGAACGACAAATCGAGACTTCGCGGCGCGGCCGTCGATGGCCGGGTGGGATCCAGCAATTCTTGCCAGTCGAGCAACGGGTTTCCCGCCGCGTCGAGATGTCCAAAAACCGCATTGTCCAGCACTTGATTCGTCGAGGTTTTCCACCCAAACAACGGTAGCGACGTCGCACTCGAACCCAGCGGTGCTGATGCCGTCATCGACAGCCAATAGACCGAGTTGCTGACCTGTACGAAGGGATTGGTCGGATAAAAGTTATATTGCCAGATTAGGCAGTCGGGGCCCAGGATGACTCCCTTGGGAGCCGGGTCCGGATCCCAGAACCGCTCCCGCGCGGCCGACCACGGCCGCAGCACATATTGGCCGGCTTGAAAGGTTTCGGCCCAGAGTCGCTGGCCAGGACGGCTGGGAATCACGACGCCGCCATTAGTAAAGGCTGGAATATCGGTCCAGATACCCAGGGTGATCACAATCGGAGGAACGTTCGTCGGAGGGATGCCGTTACAATCCAATCCCAACCACGACGTCCACAAATGGATGTCCGTGATGGGGCCCGTCTGCAAGCATTGGAAATCGTCGGCCAGGATGATCGCTAGGTTTGTTCCATTCGGGTTGAACGGCGGCGGACCGGCGAGCACGTCGAAACCGCTGGTCGAACGGTCCGGACCTTCGACCCATTTCGTTCGGTTCGTTGTGTTATCGGGCCAATCGGCCCAACCACAGGTCACGCTCAGCGCCAGCAACAACGCGGGTATCGCCGTGAGCGCCGGCCACCTCTTGTCAAAGTTTTTGCTCACAAATAAGGGATGTGTCATGATTCTCCTTTCCATCGGATTAGGTTGACCCTGCAAAAGCAGAGCAGCGCCTCAAGGCTGCTCCCCTCGTTTCGTTGGGCGCTTCCCTTGCGCTCAAAAAACCCGCGGTCCTCGGGTGCCGGTGATAAATGATCAGGCCCATACACATAGCCGTTTCCGTGGATTCGTCGCAACTTTACCATAAACCCGAAGGGATGTCAAGCCCAGTTTTGCGATACCCGATGGCCGGATGGCCGACAGGCCGGAGGAGGCAAATTGCCGAGCATCCGAGCGACAGGAAGGAGTGGCCGACCATTGCCTGAAGGGCCGGTTGAATATTGGCGCAACTTCTGCTTGGGAAATCTCGGCGCGGATTTGGTGCCCTTTGGGATGCCGGACCGGCTCTCCGCTGGCGACCTGCCTCCTACGGAACAATCCGCCAAGATGCCATGTACGCGAGCGCCTCAAAAACGGACAAGGCTCCGGCAGGTCGCCACGCTCGTGGCCGCCGTATCCGGGCGGTGCCTGGGTCTTGGCTCGACAGGCCCATGGAAGCGACGGGCATTTCCGGTGGCCCGATCTTTCGAGAGGGGACATTGCCGGCCCAGTATGGTTCAACTCCTTGGCCACGCACAGCGGGACGGCCCCCCGCATACTCGTCTATCAAGCGGGGAGTTAAATAACCGAGGACCGCGCAAAATGGACAGATGCTCGCCAGCACAATGGCCGCGCTGGGGGCGTCCACGGCCGCCGACCACTCCATTTTTACGAGCCGAGCGTCCTCGGCAAGAATGGGAAAGAACACCGTGATCACTAGCAGACTCATCAGGCTGGCGGTCGCCCACGTTGAGTTTCGCTTGAGATCGCGACGGTACCACCATGAGCCGAGAAAGGTGGCCCCGAGGTACGCGAACACAATCAGTGCAAACGAGTACACCTGGGTTTTCAAAACGGGCGTGAACGCTCGCGTCCATACCACTTCCATCGCCATCGCACTAAATCCCGTGGAAAACAAAATCCACTGAATGAGGCGCGAGCCCCTCACGCGGGCCGATGACGGGTTGGCCGGTTGGGGCTCGGGGCGGCGCTCCGCGGAGGCGGAAGCAGCGGCGGCCAGACCTCGTTGCTGACAGCCCAGCCAAAGGCCAATGAGGCCGACGGTGAAATTGCAAGCGGCAGCTACCCAGAGCGTGCGCCGGAAACCCAATAGCTCGATTAGGAGCATGGCCGTCAAGAAGGTCCCGCTCATCGCCCCTAGAACATTGGCCAGGTAAAGAAAGCTGAAGCTCTCGGCATTCCGGGAATCTCGTTCCCGGACAAAGGCCATCATGAAGGGGAAGGTCGCCCCCATTAACACACACCACGGCAGAATGGAAATCGCCAGGACCAGCCCCGAGAAGGCTAAATAGGCGAAGGAATCCGTTTGACCCGCGGTCAGCAAGAGAGACTCACCGGTCCCGAAAAGCTTCGGAACCGCAAAGGCCCCCAAGCCGATCACAAACTCCGCCAGGCCATAAAAAACCGCCGCGGACCATGCGGTCCGCTGGACCAAAGAATCAATAAACCGCCCGCCGGCCCACGAGCCGATGGAAAGTCCCAGCATGAAAACCGAGATCACGATGGACAGCACGGGTGTGATGACGCCAAAGGCGGCGACCGCCAACCGCATCCAGACTACCTGGTAAACCAGCCCACAAAAACCAGACAGAAAGAACATCAAAAACAACACGCGCCGAATCCCTGGACTCATGATGCCCAGGATGATACAAAACCCCGCGGCCAGGCAAAGCCTTTCCGCCCGCGGCGCTGGGAGCAGGTGCCATGGAGTAAATTAGGCGATGATTTTATCCATCGCGGAGCGATGGTTGAGGTTAGCCGTGCGGCTTTAGCCCACGGATCCGGTCGTCCAACACCAGGCGGCGTCGCGTCGGCGACGCCTGAATTTGCTCGTTCATCCCTCTAGGTCTGGAGGGGCTGTTCGAGCCCGCCAGCAAGGCCGAGGCGTATCAGACGTCGCTTGCGCGACTCGAGCTGATCGTGGTGCGGCGTTGATCCGTGGGCTAAAGCCGCACGGCTTATAGCTATCCCAGAGTTATTCATAGAAGCGAGGAGAGCCCGGAGGGACCGCTCCCCGCAGCTTCTGTGAATAACTCTGCGCGCCAGATTATGAAAATAGTTTTGTCTACCCGCCGTCCATCGCTTTCCCTTTGCGGGGAAAACACGCGTCGCCTGGCTACGAATTTCACGGCTTGGCGCTGGACGCCTAAAGTTAGTCCTTCGAGCCAGGCGATGCGCTGGTCCGTAACGAATACTCAGTGGCGGACCGCTGCTTGCAGCAGGTCTCACTATAAGCCCTTCGAGCGGATCGGCCAGCGTGTTTTTTTCAACCCAACGGATCAAGCTTAACTAATATATAAACATGAATAAATCTACTAATCAACCAACGCTAGACCCCTACGCGGCCTTTATCGCCATCGATTGGGCCGATCAGCAACATACCTTCAGCCTGCAGGTCGCCGGCCAAACCAAGAAGGAAGAGGGCACGCTCGAACAAAAACCCGAAGTCATCGGCCCCTGGGTGGCCAAGTTGCGCGAGCGCTTCGGCGGCCGGCCCGTGGCCCTGGAGCAGTCGCGCGGCGCGCTCATCCACGCGCTGCTCAGTTACGACTTCCTGGTCCTCTATCCCCTCCATCCCACCACCGTCTCCAAGTTCCGCGAGGCCTTCAAGTTCAGCGGCGCCAAAAGTGATCCGCTGGACACCCACCAAATCCTGGAGATCCTCACCAAACACCTGGACCAGCTCAAGGCCCTCAATCCCGATACCGAGCAGACCCGCTTATTGGGACGGCTGGTCGAGGACCGTCGCAAAATCGTGGACCTGCGCACCACTCATATTCAGGCGCTGGGCGCCTCGCTTAAAGAGTATTACCCGCAGGCCATCGAACTGTGCAATGGAAACTTGACTAGTCGCTTGGCCGCCAACTTGATCAAAAAGTGGCCCACCTTTGCCGACTTCCAGCAAGCCAAGCCGAGCACTGTCAAGAAGTTTTATTACGGCCATAACATCCGCAGTCCCAAGGTGATCGAGCAAGCCCTCAAGCTAGCCCAAAGCGCTCAATGCCTGACCACCGATCCGGCCATCGTCGAAAGTGGCAGCCGCATCAGCCAGGCGCACGCGCAGATGATCCAGACTCTCAACCCCATCATTGAGGAGTATGAGCGGCGCATCGAGGTAGTCCTGTCGGAGCACCCCAAAGCCCCGATCTTCCGCAACCTGCCGGGGGCTGGTCCGGCGCTGGCCCCGCGGTTGGTCTCCTTCTTTGGCACCGATCTTGACCGCTATGAGAGCGCAGGCAACGTGCAAAGTTTTACCGGCATCGCCCCCGTCACCCAGAGCAGCGGCAAAACCAAAGTAGTTTATTTCCGGACGGCCTGCCCGAAATTCGACCGCCAGACCTTCCACGAATTTGCCCGCCTCTCGGTGGCCAACTGCCAGTGGGCCCGCAACTACGTTGACTACTACACCGCCAAAGGCAAAAAGTATCATACCATCATTCGGGCTTTGGCCTTCAAATGGATTCGAATTCTCTTTCGGTGCTGGAAAAACGGCACACCTTATGACGACAACCGATACATGCAAAACCTCCAAAAACGTGGTTCGATTTTTGCCACCTTTCACCTGGAGCAGAAAACCTAAAATTCTTATGGACGGCGGTGCTCAGAGGACTAACTTCAGAGCACCACTCTGTGGTGCGAGACAGCTAGACGCCTTTAGTATGTTCGGCATTCTGCGTTCCTTGGCCCTTCCGCTTGTCTCGCTCCCTTCTGATGAGCCATAGGCAAATGCCGAAGACGATGAAGCAGAGAAAGATCGCGACCTTCAGCAATAAATCAACGGCGTCTGTGGTCTCGCTTCCGTCTGGGTTCATATCGGTTTTCGGCCAGCGCCCTCAGGTGGTTCGTCCCCCGGACTGCGATCGATCGCGATTATGTGCAACTCGTCGGGGATTTCGTCCTTTTGCGCATGGGGATTTTCGATAGTGGCAAGCGGCAACACAATTCGGCTCAGGAACTGCAGGAGGAATTCGTTTATAAACCTCGTCTGCACCTCAAGCATATCGGCATCGAACCCGCCGCTGGCATTCCGATGTCCCTCAATATCCAGGTAGAGGAATCGCTTTTGTCCGGGACAGGTGCGTTGGACCAATTGGATGAGTTTTAGAAGATTGAGGGCGGTCCCGTCGAAATCCTCATGGGCCAGAACCACATGGTAAAGGGCAACTCCATCCCGGCCTTTCTGCATTTTCATGATCTGGAGCTTTTCTTCGAACGGTTAGGGCGCGTCAATAAATAACATTTACAAGTTAACAGAAACCTGCGATCTCCTTCTGTCGTATGGTTTCTATTCGGCAAATTCGGGATAAGCTGATGCGAATCTGGCCGCATCTCAACGAACGATCAC
>Ga0209517_10002726_pt1 | contig 24586 bp, 19 predicted proteins | sample PeaSoiMetSII2010_FD_187695 | JGI IMG/M metagenome (GOLD analysis project Ga0209517, IMG submission 187695) | Peat soil microbial communities from Weissenstadt, Germany - SII-2010 (SPAdes) (version 2) | ecosystem: Environmental > Terrestrial > Soil > Wetlands > Peat | place: Germany... | reverse complement strand
GGGGGGGGGGGGGGGGGGTACCAAACCATCCCAAATTCCTTACCCGTCAAAAAAGCAGGAGCAATCATAATGTCATCTTCTTCCGACAAACCTTCAGTCAAACTTTGCGAACAACGAAAAGCCAACGGAGATCCCTGCCAATCTCCAGCTCTCCACGGCAAAAGGTTTTGCCACTTTCACGAGGTCACGGGCCCACCACCGATCAATATCGACAACAATGAATCCATCCCTTCCTCTCACGTCTATCTCCCTCAACTCGAAGATGCGGCCTCTATCCAATCGGCCATCTCAGAGGTTTGCGAGATGATGCTCCACCGCCGCATCGAGCCGAAAGAAGCTACCGCCCTGTTCTACGCCATGCAGGTAGCGTCCACGAATATGGCTTTCCTGAACGCTAATAAAAATCAAAAGCTAAATTCGCAGACGAGCTCAGTTCCGTCGTCCGAACCCAAGCTCCTGCCGCCCGGAACAATTCAGGCATGTGAGCAGCCGCGACGTCGCAAACGCCGCCTGCGTGCCTGATCAGATGCCTGATCAGATGAAAGATCGGATCGCCTCGCCCAGCCCTCGGAACGTCGCCGCCATAGTAAAGTAGTAGCAAGCCCCAACCGGCAAGCCTGAGGAGTTTTCGATCTGAATCCAAGCATCCGCAACATCGCCATCATCGCCCACGTGGACCACGGCAAGACCACGCTGGTTGACGCCATGCTCCGGCAGAGCGGCACTTTCCGCGACAACGAGACCGTTGCCGAGCGCGTCATGGACTCGAACGATCTGGAACGCGAGCGCGGCATCACCATCCTCGCCAAGAACACGGCTGTGTTCTATGAGGGCGTAAAAATCAATATCGTGGACACGCCCGGCCACTCCGATTTTGGCGGCGAGGTGGAGCGCGCCCTCAAGATGGTCGACGGCGTTATGCTTCTCGTAGACGCCAGCGAAGGCCCGCTGCCGCAGACTCGCTACGTGCTCAGCAAAGCGCTCGAAGCGAGTCTCCAGCCGATTCTCGTCATTAATAAGATCGACCGCCCCGACGCCCGCCCGCAGGAAGTTCTGAACGAGGTTTACGACCTTTTTATCGATCTCGACGCCAAAGAAGACCAGCTCGACTTTCCCGTCCTCTACACCAACGCCAAGGCGGGCACCGCTGCCATCCATCAGGGAGCGGCGGGCGAGGATCTGCGTCCGCTGTTTGACACCATCGTCGACACCATCCCCCCGCCCCAAGGAGACGCGAACGGCCCGCTTCAAATCCTGGTCGCGAATCTCGATTACAGCGACTATCTCGGCCGCCTGGCCATTGCCCGCGTTTTTTCTGGAACCATGAAGACCGGAGAAGACGTCGCTATCGCCAAGCGCGATGGCTCTTTGCACAAGACTAAGATCACCAAGCTCTTCAGCTTCTCCGGCCTCAAGCGCACCGACATTACGGAAACTTCGCTGGGCGACATCATTGCCGTCGCGGGCGTCGAAGGCATCACGATTGGCGAGACCATTACTAGCGCTGAGGATCCCGCGCCGCTCCCGCCCATCGTCATCGACGAGCCTACGATTGCGATGCTCTTCACGATCAACACTTCGCCCTTTTGCGGACGCGAAGGCAACTACGTTACTTCTCGTAACCTGCGCGAGCGCCTGGAAAAAGAGTTACTCACCAACGTCTCGCTGCGCATGGAAGAGACGGGCAGCACCGATTCGTTCAAGGTTCTCGGCCGCGGCGAGTTACAGCTTTCTATTCTGATTGAGATGATGCGCCGCGAAGGCTACGAACTGATGGTCGGCAAGCCTGAGATCGTCACCAAGCACATCGACGGCAAGCTGATGGAGCCGGTCGAGCATCTCACCGTCGACATCCCCGAAGAATTCGTCGGCGTGGTCATGGAACATGTCGGGTCACGCAAAGGCGAAGTCGCCAACATGCACAATCACGGCTACGGCCGCGTGCGCGTCGAATTCCGCGTGCCCAGCCGCGGACTGATCGGACTGCGAAGCACGCTCCTCACCGACACGCGCGGCACCATCGTCATGAACGCGCTCTTCGCCGGATACATCGAGTGGCAGGGAGAAATCCCGCATCGCCCCACGGGCGCGCTGGTCGCCGACCGGCCCGGGCTTACGACCTCCTACGCTCTCTACAATCTGCAAGAGCGCGGCATACTTTTCGCCGGCCCCGGCGTGGACGTCTACGAAGGCATGATTATTGGCGAGAATGCGAAAGACACGGATCTCGACGTCAACATTGTGCGCGAGAAGAAGCTGACGAACATGCGCGCCTCCACTTCCGACGAAGCGATCCGCCTCGTCCCGTATCGCAATCTCAATCTCGAACAAGCCATCGAATTCATCGCCGACGATGAGTTCGTCGAAGTCACGCCGAAATCTCTGCGCCTGCGCAAGAAGATTCTGCCATCGAATAAGCGAAAGAAAGGTTCGCTGGCAGCGGTCGAAAGCTGATCGCTTCCGCTCGTGTGGAGACGGGGCTTTGCCCCGTCCAAGCCGAGCGCAGCTCGGCAGTTGCCTGCGCTCACAGCAACTCTGGATTCGAATCGTTTTGCCGGAGGTTAGGGGCTCGGGACTGCACCCTCCACTTCATTGGAATACGCACTCTCCAGTCCGCTCTCATTCACTGCCGTGGCCACGTAGTAATAGGTCTGCCCGGCGGCGACCGAGGTGTCGCTATACGCAGGAGTCGCGTCCAAACCCGAATTGATCTGAGTGAAGGGCCCTCCAGCGGAGTTGCCACGGTAGACGTTGTAGCCGGCAATCCCGGAGTTAGTATCTGTCCAGGAAAGAGAAACACTGTGCTGTGGCGCCGCGACGCCTACCCCACTCAGAGTCTGGGTCGCAGTATTCGACGTATTGCTGGCGACGGTGAGGACACCGCTGGCGCTGCCCGAAGACTGCGGCGTGAACGTCATGGTGACCGGCACGCTTTGTCCGGCCGCAATCGTTACCGGCAGGGAAATCCCGGTTAGCGAGAATTCTGCACTGCTCAGGCTGGCAGACGAAACGGTCACGCTAGCACCGGAAGCACTAAGGCTGCTGGACTGACTAACGCTCGTCCCCACGGTCGCATTGCCAAAACTCAACGCCGTAGGAGCGATGGTAAGCTGACCCGGAGCCGTGCCTGTGCCCGTGAGCGAGACGGTCAAAGTTGAGTTAGAGGCGTTGGAGGCCACGGTGATGCCACCGCTTGCGCTGCCCGCCGATTGCGGCGCATACACCGCGCTGAAGGTCACACTTGCACCAGGATTGAGTGTAAGGGGAACGGTCGGTCCACTGATGCTAAATCCCGTCCCGGTAGCTGTGGCCTGCGAGATGGTCACGGCAGAGCCACCCGTGTTGGTGAGTGAGTCCGTCAAAGTCAGGCTACTCCCGACCTGGGCGCTGCCAAAGGCCAGACTCGCAGGATTGGAGGTAAGTTGACCCGCCGCTGCCGGGGCCGGGTTGATGGTTAACGTAAGGCTCGCGCTTCCGGTACCGCCGCTGTTGGTTGCGCTCAGCGTCACCGTCGATGTTCCCGCCGCCGTCGGCGTTCCTGAAATCAATCCGGACGTGCTGTTGACTGATAATCCTGCCGGCAATCCCGTCGCCCCGTAACTGGTGGGCGTGTTGCTGGCCGTGATCTGATAGGAGAACGCACTCCCCACCGTCCCACTCGCTGTCGTCGCGCTCGTGATGACGGGCGCGGGAATGGGAGCAGCGGCAATGGTCAACGTAAGGCTCGCGCTTCCGGTACCACCGCTGTTGCTCGCGCTCAGCGTCACGGTCGACGTTCCCACCGTCGTCGGCGTCCCAGAAATCAACCCTGTCCCGCTGTTCACTGATAATCCTGCCGGCAATCCCGTCGCCCCGTAACTGGTGGGCGTGTTGCTGGCCGCGATCTGATATGAAAAGGCACTTCCCACCGTGCCGCTCGCCGTAGTCGCGCTCGTGATGACGGGCGCGGGAATGGGAGCAGCGGCAATGGTCAACGTAAGGCTCGCGCTTCCGGTACCACCGCTGTTGCTCGCGCTCAGCGTCACGGTCGACGTTCCCACCGTCGTCGGCGTCCCAGAAATCAATCCTGTCGTGCTGCTCACCAACAAGCCCGCCGGCAGTCCTGTCGCCCCATAACTGGTGGGCGTGTTGCTGGCCGTGATCTGATATGAAAAGGCACTTCCCACCGTGCCGCTCGCCGTAGTCGCGCTCGTGATCACCGGCACCGCTGGCTTGATGGTCAGCGTTAAGGTGGCGTTTCCGGTCCCTCCGCTGTTGCTCGCGCTCAGCGTCACCGTCGATGTTGCTGCTGTCGCTGGCGTCCCTGAGATCAACCCGTTCCCGCTGTTGACCGACAATCCTGCCGGCAAACCAGTCGCTCCATAACTGGTCGGCGTGTTCGTCGCCGTGATCTGATAGGAGAATGCAGTCCCTACCGTCCCGCTCGCCGTCGTCGCAGTAGTGATCACCGGTGCCTGCGCCGGAGCCGTGCCTGTGCCCGAGAGCGAGACGGCCAAAGTTGAGTTAGAGGCGTTGGATATCACCGTGATGCCACCGTTTACGCTGGCCGCCGATTGCGGCGTAAACACCGCGTTGAAGGGCACACTTGCACCGGGACTGAGGACAAAAGGAACACTCAACCCACTGATGCTGAATCCCGACCCTGTAGCTGTGGCCTGCGAGATCGTCACGCTCGACCCACCCGTGTTCGTGAGCGAGTTCGTCAAAGTCACGCTACTCCCGACCTGGGCGCTGCCAAAGGCCAGACTCGCAGGATTGGCGGTGAGTTGACCAGAAGAAGAATGAGCAGCAGCTATGCCCGTACCGGTGAGAGGTATGGCCAGCGCGGGACCAGCAACAAACAGACTACCTCCGGTCGTACCAGTCGATTGTGGGGCGAACACGACATTCAACCTAACGCTTTGCCCTACGCCCAGAGTCACAGGGAACGAAGGCCCGCTGATTGAGAATCCGCTGCCCGTTGCCTGGAGTGACCAGAGTGTTACCTGCCAGGAACGAGCGTTCGTAAGCACGACAGGCACGGTGGATGTGGATCCTAGCGCCACTTGGCCAAACGACACAATCGAGGGACTGGCGCTCACTGGCTCACTGCTAAGGCCTGCACCCCCAACATTAAGATTAGCGGTCGATCTATTGCTGAAGAATTTGATCGTGCCTCCCGTCCATCCAGTCGTCGTGGGAGCGAAGCTTACACTTAGATCGACACTCTGGCCCGCAGACAAGACCACCGGCAGGCTCAAGGAGGACGTGGTGAATTGGGAGTTGCCCACCGCGATTGCGGAGACCGTCGCACTCGTCTGCCCAGTGTTCGTCACGGTGACAAGCAAGGTTTCGGTCTGACCGACAACGATCGCGCCAAATCGAAGATTCGGGGGCGTGAACGCAAGTTGTGAGTTAGCTGCGCTGGCGCCCACGGAAACCATTCCGAGGAGCAGGATCGCCATCCCGATTGTTAGAAGTTGAACTGAACGGACTAAGAGAGATTGGATGATGGACCGGGGGAGTTGCATGTCACCCAGTTTGAAAGCTTTACGGGTGGCAGAAAAGATTCCGGCAGTACAACGACCACTGGCCCGTAGGCCAATACACTTGTGTTGCCCTTAATTCACTCAAGTCTGAATAGCGTGCGTAATGAGTTGTAATTCCAAGTACTTAGGAGCAAAACATCTTTCCTACTTGCCTTTTCCTCGTGCACCGACGATAAATACAGGCAAGATGATCAGTCGTTGGTGTGCACTTCCTATTATTACTGTCGTGTTGGCGGCGTTACTGGCTGGTTGGGCGCAAACTTCACCCCCTCGCGGTCCTGCCAAGGACGATTACTCCCAGGAGGCCGCGGTTATTGAAGAGATGTCGACCAGGATTGCCTTCGACAATGACGGCAATTTTACCCGTGAGCAAACCAGCCGCGTACGCGTGCAAACCGACGCCGGCGTCAAACAGTGGGGACTGCTGAGCTTTGCTTTTCAGTCCGCAACGCAGACTGTGGAGATCGACTACGTGCGGGTCCGCAAGGCCGATGGCACCACGCTGATTACTCCGCCCGAGAACGTACAGGACTTGGATGCGGAAATCACTCGCAGTGCTCCCTTCTACAGCGACCTGCGGGAAAAACATGTTGCGGTCAAGGGACTAGGCAAAGGCGACATTCTCGAATATGAGGCACACTGGCACACTACGAAACCGCTGATCCCGGGGCAGTTCTGGTTCCAATACAACTTTCACCACGAAGGCATCGTGCTCGAAGAGCGCTTGGAAATGAAGGTGCCCGCCGAGCGCACGGTCAAGGTGAAGGGACCGCAAGCCGCGCAGACCGTCACCACCGAGGTGGGCTCCCGTGTCTATACCTGGACTTACTCCAAGCTGCAAAGCGCCAAGGAACCTGGCAGCGACCAGCAGAAGCAAACCGAGTCAGAGCGAGGCCTTCTTCCTCCGCCCGACGTCCAAATCAGCAGCTTCCAAAGCTGGGAAGAGGTGGGCCGCTGGTACTGGAATCTGCAAAAGGACCGGATCGAGCCCACCCCCGCAATCCGCGCCAAAGCGGCAGAACTCACCAAGGGCATGACCGATGATGCCGCCAAGTTGCGCGTCCTGTACAGCTTCGTGAGCACGCAATACCGCTACATTGGGATCGCGTTTGGCATCGGACGCTATCAGCCGCACGCCGCCGAAGATATCCTCACTAACAACTACGGCGACTGCAAGGACAAGCACACACTGCTGGCTTCTTTGCTCCAGGCTTCTGGCGTTACGCTCTATCCGGCTCTCATCAATTCCAGCTGGAAACTCGATCCTGACGTTCCGTCTCCGGCGCAATTCGACCACGTCATCGGCTATCTGCCGCAGGGCAAGGGAAGCGACAAGGACGCCATCTGGATCGACACTACGATCGAGGTTGCGCCCTTTGGCTATCTAGTTCCGCGTCTGCGCGACAAGCAGGCGTTGGTGATGTCGGGAGACAAGTCGATACAGCTGGTAACCACGCCCGCTGATCCACCTTTCCCCAGCACGGAAGCCTTCAAGATCGATGGCAAGCTAAGCGACGACGGCACATTCGACGCGAAAGTTGAGGACGCGACTCGAGGAGATAGCGAGGTGATACTGCGTGCGGTGTTCCGCCAAATGCCGCAACCTCAATGGAAGGACTTGGTGCAGCGGATTTCCTACGCCATGGGCTACTCGGGCACTGTTAGCGACATCAGTGCAAGCACACCCGAAGCGATCGGCGAGCCTTTTCGCTTTTCTTATTCCTACAACCGCAAGGACTATCCCACCTGGAAGAGCGACCAGCAATTTACCGTCCCTGGGTTGCCGTTCTTCATGCCACCGGTCAGAGATGATGCAAAGTATCCTATTTGGATTGGATCTCCCCTGGAGACGGTGTCAAATTCCAAAGTAGAGCTTCCCAAGGGCTATAAGCCGCAAACGCCGTCAAACGTGGACCTGAAATACGACTTCGCGGAATACCATGCCTCCTATTCCAATTCCGACGACGAGAGTGTGCTCGTCGCGAAACGCCGGTTGCTGGTGAAGCTGCGCGAAGTTCCAGTCGCCGAGTTCGACGACTATCGGAGCTTCCTCAAGAACTTGCAGAACGATGTGAACCGATATGTGCAGGCGTCGTCCTCCAGCGCGCCGGTGATTTCAAACGTGCCGTTTATGCCGACTGTTCCGCCTCCCTCGACATTCCCGCAATTCCTACGCGACCTTCGGGAATTGCCCGAGAGCAATTCTCATGACGCGAACCGGCTGGAAGCCGATGCCCGAATGGCCGTGAGCCTGGGCGATCGTCCAGCTGCCCTTAGCGGATTCAAGCGCGCCGTGGAAGCGGATCCAAAGTTTACGCGGGGCTGGCTTGAGTTGGCCTTGGCGTACATGTCATTCGGGCAGAACGATTCCGCTCTCGACGCTTTGCGCAAGGCCATCGAGTCCGACCCCAAGCAGTTAGTTGCGCGCAGGATTTACGCCCTCGTGCTTACGGGTTTGCGCCGCCCGGATGCGGCTATGGATGCCTGGCGTGAGACCCTGAAGATCGCTCCGGGTGACCGTGAAGCGAACTCTGGGTTGGGCACGTTGCTCGTGCAGCAAAAGCGCTACGGCGAGGCCTTGCCTTACCTGGAAGCCGCCGCGGACAGCGACAATTCCCCATGGGCTCGGTTCCGTTTAGGTGACGCTTACTTGCGGGCTGGACAAATCGAAAAAGGCGCGGCCGATCTGGAAAAAGTTGTCGAAGCCAACCCAGGCCCAGGGATGTGGAACGACGTCGCGTACGAACTTGCCGACGCCAACGCCGACCTCCCCAAAGCTTTGGAATATGCACAGCACGCGGTCGATGCGCAGGAGACGGAATCGCATTACGTACACCTTCCCAACCTTCTCCCAGACGACCTGGCGTGCACGCAGAAAATCGGTTTCTTCTGGGATACTTTGGGATGGGTTCATTTTCGTCTCGGACACCTCGATCAAGCGGAAAACTACCTCCAGGCAGCGTGGTTGCTGCAGCAGGCGTCAGTGGTCGCCGATCATCTCGGGCAAGTCTATGAGCAGCAAAAGCAAACGAAGAAAGCGATCCACATGTATCGCCTGGCCCTGGCCATACCTGAGGCGCATGCTCCCGGCGGCTCATGGGAGGAGACCCGCCACCGTCTCGAACACTTGACGGACGCGAAGGCGCCTACGGCGATGGGTCTGCCTCGCGGCGATCCGAGTGGCAGTGAATTGAGCGAGTTGCGAAGCGTCAAGCTCAAACGGCTGGTTCCCGGATCGGCAACGGCGGAGTTCTTTCTGCTCTTTAGCCCGGGCCCGAAGGTCGAGGATGTAGAGTTTATCAGCGGCTCAGAAGAACTTAAGTCCGCTGGCCATGTGCTGTCGGAGACCAACTTCCAAGTCGCTTTCCCTGATGGCAGTTCCGCTCGCCTCGTGCGGCGCGCGATTCTGATGTGTTCGAGCATCTCGGGGTGCGAGGCGGTTCTCTTTACTCCGGATTCCGTCAAGTCCGTGAAGTGATAGGCGGCAAGTAGTCCGCTCGCAATCGGCGTCGCGGGCGCTGACCCTCCGCCCTTTTAGTGCCGTTTGCCCTGTTCCACACCGGACGCTAAACTGAATATCCCGGGGTACCCATATGCTAGTCGTCATGCAAGCGCAGGCCACCGAAGAGCAGGTCCGCGCCGTTTGCCAGAAAATCGAAGCGCTCGGATACCGCGCCCACTCCATGCCCGGCGCGCAGCGCACTGCCATCGGCATCACCGGCAACAAGGGCGAAGTCGAATCCGGCACGCTGGAAGAAATGCCCGGAGTACAGGAAGTAATCCGCGTCTCGAAACCCTACAAACTGGTCAGCCGCGACACCAAGCCCGACAACACCGTCATCAAGTTTCCCAATTCGCGCGCCACCATCGGAGGCCCCGACCTGGCCATCATCGCCGGCCCGTGCGGCATCGAGACTCGCGACCAGGCGTTCAAAATCGCCGAGCGCGTCGCCCGTGCCGGAGCGCAGTTCTTCCGCGGCGGCGCCTACAAGCCCCGCACCTCTCCTTATTCTTTCCAGGGACTGGGCGAAGAAGGTCTGAAGATCATGGCCGAGATTCGCGACCGCTTCGGCCTGCTCATCGTCACCGAAGCCGTCGATTACGAATCGCTCGACCTGGTCGACCAGTACGCCGATGTCATCCAGATCGGCGCCCGCAACATGCAGAACTTCTCTCTGCTCAAGCGCGCCGGACGCGCCCGCAAGCCCGTCCTGCTGAAGCGCGGCCTCTCGGCGACGCTCGAAGAATTTCTTATGGCCGCCGAATACATCATGAGCGAGGGCAACTACAACATAGTCCTGTGTGAGCGCGGCGTGCGTACCTTCGCCGATCACACCCGCAACACGCTCGATCTAAGTATTGTGCCCGCCGTCCAGCGCCTAAGTCATCTGCCGATCATAGTGGATCCGAGCCACGGCACCGGCAAGCGCAACAAAGTAACTCCACTCTCCCGTGCCGCCGTCGCCGTCGGAGCCGACGGCCTGATGGTAGAAGTTCACCACGATCCCGACCGCGCTCTCTCAGATGGAATGCAGTCGCTGTTCCCAGATCAATTCGACGCGCTGATGCAACAGGTCAGGCAGATCGCGGCAGTGCTGGGACGCGGCGTCCCCGCATCGGGCCGTGTCCCCGTCGAAGCGACTAGTTCTGCGGATTAATCGAATGAAACGACATCGCGTTCTGGTCCTCGCTATCGGCTGCCTGGTTCTGTCGTCAGTCGCATTTTGCCAGGATGGCTCGACGAATTCGGCTTCTGAAGGCGTCTTCCATGTGGGGGGAAGTGTGAAACCGCCGCGCCCGATTTATTCCCCCGACCCTGAATATCCGGAAAAGGCGCGCGAAGCGCACCACGTAGGGATCGTTACGCTTTCGATGGTGGTTGGAACCAACGGTCGGCCGCGCGACATTAAAGTTGTCGGGTCCCCCAGTCCGGATTTCGATGACGCAGCCCTGGATGCCGTGGAGAAGTGGAAGTTTGAACCAGCAACGAAATATGGTAAACCGGTGACGGTTCAGATCAACGTCGACGTTACGTTCCGCTTAAATAAATAGAATTTTGCTAGCTCTGATACCCTCATTTATCTCAGTGAGGCTGACTCGTTCTTGCGAAAAGTTCTTTTCATCGCCGTCCTCGTCCCGCTCGTCCTCGCCGCGGGCTGGTACTACTTCCACGAGCGCACTCTCCCTGCCTACGGCCCGCTCTATCGCGAATACGCATATGTAACTAATGGTAAGAGCAACACGGTTACCGTCATCGACCTGCGCACCTTTCGCCCGGTGAGAACGCTGCAGGTGGGAACCGAGCCCACCGGAGTCGCCGCCAATCCGAAGCGGAATGAAGTGTACGTTGTCAACAGCGGCTCCTCGAACGTTAGCGTGATTGATGCGGAGCAGAACAAAGTTGTGGCTACTGTCGGCGTTTACGGACGGCCCTTCTTCATCGATGTTTCTCCTGACGGGCGCCGCGCTTACGTTGCCAATTCCGGTTCCGCCAACGTTTCGGTCCTCGATCTCGACCGTCACACTGTAGCGGCCACGCTCCACGTCGGAGGAAGTCCCGGCCTCGCCCGCGTTTCGCCCGACGGATCCACCGTGGTCGTAAGCAATCGCGCTGACAACACTGTCTCCATCATCGACACCGCGCGCCTCGCCGTGCGCTCCGCCATCAACATTTGCATTCATCCTGAGGACATCGCCATTCTGCCTGATTCCAGCAAAGCGTTCATCTCCTGTTCGGGATCGGGGCAGGTGGCTAGCATCGCTCTTAAGAATGAAAACCGGCAGAATGAAACTCACAACGACAAGTTGCTTGCGCTGCTTGATGTTGGAAAATCTCCGGTTAGTCTGGTGCTGAAACCGGACGGCGGAGAACTGGCCGCTTTCAACTTCGACGCCGGCAGCATCTCCATCATCGAGACCACGCCCAACGAAGTTTCGGGCAGCTATCTCGTCGGCGCGCAGCCTACGCGCGGCGTGGTTTCGCTCGATAACTCGCGCTTGTACATCTCCAACTTCGGATCGAATAACATCGCGGTCTACGACATCGACTTAGGCAAGATAATCGCGTATCTCCCCGTAGGGACGCATCCCGACGCGCTGGCGCTCTCGCAGAACCAGAACTATCTGCTGGTGCTCGACTCCGGTTCCGGAGACCTCGCCGTAATTCAGAAACGCCAGCCAAAGAAGAAATTTGAGCCCTCGGAATATTCCTTGCTGACCATCATCCCCGTCGGCATGCAACCCAACCAGATTGTGGTGAAGTCGTTCCTGGCGACGAAGCTCTTGGATGGGCGCTAGGCAGTGTGCGGTGGAGGATCTATGAATTGTCATCCCGAGCGAAGCGCGGGATCTGCAGTCCGCCGCAAAATGCAGATCCCTCGCCTCGCCCCGGGCCCTTCCGGTGCGTCCTGGAGCAGCCTCTGATTCAACTCCTATTTCGGCATGATTTCGCGCGCCAGCTTGCTCGCTACCACTGTGCGTATCTCGTTGCGTTTCTTTCCCGCTTCGATCATGGCCTCCCGCGATCCGTAATGCTTGGCGATGAGGGTTGCCGCTTTGGCGTCGAGCTGATCGATGGTCGCCCAGTTCGGAACCATGAAGCCGACCGCGATATCCCAGTCGTGCGGGCCATCGGTGGTCACGTTGTACCAGACTTTGTAGTCGCTGATTAAGCCTTCCTTCTTCAACATTTCATACGAAGGCTTCAGGTTCTCGCGAAAATCTTTCCAGAACGGTTCACCCTGACCCGGTTTGATTTCGTAGTAGGTGACCCGCCACACCGGTCCGTAATCATAGTTCGGACTCTGCGCAAGTGCGGGGAGCGTGGTTAGTAGCGTTACGACAAACAGCGTGGCCCAGAGAACTTTTTTCATTCTTGCCTCCTGTTGGTTTTGGGCCTGACGGAATGGCCCTGGTAAGGACGCGGAAGCATATCATCCCGAACAACCGTTTTCAAATCGTCAAAAAGCAGCCGGTAATGCGCACCTTCACCGCAGGCTGCTGGGAGAAGTTTTTCGATATATACTTTCTGGTCCAGATCCAAGACACCCGGCTGAGAGAGTTCAGCGTATGCTACGGGGGTCACGCAAGGATGTGATGACAGGCACGATAAAGTGAGAAGTCTTTAATCTAATATTCGCGAGGAAGGAAATAATCGTCATGAGTCTTAGCCAGCTTGCCCGGTCCATCCGGGAGTCGGCGACTCTCAAGCTGAATGAAACTGCGGCTCTGCTCCGCGAAAAGGGAGAGCCCATCATTCACCTGGGAGGCGGCGAACCAAAGAGTAAACCCCCCATTGATGCAGTGATCGGCTGCGCGGCACTGCTGAACACGGGAGAAATCCGGTACACGGCGCCCGACGGCATTCCTGCACTGAAGAAAGCCATCATTCGCTATACCGAAGAGCACTACAACAAGATTGTGTCGGCCGACAACGTGATCGCTTCGGGCGGCGCCAAGCAGTCGCTGATGGTGCTGCTGCACGCCATCCTCGATCCGAAGGAAGAAGTGATTTTTCCAGCTCCCTACTGGGTGAGCTATCCGGAGATGGTGAAGCTTGCGGGCGGTGTTCCCGTGCCGGTCACGGCGGAGGACGGAACGTTTTTCCCCACCGTCAAAGAAATGGCTGACGCGTGCGGTTCCTACACCAAAGCCATCATTCTGAACAGCCCCAATAACCCGTCGGGTGCCATGTACTCCAAAGAGTTCGTCCAGGAGATGGTCGAGTTTTGCGAGAAGCGGGGCATTTATCTTATCCTCGACGACATCTACAACCGGCTGGTCTTCGACGGCAAGAACGCGCCCGTCGGCTACGACTACGTGAAGGTGCCGCTCGAACAATCGAAGGTGGTGGTGATCAACGGGGTATCGAAGATGTATGCCATGACCGGGTTCCGCATCGGTTGGGCGATCGCGAATGAGCCGCTGATCGAGGCCATGGCGACCATCCAGTCGCAACAGACCTCCGGGCCTTCTTCCCCAGGGCAGTGGGCGGCCGTGGGCGCGCTCAACGGCGTGCAATCGTCGGTGGACAGCCTGCGAATGACGCTGGAGAACAACCGGAACGTGATGATGGAACGCTTGCACGCCTTCGACGGCGTCAAAGCTCACAAGCCGGAAGGCACCTTCTACTGCTTCCCGGATTTCAGCGCATACATGAAGGATTCGCAGAAGCTCTCCAATTTCCTACTGGAGAAGGTGCGGGTAGTCACGGTGCCGGGCAAGGAATTCGGCTTCGAGGGGCATCTCCGGCTGAGTTACTGCGGCACTATCCGCGATATCACCGAGGGCCTGGATCGCATCAAGTGGGCGCTCGATCCGAATTCCTCCAACGAACTCTACCTCGGCGACCGCAAACTTGTGAGGGATTGGCAATGAACATTTACCTCGACGTGCAATCTCCCGCTGTAAAAGAAGCAGGAAAACTGGCCAGTGCCTACGGCCTCGCCAATCATGGTCTGGTCAGTCTGCGGCGCGCCTATTGGAATCTGCCGACGCCGGCGCTTTATGAGGAGAGCATTTTCCGTTCCGAGGGCAGTCTTTCGCACCTCGGACCACTGGTGGTGGACACCGGCAAACACACCGCGCGCGCCGCCGCCGACAAATTCGTGGTACGCGAGCAATCCACCGAGGAGAAGATCTGGTGGGGCCAGTACAACCGCCCCGTCACCAGCGAGAATTTCAGCGCCCTGCTGGCGCGCCTGCAGGGCTACTTGCAGGGGCGCGATGTTTTCGTGCAGGACTGCTTCGCGGGAGCCGACCCGGAGTACAGCCTGCCCATCCGCATCATCACGCAAAAGGCGTGGCACAGTTTGTTTGCGCGCACCATGTTCCTGAAGGTTCGGGGTCAAGATGCACTCCGGCGGCACATGCCCGAATTCACCGTGATCGCGGCGCCCTCGTTTCAAGCCTCGCCCATGGTGGACGGCACGCGTTCGGAAACGTTCATCATGATTAACTTCCGGGAACGTCTGGCCATCATCGGCGGAACCAACTACGCCGGGGAAATCAAGAAGACCATCTTTACGGTCTTGAATTTCCTGCTGCCGTTGCAGGGCGTGCTCTCCATGCACTGCTCGGCCAACGTCGGCAGCGACGGCGATGTGGCAATTTTCTTCGGGCTTTCGGGCACCGGCAAAACGACGCTTTCCGCCGACCCCACGCGACACCTGATCGGCGACGACGAGCACGGCTGGAGCGACAACGGCGTGTTCAACTTCGAAGACGGCTGCTATGCCAAGGTGATCCGCCTTTCACCAGAGGCCGAGCCGCAGATCTATGCGTGCACCCGCCAGTTCGGGACCGTGCTGGAAAATGTCGCCTTCGATCCCGTCTCGCGGCGGCTGGATTTGAACGACGACACCATGACCGAGAACACGCGGGCGGCTTATCCGCTTTCCTACATCGCGAATCACTTGCCGGAGAAGCGCGCCGGGCACCCGCGGAACGTCATTTTCCTTACCTGCGATGCCTCCGGCGTGATGCCGCCAATCTCCAGGCTCAACCCCGATCAGGCCATCTATCATTTCATTTCCGGCTACACCAGCAAGATTGCCGGCACTGAGATCGGGTTGGGGGTGGAGCCCGAGATGACCTTCAGCACCTGCTTCGGCGGGCCCTTCATGGTGCACCACCCACTGGCCTACGCGGAGCTGCTGAAGAAAAAGATCCAAAAGCACGGCGCGCACGTGTGGCTGGTGAACACGGGCTGGACGGGCGGCCCGTTTGGCGTGGGCAAGCGCATCAGCATCCGTCACACCCGCGCGCTGCTCAATGCTGCGCTCAGCGGCTCACTGCTCAAGGTGGCGTACAGGAAAGATCCGGTTTTTGGCTTCGATGTGCCGGTGGAATGCGAAGGAGTGCCGTCGCAGGTGCTGGATCCGGCGAATACCTGGCCCAGCCGCGACCAGTATTTTAACAAGTACGATGGGCTGGCGGCTCGCTTCATCGAGAACTTCAAGCTGATGATGGCCGAGTGCCCGGAGCACATACTGGAAGCCGGGCCGAAGCGTCTCACGACAGCCTCAGTGCGCTGAAAGCAGGTCCGTGCGGTGGGGCCTCGGCGGCGAGTGCCCCATCCTTTTCGCGTATTTTGCGAAAAGGGTGGGTGACGGGGGATCATCACTGCATCCTGTGCACAAGTCAGCTCTGGAGTCGACAAAATCCCAAGCGGGAGAATCCGCGGGGCGCACAGAACCACTCGGCTTCGCCACGCGGCGCCGACTGGTTATTCCCAGCCTGGTAGCCTAACTCTTCTTCCCGGTCACGGCGTAGAACGCGGTTGCTTCCTGCTCCACGTTCTTGCTGCCGCACTTGGGGCATTTCGCGTCTACTTCGTGTTCTTTCAGGCTAAGAATTAATTCGAAGGTTTTGTGACAATCGTTGCAGATGTAGTCGTACACGGGCATGGAGGCCTCCCGCTCGATTGCGAACACGAGCTACGGTAAAAATTGTACGCCGACAGCCGCCGCTTGTCCCTGTGCAAATCCAAATTTCAAAAAACGAAGGGGGCACGCCGCCGCTTGGACGGGCGAGGACGCCCGTCTCTCCACCGTTTGAACCATCACGCGGTCACGGTGCCTGCCTTCCGAAAATGTTCGAGAATTGCTTCGGCTTGAGCTTTGGTCACGACCGCCGACAGGGCCGCGACATCCGCTTGCTTCACGGCTTGCAGGCTGCCGAAATGTTCCAGCAGGCGGCGGGTGGTGGATTCGCCGACCCCGGGAATTTCTCGTAACTCGGTGGCGCGGTCCCGGATCTGCCGGCGCTTGCGATGGAAGGTTACGGCGAAGCGATGGGCTTCGTCGCGGATCATCTGCACCAGGTGCAAGACGGGAGAATGATGGTCGAGAACGACGGGGTCGTCTTCCTGTCCGTAGACGTAGATGATCTCTTCTCGCTTGGCGATGGCGGCCAGCGGCTGGTTGATGATTTCGAGCCCTTCGAGGGCCTGGGCGGCGGCGTGGAGCTGTCCCAGGCCGCCGTCGATCAGCACCAGGCTGGGCGCGGGCTTTTTTTCTTCCTGCTGGCGCTTGTAACGGCGCGTGACTACCTCGCGCATGGAGGCGAAATCGTCCACGCCGGCGACGGTCTTGATGATGAACTTGCGGTAGTCCGATTTGTTCATCTTGCCGTCTTCCCAAACGACCATCGAGGCTACCGTTTCCGCTCCCTGAATGTGCGAAATGTCGAAACACTCGATGCGCTTTGGCAGTTCGGGCAGGGCGAGCGCATCTTGCAGGGCTTCTTGAATGGCGCGCGCATTTGGCTTGAGGACGCGGAAACGCTGGTCGTAAGACTGCTTGGCGTTGTTGCCGGCGAGATCGATGAGCTCGCGTTTGTCTCCGCGCTGCGGAACGGTGAGATGCACTCGTGTGGCGCGGGCGCCCCTTCGACTTCGCTCAGGGCATGCCTCGCCCGCGAGCTGTTCGCTGAGCGCGTCTTCAAGTTCTTCGCGGTCTTCGAAATCGACGGGAACGAAGATGTTGCGCGGGACGTAGGGTTGCGCCAGATAGAGCTGCTTGACCAGGGCGGAGAAGAATTCGCCGGGATGGAACGAATCAATGGAGTGACGGGCGTCCCCGCCCGTCACAGCATCACTTGGTTGCGCGAAATCAGGCAGGTCTTCCCAGAAAAATTCGCGGCGGTCGAGGACTTTCCCTCCGCGCATGTGGAACAGGTTCACGGCGAGCATCTGGTTCTCGTAGTGAAAACCGAAGACGTCGGCATCGTCGCCTTCGGCGGCGGCGATGCGCTGCTTCTCCTGCAACTGCTCGACGGTTGAGATCAGGTCGCGATAGCGGGCCGCTCGCTCAAACTCCTGCGCTTCGGCAGCTTCCGACATGCGCTGGCGCAGAGATTTGACCAGGTCGGTTTGGCGGCCTTCGAGAAAGAACTTTACGTCGCGTACGGCTTCACTGTAAATCTCCGGCGTGGTCAGTTCCTTCACGCACGGACCGAGACATCGTTTGATATAGAACTGAAGGCATGGGCGCGGATGGTTGCGCGTTAAATCTACCTTGCAGGATGGGACCAAGAAGTGGCGATGAATCAGGTCGACGATGCGATAGGCGAGATTGGCAGGGAAGTACGGCCCGTAGTAGGCGCTGCCGTCTTTACGCAGGCGGCGCGTCACGTACACGCGCGGAAAGCGCTCGGCCAGGGTGAGCTTCACGTAGGGGTAAGTCTTGTCGTCGCGCAGCAGGATGTTGAAGCGCGGCTTCTTTTGTTTGATCAGGTGGTTCTCGAGCGCCAGCGCCTCTTTGTTGTTAGCGACGACGATGTAGTCGACGTCGACGGCTTCGCGGACAAGCGTGCCGGTTTTCGCGTCTTCCCATCGGCCTTCGTGAAAGTAGGAAGAGACCCGCGAGCGCAGGTTCTTGGCCTTGCCGACGTAAATGACTTCGCCTTCGGCGTTTTTGTAGAGGTAGACGCCGGGGGAAGCGGGCAGGGTGCGGATTTTTTGCGGAAGATCCATGGCTGCTGTATTCAGTGTAATGTAAAACAGGAGTACAGAAGTGTGTTACAATAATGTCCATGGGTAGTACAATCACAATCCGTATTCCAGAGGAACTGGCAGACTGGCTTAAGAACACTGCTCGAAAGACGGGAGTGCCGGTCGGCCGGTTGGTTCGTGAAGAACTTGAGCGCGCGAAGCGGGAACACGGAACCAAGCCCTTCATGCGCCATTGCGGTTCGATCGATGGACCTGCCGACCTTTCATCGCGAAAGGGATTTTCAAGGAAATGAGGGCCATCGCGGATACGGGTTTTATAGTGGCGTTTCTGAACCGCTCCGACCGGTATCACGATTGGGCCAGCGAGGTTGGACGGGGAACTTCAGACCCGTTCCTGACCTGTGAAGCGGTCATTGCCGAAACCGCGTTCCAGGTCGGAGCGGCGAGTAGGGTGCTAGCGCTATTGCAGGATGGATTTCTGAGGATTGCGTTTGATCTGACAAAGAACATTGAGGAAGTTCAGGCTCTCGCTGAGCGTTATCGAGATCGTACCCCCGATCTTGCCGATTTATGCCTCATTCGAATGAGCGAATTGTATGAAAGACTGCCTGTGTTCACCGTCGATGAAGACGATTTCCGTGTCTATCGGCGAAACCGTCGAGAAGTGATTCCGATCGTGTGTCCCCCGCGAAGCTGATTTGTTTTCTTTACGCGCTCCATCCTTTCACAAACTCCACCAAGCTGCGGAGGGCTATTCCCGACGGGCCTTTGGCGATCCACGGTTTGTTTTTCTTCCATCCAGCCGGTGCCGGCGATGTCGAGGTGGATCCAGGGTGGTAGGAAGAGACGCGAGACCGCAGGTTCTTGGCCTTGCCGACATAAATGACCTCGCCTTCGGCGTCTCTTCACCCGAAACACTGGTTATGGGGATGAACCATCCGCACCCGGAAATGAGTTGGAAATCCTGCTCCAAGCATCTCGAGAAGGATAGAATCTCCCCCTATGGAACCGCACGCGTTTGTGAAGGAAGTATATCGGCGAATGGCTTTGCGGCACGCTGCTTCCCAGCCGCCGGTCCCGTGGGCCGAGATGGAGAAGCAGTCCCAGGTGCTGCAGGCGGTACACGAACTGCGGGACCTGCTGCCGCAAGACAAGAACGCGGCTATCCTCGACATCGGCTTCGGACGCGGTTGGTTTCTGGCGGCCTGCTTGAAGCTGGGGTACCGGGAACTCTCTGGCGCCGACTTCGGAATCGCACACAAAGACTACATCCGGACCTGGAGCGAGCGACCCATTCAGCTCTGCGAGATCGAGGACAATATTGGTAACTTCCTGTCAGATCGGGAGGAGCAGTACGACTTCATCCACCTCTCGCATGTGATCGAGCACATACCGAAGTACTCGTTACTGTGGGTGGTGGACGCGGTCTACCGGGCGTTGAAACCGGGCGGCGTGTTGATGCTGCGCACCCCAAACATGGAAGGCCCGTGCGCGAACTCCAGCCTGTACGTCACGCTCGCCCATGAGTACGGATTCTGCGGCTCAAACCTGGAGTCGCTGCTGGATATTTGCGGCTTCGACGATGTCCGCTTTCACCGGATGACGACCTTCCAGCCCACACTCAAGCAGAGAGGAGGTGCCCTGCTGCGGCGCATCTTCCTGAAGGAAAGCGAGATCAGGCACCGCATGTTTGGAGTGAACACAGGCGGGATCTTCGACACGGAGTTGGTGATGACGGCAAGGCGAGGAACGATGCCGCCTCTCTTCGACCCAAAGTTCCGGTGACGGACGAGATTGCGAGATTTGACCCGTCCGCCACTTCGCACTGGGATGCGGGGGGCAGCCTCGGGCATAGCCATATAAACTAATTCACACAAACGCCTTCGGCGTGCTGCTTCCACACTGCTTCAGAGTGCCACCTTGCTTCCGAGTTCATGGTCGGATTCCTCCCTCTACTCTGTACATACCTGTGGTTGCACGTCGAAGTCTGGCACCAGTTGGCGCTGTACGGCGCAGACGAAGATTACGCCAGTGACGACAAAAGCCCAGACTAAGTATCGTGATTCGGGAGAGGGATAAAGCACGAAGTGAGCCACTACGGCGATCCACACGGGGATCAACCATCCGCGATATGGCGAAGACCACTTCCACGCCACAACGCCAAGCAAAGCCCAAACAGCTACTTGGGGAATAATCGTCTCGGCACTTCGGGCAGCGACCCCGAGGTATTGGGCCGCACTAAAACGTGGGTCAATTTCAGCAGGCGATCTGCCCCCTATGAAACTGAATTGAAAAAGGACAGGCCAACTGTAGTTCCCGGAAAAGTGGTTAATGAACGCGACGCTGCCTGCTGAAAGTGCGGAGATCGCCGCAGCATCAACAATCGTCAGCCTCTTCTGCCACAGCAGGTATCCGAGCGCCGCGATGACCAACAGGAGATTGTCGGTGCGAATCCATATGGAGACCAGCAGGAGCAGAACTCCAATCAGGAGTTTATTCCGATTGATGGCCCATAGGCCTGAGAGGACAACGAGAGCCGATAAGCCATCGGGCGTTCCCATTCTGCCAAGGGCCACGGTTGCAGACGTCGCCAACAGCAGTGCAGAATACCCGGGCTTTCCTGTCCATCCAAGCACTACGATGCCAATGCCAAACAGGGACAAAGCGGAAATCAGATTGATGCGGCCCTGAATCGGCAGGCGCGTGAAAGAGGTTGCCTCAATCGCCTTCACGTAAAGTGGTTTTATGGCATACAGCGGCTCAAGTTGTCCCAGATGCGTTGGGCTGTCCAGGATCTCGCTCAAGTATCCGGTGGCGAGTTTTTCTGGCAACTGGGTACTGGCAACTACTCACTCATCCCAGCGGTTCAAACAAATGCCCCTCGGTGCGGTCGGCGATTTTGGGCAGATCCTTTTTGCCGAACTGCAGGAAGTGCGGCGCGGCGCGATGCGCCTCCAGGGCGGCGTCGTCCTTGTACTGTTCGTAGATAAAGAACCGGCGCGGATCGGTCTTGTGCTTGTGCACCTGATACATGAGGCAGCCCGGTTCTTTACGCGATTCGACTGAGAGTTTTTCAAAGATCGCGGTCACTTCGGACTCGCGTCCGATTTTTGCCATCCAAGTTACTGCCAACACCACCATTCGTCGCTCCGTTCTATTACTGCGTTAAGGATTTGTATCAGGGTATCGCTTTAGCGATACCGTAAATCATTCGAAATGCGATGCCCCTTTAGGGGCTGGCATTCGCCATACCCTTCGAAATCTACTAGCCGCTTTTCAGGCCCAACTCGCTTATGAAGTCGGGGACCAAAATCGTCTGCTCACGATCGGGGCCCGTGGAAATCATTCCCACCCGCGCTCCGGTTTCCTTTTCGATGAAGGCCAGGTATTCGCGGGCGGCCTTGGGCAGTGCTTCGACCGTCCGGATGGCCTGCGTTGGGCTGGCCCATCCCGGCATCTTGCGGTAGATGCATTCGAGTTTTTCATAACCGCATGCTTGAGCCGGAACTTCGTCCGTTTCCTTGCCGTCCACCTTATGCCCCACGCAGACTGGAATCTCCGTCAAGTGGTCGAGCACATCCAACTTAGTAACCACCAACCAGGAGATACCGTTAATCATGCCAGCGTAACGGAGCAGAGGCAAATCGAGCCAGCCGGTGCGGCGGGGACGTCCCGTGACGGCGCCGAATTCGTTGCCGCGCTTGCGCAGGTCTTCGCCTTGCGCCCCGCCCGACACACCGGCAAGTTCGCTCGGGAACGGACCGCTGCCGACGCGGGTGCAATAGGCTTTGGTGATGCCGATAACCGTGTCAATCGATGTCGGCGGCACGCCGGTTCCGGTGGCGGCGCCGCCAGAAGTGGAACTCGAAGACGTCACGAACGGATAGGTGCCGTGATCGATGTCAAGCATCGTGCCCTGTGCGCCTTCGAAGACAATCGACTTGCCTTCCGCCAGAGCGCGGTTCAGCAGGAGCGCCGTGTCGCGGACAAAGGGAGCGATCTGCTCGGCGGCGTCCGCGTATTCGCGAAACATTTTGTCGGCATCGAGCGGGTCGGAGTTGAACAGGGCGTGCGCAATCATGTTCTTTTCGCGGCATGCGTTCTCGATGTGCGTGCGCAGCAATTGGCTGTCGAGCAGGTCGGCGGCGCGCAATCCGCGGCGTCCCATTTTGTCTTCGTAAGCCGGGCCGATGCCGCGTGAAGTGGTTCCGATTTTTACGCGGCCGGGAGCGTTTTCCGAACCCAGCTCCATCATGCGATGGTAGGGAAGAATAACCTGCGCGCGATTCGAGACGAAAAGGTTGCCATCCACTTTCACGCCGGCAGCGCGCAGGGAAGCGACTTCCTTCAGGAAGGCCAAGGGATCGATCACCACGCCGTTGCCGACGACGTTGGTGCACTCGGGCCGCAGAATGCCGCCGGGCACGAGCTGCAGAATGAATTTCTTGCCGTTGATGATGACGGTGTGTCCGGCATTATGCCCGCCGGCGTAGCGCGCCACGACCGAAAAAGTCTGGGTTAGTACGTCGACAATCTTGCCCTTGCCCTCGTCGCCCCACTGGGCTCCGACAATGACCGCAGTTCTACCTCTGTTCGTTCTGCCACTACTCAATGCGAACTCCACTTGGAATATTGCGCGGCCGCAAACCGAAGCCTGCCCCTGGGTCGCACACACGGGTTGCGCCGCTGCTGTTGAAAAAGACTGGGAACCCGGGAAGATCGGCGGAGCTTGGTGTGTACGCTCTAGCATACCGAATCGGGCTAGGGAGGAGCAAACGTCTTTCCTTACCAACAAAATAGTGCAAGACTTAATCTATTAAGCATTCTGAGCAGTAAGATACGCAGGCAGTTTCCATAAAACATCGGCTTGGGCAGGAAGGACTACACATGGCCCGACGCTACGGTCTCCTTGTAGTAGCAGTGCCGCTGGTTGTAGCAAGCCCGGCTCAGGCGTGCGAGCCCGTTGTTCCGTTCATGCAGGTTATGGTGCCAGCGCTTGCTCTTTCAGGATCAATCCTTGTACTGGCAGCTGCCGTCGTTGTGAAATCGGCGCTGTTCGCTGTCTTCGAGCGACGTCTTCCGCGTCTTCAGGCTGCTTGGCGGATGTTCCTCGGCAACGTGCTGACGAGCTTTGTGGGGCTGCTCGTCGCAGTGATGATCGCAAGCGGGGCTGGTGTCTGGCTTATCGGAGTGCCACTGGTGTGCCTTCTGTGCTGGCTGCCATCACGAAGGCTCGTCAAGGTGGCTCCTCTGGTATGGCTGGCGCGAAGATCCCCCGCAGGCCTCGCCGGGATTATGACCAGCGCGCTTCTGATAAGTTGCATTCTGTTCATGGCGGGCCAAGTCGCGATAGAGACTCATGAACTCATTATTTATTGGGTCATTAAGCTAGTGGCCATTTTCCTGGCTCTACTCGCAAGCGTGACCCTGACCACCGTCTGGGAGGAATGGGTCATCTGGCGGCTCAGTTCGCGTCCCGAGGGCCGAGGGTTTTTTGGATCCGTCCTCCGCACGAACCTGTATGTCCTCGTGCTGGTCATGGCGGTGCCAGCGGTGCTCATTCTCCCCAAGAGGTTAAAGTCACCCGACTTTCTCGCCAAACATCCCGGCACCGCGCTCGCTCAAAAAACAGTCCCGTCTAACTAGCAACCAGCGGATGGTCTCCGAATCGTCTATCCTTAACACCGTGCCCGAACTTCCTGAAGTTGAAACCATTGCGCGCGGGCTCGACAAGCGGGTCGCCGGCGACGCGGTCGAGTCTGTCTGGATCGGTTCGCGGCAACAGCCGCTCAAGTCACCGCCAGCAGTCATCGCTTTGACGCTCGAAGGCAAGCGGATCGTGCGGGTGCATCGAGCGGGCAAGCACATTGTGTTTGATCTACAGGGAGACGCCACGGCGAAGAAAAGCACGCGTGTCGGTCGCGGCCAGTCGCGGCAAGCCGCGTCTCTACCGACGGCGCAGTGGATCGTCCATCTCGGCATGACCGGGCGCATGGTAGTTTGCGAGCCTGCTGCGGACCTCGCAAAGCACACTCACCTGATCGCGAAGCTGGCTTCGGGGCGCGAACTGCGGTTTATCGATCCGCGGATGTTTGGCAAGCTCAGTGTTCATGCTGGAGACTTCGATCCTGGCGGAGTGGAGCCGCTGGAGGTGAGCGAGGAGCAGTTCGTCGCGCTTTTTCGCGGGCGCAAGACTCCGATCAAGAGCGCGCTTCTGAATCAGAAGTTGCTGCGCGGCGTGGGCAATATTTATGCCGACGAGTCGTTGTTTCGGGCAGGCATCCGTCCGCGCCGGCGGGCGGCGGCCATCACACGGGAGAACTTGGGAAAGCTGCACCGAGCGGTGCGGGAGGTGCTGCGCGAGGCGATCGCCCTGGGTGGATCTTCGATTTCCGATTACGTGGACGCCGATGGAGAAGAAGGGTTCTTCCAGTTCCAGCATAGAGTTTATGGCCGTGAGGGGGAGCCGTGCCTAGCGTGCAGGACCAAGATCCGGCGTGTTGTCCTGGCCGGACGCAGCAGTCACTACTGTTCAAATTGTCAAAAATAGACATAATAGAACGATTTAAATTTGGAACCGACTACCGAGTCATTCATCATGAAT
>Ga0209517_10002722_pt1 | contig 24595 bp, 22 predicted proteins | sample PeaSoiMetSII2010_FD_187695 | JGI IMG/M metagenome (GOLD analysis project Ga0209517, IMG submission 187695) | Peat soil microbial communities from Weissenstadt, Germany - SII-2010 (SPAdes) (version 2) | ecosystem: Environmental > Terrestrial > Soil > Wetlands > Peat | place: Germany... | reverse complement strand
CGATCGCGAAGTGCCATTTCAGGTCCATCAAGGCTATCCGCAGAACGGCATCACCGTGTTCAAGCCGATCGTCGGCGCGATCAAGGGCTACACGCTCGGCGCCGGCTATGCCCTCACCGTTCGCGGCTGCGACCTTACGATCGCCGGCGAGAGCATGCTGATCGGTTTTCCGGAAGCACGGATTGGCACGCCGCTGCCGCCGATCGAGTATCTTCCATACATGCCCTTCAAGATCAGCCTCGAGTTCATGCTGTTGGCATGGAACGGCGGGCAGATCATGGACGCGCAGCGCGCCTATGAGGTCGGGCTGGTCAACAAGGTCGTTGCGGATGAGCACCTGATGGACGAGGCGGTCCGCTGGGCTGAGCTGTTGAAGAAGATTCCGCCGCTCTACATCAAGGCGGTCAAGTACGGGCACTACAAGACCACGGACAACAAAGTCCGTGTCGATGAACGGGAATATATCCTGTTCACTCATCCACAGGAGATCAGCCGGGACCGTCAAGAAGGGCTGCAGTCGTTCTTGCAGCGCCGGGAGCCGAAATTCACCGGCCGCTGAGGAGCGGCGATACTTGTGAACGGCGTACACGACCTCGGCGGGATGCACGGCTTCGGTCCGGTGGTTGCGGAACCCGATGAGCCGGTCTTTCACGCGAATTGGGAGCGGCGGGTATTCGGGCTCGTGGCTGCGATCTCCTACCCGCTCGGCCGCAATACCGACGCGTTTCGCTTTGCGATCGAACGGATGGAGCCTGCGGAGTATCTGGCCACCAGTTACTACGAGCACTGGCTTCATGCGATCGAGACGCGGCTGCTCGAAAGTGGACTGGTCACGCGCGCCGAGCTGGGCGACGCGTGTGTCGTAGGCGACGCGATACGGGAGCAGCACGGTTCAACTTCCGCTTCCCCGAAATCCGCCGAGCGTCCCCGGATGCGTGCGCGTTTCAGGAGTGGCGACAAGGTCGTCGCACGCAATCTCAATCCGGCCGGCCATACGCGCCTGCCGCGCTACGCGCGTGGAAAGCCCGGCGTGGTCACGCGAGACCTGGGAGTCTTCACGTTTCCGGATACCAACGCGCTCGACGCGGGCCGCAAGCCGCAGCACTGCTACACGGTGCGCCTGCGGGCACGCGACCTGTGGGGAATCGAAGCGCGCGCGCGCGATTGTGTCTACGTCGATCTCTGGGAAGACTATCTCAGTCCCGCTCCGGTCAAGCGATCGGCCGGGAAGAGGAAACGCAAACGATGAGCGGGCGGCATCATAACGAACCTGATTCGGAAATCGAGCTTCGCGTCAAAGCGTTGGAATCGCTCCTGGTCGAAAAGGGGTTGATCGACCCCCAGGTGCTCGACGCCGTGATCGATACCTACGAGCACAAGGTCGGTCCGAAAAACGGCGCCGCGGTGGTCGCGCACGCATGGACCGATCCCGCGTTCAGAAAGAGGCTGTTCCAGAACGCAACCGCGGCCGTGGCCGAGATGGGATTCGGCGGACCCGAGGGCGAACATCTGGTCGCCCTGGAGAACACGCCACTCGTGCACAACCTGGTCGTCTGCACGCTATGCTCCTGCTATCCGTGGCCGCTGCTGGGACTTCCCCCGGTGTGGTACAAGAGCCCGGCCTATCGTTCCCGCGCGGTCAGCGATCCAAGCGGCGTGCTCCGCGAATTCGGGCTCGAACTCGGCGACAAGGTAGAGATTCGTGTATGGGACAGCAGCGCGGAAATCCGTTACATCGTCATACCGGAGCGCCCTGCGGGTACTGACAAAATGAGCGAGGCGGAATTGGCCGCGATCGTCACGCGCGACGCGATGGTCGGGGTGGCGAGAGTGCAGTCACCCGAGCGCACGAAGTCCGGGGCGAAGTCGTGACCGTGCGTAGCCTGGAAGATCTGATGACGGACGCGGCGATCGAGCCGCGCGAGGTAGTCTTCAGAGCGCCGTGGGAAGCGCGCGCGTTCGCAATCGCACTGAGCCTGTGCGAGAGCGGCAAATACAAGTGGCCGGAATTTCAACGGATGTTGATCGCGGAGATCTCCGCTGACACGTCGTCGACGGACTCGCATCAGTACTACAGGCAGTTCGTCGGGGCGCTGGAAAAGTTGCTGTCGCACAAGCGGCTGATCGACGCGCGCGAAGTCGAGAGCAAAATCCAACAACTCAAGAGTTCGTGACGCGAGGGCTTCGAGGGCCAACAGCATCTCCGGCCGGCGGTGTCTGTATCGGCTCGGCGCGCCTCGAGCGTCGTCGCAACCTCACGCTCCAGATAGCGGCGCCGCTGATTGGCTGCTTGAAGTTTCCGTTCCTTGCCGGCGGCTTGACTTGATTCTGGAATAGTTCCAGAAATATGAAACCATGAAGAAGTCAACCGTGATCGCGGCGCTGGGCGCGCTGGCACCAGGGTGCTAGTTCCTCTCAGCGTTGTCGTTCTCGTGGTGATCCTCGCACCGAAAGCGCTCGCCGGTCCCCCGTACATCACGGACGACCCGAAGCCGGTCGAGTATCGGCATTGGGAGGTTTACCTGGCATCGATTTTCGCCAAACAACCGGATGCCTGGACCAGCACAGCTCCCCACCTCGAAGTGAACTACGGAGTGGTGCCTGACGTTCAGCTTCATACGATCCTGCCGATGACCTTGTACGCACCTGCCGAGGGCGCGAGCAGCTACGGTTACGGCGACACCGAGCTTGGAGTGAAATATCGGTTCGTTCACGAACGGGATTGGCTACCGCAGATTGGAACATTCCCGCTGCTGGAAGTTCCCAGCGGGTCGCACGCCAGGAATCTGGGGAGCGGGCATCTTCAGGCCTTCCTGCCGCTTTGGCTCCAAAAGAGCGAAGGAAAGTGGACTGCGTATGGAGGCGGCGGCTATTGGATCAATCCGGGCGCCGGAAATCGGAATTGGTGGTTTACCGGCATCCTCATCCAGTACCAAGCGCTTTCGAACCTGGCCCCGGGTGTGGAGTTCTTTCACGCAACCTCGCAACAAACAGGTCAGTCGGAGCAGACCGGGTTTAATCTCGGGGTTGTCTGGGACCTTAGCGACCTTCAGCACATCATGTTCTCGGCCGGTCCCGCCTTCGGCGGCCCGAACCAACTCCAGGGATATCTGGCCTACCAACTGACGTTTGGACCGTGACGCACAGAGTCACAGTGCCCTTCCGCGTGGTCGATCTTCGCGGCGGGTGATCCACAACGCGAAGGAGCCATGTCGCCGTGTCGCCCCGCTGCGGAAAAAGAATGACGGCACGCTCCTCGAAGGGCAATTGACTTCAACCTCAAATATCTTTATAAATGTGGAACCATGAAGAAGTCAACCGTGATCGCGGCGCTGGGCGCGCTGGCGCAGGAAACCCGGCTCGACATCTTTCGCCTGCTGGTGCAGAAGGGTCCCGCAGGGCTGCCGGCCGGTGAGATCGGCACGCGGCTGGGCCAGCCCTCGCCCACGTTGTCATTTCACCTGAACCAGCTCAGATTTGCGGGCCTGGTAAGCTCGCGCCGCGCGAGCCGGTCGATCATCTACAGCGCCAATTTCAAGGCGATGAACGATCTGCTTGCCTACCTGACCGAGAACTGTTGCGGCGGGCGGCCGGAGCTATGCAGTCCCGCTGCCGCGCCCGGCTGCGGATCCGAATACGTGCCCAGGCAAATTGCCACGGCAAAGAATAGTCGGAGGGTATCCGTATGAAGCGATTTCACGTGCACGTCCGGGTCGATGACCTCGATTCCTCGGTGCGCTTTTATTCGACGCTGTTCGGCGCCGCGCCCGCGGTACTCAAACCCGAGTATGCGAAGTGGATGCTCGACGATCCGCGCGTCAATTTCGCGATCACTGCGGGATCGGCCTCGGTAGGCCTCGATCATTTGGGACTGCAGGTCGACTCGGACGAAGACCTGGCGACTATCGCGGGACGGCTCGACGCGGCCGGACAATCAGTCGTCAAGCAGGAGAACGCCGCATGCTGCTACGCGCGCGGCAACAAAGGCTGGGTATCCGATCCGAGCGGCATCTCGTGGGAAACGTTTCACACTTTCGGTGAGAACACAGTGTACGGCAACGACCGCGCCCCGCGTCCAGCGGCCGCCAAACCGCTCGAGTCTGCTTCGTGCTGCGCGCCGGCCCCGTCTTCGATGAGTGCCTGCTGCGGCACATCGAAAGCGCAAGCGTGAATCGCATCGGGACGATCACGCCGTGGCCAATCGCGAATACAATGTCCTGTTTCTATGCACGGGCAATTCCGCGCGCAGCATCATGGCCGAATGCGCGATCGGACGGTGGGGCAAGGGAAAGTTCCGAGGCTTCAGCGCCGGCAGCCATCCCAAGGGCGCCGTCCACCCGATGACGCTCGAGATACTCCGAGAGCTGAACTACGACAGCTCACACTTGCGCAGCAAGGGCTGGGACGAGTTTGCCCGTCCGGACAGTCCGCCGCTCGATTTCGTGTTCACGGTTTGTGACCAGGCCGCAGCCGAACAGTGCCCGGTATGGCCGGGTCAGCCGATAACCGCGCATTGGGGCGTCCCCGACCCGGCGGCGTTTCGAGGAAGTGACGAAGAGACGCGCCGCTTCTTCTTTCGCATCTACCGGGAACTCGAAAATCGAATCAAGATCTTCACGAGCCTGAGAATCGACGCGCTCGACAGTTTCGCTCTGGGGCAGCGAGTGAGCGAAATCGGCAAAATCAAGCTTCCCGAAGGGCGCGAACAGTAGCTACGTCTCACACCTCGCTCGACACACGCAGGAGTGCGCAATGAGTGCAACGATGACGGTGGCGCAGACGGCGGTGCTTCGCCGGCTCTCCTTTCTCGATCGCTATCTGACGCTATGGATTTTCCTGGCGATGGCGGCCGGGATTGCGCTGGGGGCGGCGGCGCCGGGCGTGCGGATCATCTTCGATCGGCTGAGCGTCGGCACTACCTCGCTACCAATCGCGATCGGCTTGATCCTGATGATGTATCCACCGCTGGCCAAGGTTAACTATGACGAGTTGGGCGACGTCTTTCGGGACTGGAAAATCCTCGGCCTCTCGCTGGTTCAGAACTGGGTAATCGGTCCAATCCTGATGTTCGCACTCGCGATAATTTTCCTTCGCGATCGTCCGGAGTACATGACCGGGCTGATCATCATCGGGCTCGCGCGATGTATCGCGATGGTAATCGTCTGGAACGATCTGGCCGGCGGCGACACGGACTATTGTGCCGGCCTGGTGGCGTTCAACTCGATCTTTCAGGTGCTCTTCTTTTCGCTCTATGCGTTCGTATTCGTGACCGTGGTCCCCCGCTGGCTCGGATTGGGCGGCGCTATCGTTGAGGTCACGATCGGCAAGATCGCGGAAAGCGTCGGTATCTATCTCGGCATCCCCTTCATCGCGGGTCTGGCCACCTGGAAGATTCTCACCGCGACCAGGGGAAAGGCATGGTATCGCGAGCGTTTCGTTCCAAAGATCAGCCCGCTCACGCTGGTGTTTCTGCTCTTCACGATCGTCGTGATGTTTTCCATCAAGGGCGCGAGAATCGTGCAGTTGCCGCTCGACGTGGTCCGCATCGCGATTCCGCTGCTGCTCTATTTCACGATCATGTTCGCGCTCTCGTTCGTGCTGAGCCGGCGCGCCGGCGCCACCTACCCGCAGACCGCGACACTGTCGTTCACCGCGGCCTCGAACAATTTCGAGTTGGCGATCGCAGTCGCGGTCGCGACATTCGGAATCGACAGCGGCGCGGCATTCGCAGCGGTAATCGGGCCTCTGATTGAAGTTCCGGTGATGATCGGGCTGGTCGATGTCTCGCGAATGGCGCAGCGCACCTATTTTGCGACGTCACGCCATCAAGGCAGCTAATCGGTCGTCATCTGAGCGCAGCCCTTCGAGTTCCAAACTCAAGACCGGGCGGGCGTTTGCTCGACGGTAATTCGCTGGTTAACTTTCGTCGCGCCCCACAGCCACGCGTCGAGAGACCACGACCCGGCGCCGGCGCAGATTAGGAACAGCAAGCTCATCGTCATCGCAAAGTCGGTCCGTGCGTCGCTTACCATGAACCAAAAGCCCTGGTCGGGGCGGAACAATTCCGGGACCTTGGTCGTCGCAATCGCCGTCAGGATTACCAGCAGGAGGGGAATGCCGGCGACACGCGTGAACAGGCCGATCAAGACCAGCCCGCCGCAAGCAAGCTCGAAGGTTCCGACAAAATGCGCCGTGAATCCGGGGTACGGAAATCCAATTTTAGTAAACCGAAGAACACCCATGTGAGGGTCGAGGTATTTGAGGATTCCCTGCGTCAAGAAGGTTAGCCCCACAGCCAATCGAATGAAAATCACGCCCCTGACATTCCAGTTGGAAGCCAAAAACTTGTTCATGGTCACTCCGGATAGTTTGGAAGGCCGGTGTGCGTGGATTTGCGCTCTCTGCCTGGCGCAGTTATCCTGATTCGATATCGAAAGACGATAACTAATGGCAGCACCCAGCGCAATCTACTCGGGCCTGATCCGGTTGCACATCCTTCACCATGCGTCGAAAGAGCCGATCTTCGGGTTGGGGATTATCGACGAGCTGGGACGCCATGGTTATCGCCTGAGCGCCGGGACCCTCTATCCGCTGCTGCACGGATTGGAACGCGAAGGCTATGTGCGCTCCTTTGAGAAAAGGAACGGCCAGCATGCCCGCCGTCTCTACAGAGCAACTTCAAAGGGGCGCCAGGCGCTGCGCGAGGCGAAGAGCAAGGTCCGCGAGCTGTTCGCCGAGCTGTTCGAAGATGAGTGAGGACCCCCTGCTGCCGCCACATGCGACTGCCGCCGATACGGCAGCCGTGGCTCGCGACGCATCCGGCAGTGCGTTGAGGCAGATCGCGCTCTCGTTCCTGCGATTGGGCACGACCGCTTTCGGCGGTCCGGCAGCTCATATCGCGATGATGGAGGAGGAGTTCGTTCGACGCCGTGGCTGGGTTTCCCACGCGGATTTCCTCGACATGCTCGGGGCCTCCAACCTGGTGCCTGGTCCGAGTTCGACCGAAATGGCCATTCATATCGGCCATCAACGAGCCGGCTGGAGAGGGCTGGTCGTCGCGGGCGTGTGCTTCATCCTTCCCGCAATGTCGATCGTGATGGCTTGCGCGTGGGCCTACGTGACCTTCGGTTCGCTGCCCCAGGTACAGAGCATTCTGTACGGAGTCAAACCTGTCATCATAGCCGTCGTGCTTCAGGCTCTCTGGGGCCTCGGTCGCACGGCGATCAAGAATGGTTTCCTGTTACTGGTCGGTCTGCTGGCTACGGCGACCGCGATCGCCGGAGGAAATGTATTGGCGATACTCCTGGCCGCCGGCCTGGTGACTGTGTTCCAGGCGTGGGTCAAGGAGCGTCGTCTCTCCGGCAATCTCCTCGCGCTGCCGATGCCTGCCAAATCCTTGATGGCATCGACTCCGATATTGGCCGCAGCGGTCCCGATAGGCCTGTCGGGGTTGTTCGTGGTTTTTCTGAAATTTGGCGCCGTCATCTTCGGAAGCGGCTACGTCTTGCTGGCGTTCCTTCAGGCCGACCTCGTCGATCGATTGCATTGGTTGACTCAGGCGCAACTGCTCGACGCGGTCGCCGTGGGTCAGGTTACACCCGGACCGGTATTCACCACTGCGACGTTCATCGGCTACCTGCTCGGAGGCCTTCGGGGTGGATTGGTCGCAACCGCCGCCATTTTCCTTCCCGGCTTCCTCTTCGTCGCAGCCAGCCGTCCCTTAATTCCGCGGATTCGCCGCTCGAAGATCGCGGCTGCCTTTCTCGACGGCGTAAATGTGGGTGCGGTTGCGCTGATGATCGCGGTTACCTGGCAACTCGGCCGAGCTGCGCTGGTGGATTTCCCAACCGGCGCCATCGCCGTTCTCAGCGCGGCTGTTTTGATCTATTTCCGAATAAACTCCGCATGGCTGATCTTCGCGGGCGGCTTAGGCGGACTGCTTGCGACGCGATGGCTTGGAGCATGAGGACGCCTCGTGTCCGAAGGTAACGGTGCATACCGAAGCAGCGGCAGGCTGCGACGGCGGAGCAGGCGTTATTGGCACGCCGCCGCTTCTGAACTGATATACTACGCCCCATTGATTGCCGTTGTTGCGGAACGGCATCACGATTGCAGCCGGCATGGAGTTTCGACAGCCCCGGCCGTTCGCCTCGGAGATTTCCGTGCGTATATTTCTGGTTCACGTCCGCGACCCTCAATTCTATTCCCTGCCTGCGGAAACCCGGGCCGATAACGGCAACATCCGCATCATGGGGTTCCCGCCGATCGGAATCATGTCGCTTTGTTCGGTGCTCAAGCGCGCCGGACACGAATGCGTGATGTTCGATCAGGCCAACCCGGAAACTCCCGACCAGGTCATTATCGACCAGATCCGCGAGCAGCGTCCGCAAATGGTGGGGCTGAGCTTTCTCAGCACGACCAGTTACCCATACGCCAAGATTCTCGCACGACAGATCCGCGCGATCGATTCCCGGGTCAAAATCGCATTCGGCGGCGTATTCGTGACCCTCAACGCGGCGCTGGTGAAGATGCAATGCCCCGAGGTTGACTTTGTATGCCGCGGCGACGGCGAGCAGTTGATTCTCGACCTGGCCGAGCAGTTTGAAGATCCGGTTGGAGTCGCGGGACTCACCTGGGCTCGCGACGGCAAAATCCTGAACAATCCGACCCGGCCCGCGGAGCGCAATCTCGACCAGTGGCCGTTCCCGGACCGCGAGGGATTGGCGCTCGATTTCATCGAGTCGATGCCGCTGGACGTGCCGGCGGTCCTTTCGATGGATCGTTTCACCACGATGCAGACCTCGCGCGGATGTCCCTGGCCATGCGTTTTCTGCGACATCCCGGTCTTCAATCAGGGCAAGTGGCGTTCGCGGAGCGCGGAACACGTCGTGGCCGAGTTCAAACACTTGCAGGAGCACGGCTACGGAGCGGTCTACTTCGTCGACGATCATTTCCTGCTCCAGCCCAAGCGAATCGAAGCAATCTGCAAGGGGATAGTCGACAATGATGTGACGATCCAATGGGGCTGCGAAGGGCGAGCCGATTCAGTAGCGCAGTATCTGTTTCCTGCGATGGCGAAGGCGCATTGCCGCACCGTGATGTTCGGCATCGAAAGCGGCAGCCAGAAGATTCTCGACCGGCTCAAGAAGGAGCAGACCCTCGAAGAGGTCGAGACCGCCGTCGCCAACGCGAAGCGCGCCGGCATTGAGATCGTGCACGGCTTCTTCACGGTCGGCAATCCCGATGAGACCGTGGAGGACTTGAGAGCCACTTTTGACTTTGCCGCGCGGCTTCCGCTCGACACCTTCAACTTCAACCGGCTGTGCGTCTATCGGGGAACGCCCATGTGGCAGGAGTACTTGAAGCGCGAACTGGTCGATGACGCGCGGGACTGGTTCAAGTACTTCAAGTGCTCGGAGATCGATCCGACCTGCCTGTCCGGCGAGGTGATCAACCGGGAGCGGACCGCCGGCATGCGTCGATTGTTCCTCTACAAGCTGAGGCACTATCCGCTGCAGACCTTTCGGTTGCTGCGCCGCTTCGGACGCTATATGCGAATACGCGACATCGTCTACCTGATTCTCAAGCCCTTCCTGGGCAAGCGCAGCGGTCCCACTCAAGCCGAGACGCTGTCGCGGGCCGTCGAACATCTGGAGATCAAAGATTCCGCAGCGGCGCTCACGCTCGTTCCCGACCATATGCTCGAAGAGGCGGTTGCCGCGTCGAAGACTGAGCGGCAGAGACTGCAACTCGAGTCTCAAAGCCCCTAAAGGAAGCGCGGGTTGATTGGCAGTGCTCCGCTCCGCCCATCGGGCAAAAACCCTCGATCGCGAGTGATCAGATCTTGCGCTTGGTGTGGTGCTCTTTGGCTTTCGGCGTACCTTGCGCCAGGCGCCATTGATCGACCGCCTCGACGTTGAAGCGCCAATCGCTCCTGATCTTGAATCCTGGTATTTGTCTCCTCTTGATGAGGCGATAGATCGTCGACCGTATGGATGGCCGAAGGCTTTGGGCGTCAGATCGTTTTGGTGTCCTTGCCAAGGGTGAGTTGCCCCGACCTCGCAGCCTCGCGTTGGGTCCGTGAAGCAACGTTTATCAAACATCCCTCGTAACACCTTTCAGCGGCGATTTCTCATGCGCGAATGGCCCATGTCTCGCCGAAGAGACTAAGCGTATCCGGCGAACAGCGATGTCTTTCTCCCAGCGCATAGAGCGCAGCGGCCCAGCATCGCAGCATTCCGTTTCCGCCGCGTCCGCGGTTACGAGGGTGCCAGCACCCCTGATCGGCGAGCGCCTGGCTCTGACTTTCGCTCTGGCCGCGGTGTGCACCCTCGAATTGTGGGGGCTTATCCAGTACTTTCCAATCGCCTCGTGGCTCGGCGGTCAGCCCTTTTACACCGACAGCTACGCACTGCACTTCGCGCGCGGCCTGATGGGCCGATCGGCGCTGGAGCGCCATCTGAGGATATGGAGCTATAGCCCGACGCTGATGGCGGGCTATCCGGCTGCGACCAGAACCGAGCCGATGGGCGACGCAGTCGCAATCTGGCTCTGGCTGTGGAGCGGGATTGGCGCTGGGCAATCGATGGCGCAAGCCGCCATCGCGTACAAGCTACTCGTACTTGGATTGCTGCTCTCAGCCCCGTTGACCATGGCGGCCGCCGCCTATTGGTTGAACTTCGATCGGCGCGTCGTACTCGTATCGGCCGTCCTTGGGGCGTTTGGCACCTTCAACTATCCCGGCCTGCTGATGATTCGCGACGGGATGTTTGGCTTTCTGACCGCGTCCTTTCTCTGCGCGGCTTGGGGCGCCCTTTTGTATCGCACGCTCGAGCGGGGCCGCGCAGGCCGCTTTATTTTGCTTGGAGCAAGCGGCGGCGCGTTGACGTATCTTCACCCGCTCACCACGATTCTGATTGCTCCGCCAGCTCTGGCCGGTCTCCTGACATCGCGCAACCCGCGACGGTCCCTCGCCCTGGCAGCTTCACTCGCCCTGGCCTTTGTCCTCTCGCTCGGATGGCTCGCTCCAATCCTGTTCACATTGGGAATCGGGGTCCATTTCTCGAACTGGTGGCAGACGCCGAGAACGATCGCCGGCGGAGTGCGCCTGCTTTTTCGACCGCGCCTGCCCTTCCCGGCGCTGGCGGTGCTCGCGGCTGCTTCATATGGAACCTTACGGGCACCCCTTCGCAGACCGTTCGGCTCGGTCTGGCTCACCGCAACACTGGTGTTCGCCGCCATGGCTTACCTCGGTTCGGCGATTCGAGCGTTCGACAACGTCGAGCCGGGACGTTTTGAAGCCACTTTCTATTTCTATGCGGTGCCGTTCGCGGCAATCGGAACGCATGAATGTTGGCGTCGTCTGCTCCTGCTGCGATCGCCTTGGCGTCGGCTATCGAGGGGGATCGCGTGCAGCGCAGTAGTGTACTTCGGCTTGGTGGCGGCCGCCTCCGTATGGGTCGAAACTTCGGTCCACGGGCCGATCGAGACGGCACTGCCGGCACAAGCGCAAGAACTCGTCGGCTGGATGAAGACGATCAGTCCGGGTTCGAGGCTCGTCCTTGAATCCGGATGGAGCATCGATAAAGAAGGCGGGGTACACCTCCCCTATTTCGGTGCGGACCTCGGGATGCTGTGGGCGCTGGAGAGCGGCCGCGAACTAATCGGCGCATCTCCCAGCGAAGGCTTTTCGAGTTTCAGCTTCGTCGATTTCGGCAACGGCCGGTCATTTGGCCGACCCCTGAACCAATGGGATCCGCGCGAATTCCGAAAGCAGCTCGATCTCTACAATGTCGGCGCGCTGTTGCTTTGGTCGGGAGACGCAAGACACTACTTGGAGCAGGTTCCCGACGTGAAACTACGCGCGGAAAGTCCACCCTATGCTCTCTACGGCGTTGAGGGCCAGCATAGCTTTCTCCTCGAGGGGCGAGCGAGGTCGGTGAGGGCGACCCAGGACTGCATAGAGATAAGAGATGCCCAGCCCGGGCGCTTGATACTGAAATACCACTTCTTGAGAACGATGCGCGTCCGGCCGCCGATGCACTTCGGCCCGGCGTCGGTTGGAAACGGCGACCCTACAGGATTTATCCAGTTGGACAACGATGCTACGCGTGATATCGAGATTTACAACGCGGGCTTCAGCAGCTTCGGGCGCGCCATCGACGCCTGCCGAGACTTAAGCGTCGAACCTACAATTTCGTGGTAGTGTTCCGTGATGGCTTCCCCACGAGTGCCGGCCAAATTCAGCCTCCGATGTAACGATTCCGAGAGAGCGGTCCGCATAATCCACCATCGTCGTGCCGACGGTGGTAGTTGCCACGATAACAGCCCAATACGATTTCAGGAAGAGACCATTGCTGGTCCGCGCTAATCCTACGCCTAGATTGCCAGTGCCCCCAACGCGTTCAAATGGCGCCCACCGCAAGGGAAGCCGATTGCGCCGACGAATCGATGAAGACCCGGTGCCACAGTTCAAGCATCAGCAGGTTCCATAGCAAGTATTGCCATTGCTTGCGGCCTTTGGTGTGCTCCTCGATCAGTTGCTCGATGTACCTTCGGTTGAAGTAGCCCCGGTCGAGTGAACGACGGCTCAACAGCGTGTCGCGCAGGAATTCGCTCAGCGCGCCTCTGAACCAATGATCGATCGGGACGCCGAACCCCATCTTTCGCCGATAGAGGATTTCGTCCGGCAGGATGCTTGCGAACGCCTTCTTCAGGATCACCTTGCGCGTGATCGCGTTCATCTTCCAGCGCGAGGGAAGGCGCGCAACGAACTCCATGAACTTGTGATCGAGCATCGGAGATCGCGTCTCCAGCGATACCGCCATAGCGGCGACGTCGAACTTGACCAGCAGATCGTCGGGGAGATAAAGAGCCACATCCACAGCGAGCATTCGATCCACGGTGTCGTCCGCGTAACTCTGGTACATCAATCTCGAAACGAGTTCCTCGCCTTCGGACAACCGCACGTGAGCGGCGAAATCAGAACTGTAGAGTGCCCGGCGATGCGCGTAGTTGAACTGCGAAAGCAGCGCCGGATAGACCTCGCCTGGTTCGAGCCGGAAGGTTTCAGGAAGGACGGAGCTGTGGCGTTTGAGCCGCCCCTGGGGACCGAAGATGCGGAACGCGACGGCCAGCGCGTGGCCCAATGAATGACGCGCCAGGCGCGGCATCCAACCCACATAACTGGCAAGCAAGCTGACCGAGTGCCGGACATAACCGGCGAAATTTTCGTCACCGCCATCGCCGTTCAAGGCGACGGTCACCTTCTCACGCGCCAGCTTGCACAAGTAATACGTGGGGAGCGCAGACACATCGCCATACGGCTCGTTGTAATGCCATACCAGCCGATCGATCACTTCGAGCGCATTGGGCTCGACCTGGAACTCGTGATGTTCGGTGCCGAACTTGCGTGCCACCAGTCTGGCATAGACGGTCTCGTCATATTCCCTTTCCTTGAAGCCGATCGAGAAAGTTTTTACGCGGCCGGGAGCCAGGCGGCTCATTAGCGCGACCACGGCGCTCGAATCGATACCGCCGCTCAGCAGCACGCCGAGGGGGACATCGCTCACCATCCTGAGTTTCACTGATTCGGTCAGTCTTCGGACGACCTCCTCCTGAGCTTCGCGCGCGCCGATCCGAAGCTTGGGAAGATAGCTGAGTTCCCAGTACCGCTTGACTTCGATTCGACCGTCCTGGAATTGAAGAAAGTGCGCCGGCGGCAGCTTGCGAATTCCCTTGAAGGCGCTGAGCGGACTCGGGACGTAACCGAGCGCCGCGTACATGTTTATGGCCTCGGGATCGGGCTCTGCGAGGATTCCCGGAAAAGCGAGGATCGCTTTGGGCTCAGAGCCGAAGACCAGACGCCGGCCGTCCCAGGAGTAGAAGAGCGGTTTCTTGCCAACCCGGTCGCGCGCCATGAACAACACGCGACGGCGCTCATCCCAGATCGCGAAGGCAAACATTCCGCGCAGCCGTTCGAGGCATTCTGCGCCGAGTTCCTCGTATAGATGCAGTACCACTTCAGTATCGGTGAGCGATCGGAACACGTGTCCACGCTCAACCAGCCATTTCCGATGCTCTGCAAAGTCATAGATTTCGCCGTTGAAAACGATCTGAAGGCTGCCGTCCTCGTTCGCCATCGGCTGACGTCCTTCAGGACGCAGGTCGATGATCGACAGCCGGCGATGACCGAGCGCCACCCCAGGCCCGAGGTAACATCCGCAGTCATCGGGTCCGCGATGGAGCATCGTATCGCGCATCCGCTCGATGACCCGCGAATCGACCTTCTCTGCCGGTGTGACGCTTACTACGCCGCAAATGCCGCACATAGACCGAACACCTCTTCCCTGAACGCGTGAGTCAGCTGCCTGACTCTCCACCCGCGCTGTCGCTGTGAAGCAGAAGGAAGGCGACCAACCCCGCGATCGCACCGCTCGTCGCCACTTTCCGGATGCGACCAGGGCGTTCCTCTTCGTGATCGCGATCCTGCTGCATCAGGGGCCTAAACCGGAATCGGGCAACCCCGCACGCCGCAGGAGCAGCATTCGGCCTCCGTCTCTGAAATTGGTCGGTCCGCTTTCCAAGGCGCTTACGAAGCGCTCACGGAATTTCTCAGGCTGGAGATCGAATGAGCGTCGCGAGCACAGCAGGTAGTTGCTTCGGTCCGCATCACTATATGAGACAACCGGTATGTCGCGCCTGGAGTAAAATGCGATGTCGAAGTTGGCCTCTTCCTCAAGACTCGCGACGGTCCTGCCGTCAACGATCTGAACAAGCTCGATTGCGAATGGTTTCAGCGTTAACGCGCTAGCTATCGCCGGAACTACCACCAGGCGCGCGGCGATCACGACGCAGAAGCATCCGACGAGCGTACCTGCAAAGAGCCCTTCCACCAGGACCTTCGATCTCAGCAGATAGACACCCGAAGCAGCCGCCGCGAGCGGGAGAAAAACTGACGCCACCGGCCGTGCCGCGGCCGTCGCAATGAGCGTTTGGGCGAATCCGGCGCCATCGACGTGCAAGCCACGGATAACTCTCATCAGGAGCCAGGAACCGGAGAGGACCGTCATAGCTTCGAGCAGCAAGGCAGCCAGAGCTACCACAAGCAGCAACAACCCGGACATCCATTTCAGGCCGCGCACCAGAGGCGCGGCAAAGTCCGGGCGCGAGAACGTCTCATTGAGAAACAGGGCAGTGAGCGCAGAGAGCGATGGATACAGGGCAAGCAAATAGACGCCGCGCTTGCTCTGCGGTAAATTGTAGAAAACGAGCACGGCTACCAACCACACCATCAGATACTTGACCCGGGCACTCAACCCTCGCGGCTCGCGAACGAGCTGGACGACCGCGAGCGGAGCTATCGCCGACCAAGGCAGGAAGCCGGCGATCAGCATCAGTTCCATGTAGTAGAAAGGATGCGCGTGAGGCTCCCGCACGGCGTGGCTCGGAAACAGACGATAGAGATTTTCATCGAGTATCTGCCGGTGTACAAAATCCATCCCTCCTTTCAGCCCGGCCAGCAGATACCATCCACCTGCTACGACTGCGACTACCGCGGCTCCCGTCGGCAGCTTCAGGTCCTTGAGCAGGCGCAGACGCCCCTCCAGGAGCATCCAGATCAAAGCTACGAGACCTGGCAGAAACGCTCCGATGGGACCCTTGGCCAGAATTGCTGCTGCCAGCGCCACATAAAGCAGCATTCGGCGTGCGACCAAACCTTCAGCAATCAGCAGGAACTCGAAGAAGGCCACCTCCATGAAGAAGGTCAGCGTCATGTCCACACGAGCGGCCGAAGCCGCTTGCAGGTACTCGAAAGTTGTGGCGAGGATCAGCGCGGCGACGAGGGCGCTTCGCCGGTCGAATAGCCGGCCGACATAGTAGTAGCAGACTGCGATTCCCGCGACTGCCAACATCGCCGACGGCAGACGTACCGTCCACTCATTGACTCTGCCCGCCAGCACCGAAATGAGCGCGCCCAGCCAATACATCAGCGGGGGCTTCCAGGGGAGTCCGATTCCCGTCTGCGTCGGCAGGAGGATGCCCCCGCCGCTGACTATGTCGACAATTCGTATCGCCTCGCGCGGCTCGCCCCTGGTGTAGATCGGATAGCCTCCGAGGTTGACGATAAAGATCGCGACCGCGAAAGCTAGCAGGAAGGGAAACGCGACCCGCGGTTCGGCAATTCGGTCGAGCCACCAGACTTCGCGCGTTCCCGGGCCGCGGGCAGAATCGATTTTGCCTCCGACAATCGGTACCAGGTGGCCCGAGCTCGACTCTGCCATCGGGAGGTCATTTCCTTCAGAACTGCTCGCGTCAGGCACGGTTATCCTTCTGCAGCCAGAGTCTTGAGGCCTGATTTATCGTTGAATTGTGTCGCCGGCACAAACTGCTTTGGATGTCAGGACCGCCGAACCGGATCAGAATTCAAACTTGACGCCGTATTCGGGGCCATAGGTGAACCAGCGGAGGAAATTACCGTCTTCCCGCGAGTCCTCCAACTGGCTGTAGTAGTATAATGCGAAGCCAACCATCGGATGGATCCGCCCGAGCCAAGGGTGCGAGTATAGGATCCGGAAGTGGGCTTCGACCCCGTTCTCTGACGCCCACACGGTTCCCCCCTCGTTGCGCAGCGAGTTCCAGCGGTTGATCCAGTTGCCCTTGACGGAGGTCTCAAACGTGAAGTGTTCGCCAAGACTGTGAAGCGCTTCCAGCCCGATCGTCGGAATTGGTATCTCCTGGTGGTAGAAGTCCTCCTTGGTCTCCTCTCCCGGCGACGATGCTATTACTTTCGCATGGCCGCCATTGATCGCGAAGTTGATGTATGTGTACTCGAGCCCGATTCTTCCGCGCAGGTCCCATCCTTGCAGAGGCTCGGGCCATGTGGACTCGTATTGCTCGAACAGCGGCGTCAGCCGGCGCACATAGTATATGTAGAGCGCGAACCATTCCGGATCGGGGTCGGTGTTGAGGCTTTGATCGCCCGCAATCACGGCGCCGTTGAATTTTATCGGCTGCGAGAAGGTGTGAGTGCCGCTGATGTCGAAATAACGGAATTGGACATTGATCGCGTTGAGCTGGTTGAACCAGTAGCTCAGATCAATGTCGGGCATCTGGACGGTGTTGATTCCGAGTGCGGGAAAGTGAAGGCCGGTACCTTCGATTCGAAACTCACGCACGCGCACGATACTGCCGGAGCCGATGAAGCCCGAGAGATTCTCAAGATTCACCTCGAACTGGCCGGAGCGAGGGTTGAGCAGGTCGTAGGCCGGCGAAGTACTTGCCAGATCCGCGGCCCAAACGGTCGTGCGCGCAAGCGCAAGCAGGGCGATGATTGAAGCAAAACGACGGCTTGTCTTGCTCATACGTTCTTATCGTCTCGCGGTCGAGTGCCATGTGCAAGAGGCTTGCCATCGATCGAGATTGCAGTTATCGACGGCGTAGCCCGTTTTCCATTTCCCGCGTCGGCGGCACTGCGATTCGTCCAAGAATTCGAACACCGGCGTTCAAACATTCGGACAAGGGATTCGGTGGATTTCAAGACGAGGGTGACGGCGCGGCACGCTTGCCTCACGAAATTGGTTGACTTGATGGCTCACGAGCGCGGCATCGCCCTTGCGTATTCTGACGCGACGTTCCTGGTTCCTTCGACCTGGAAGGTCTCGGCGGCGGTCCGCGTTTGACCAGTGGAACAGTGGCGCCTTGACGGAGAGGACTACGCGGGTTGTACTGTGACCATAATGGACGAACATATGCCCGCAAGACGCCTCTGGCCACTGAGCGGACTCGCAATGACAATCGGCAGGGGCGACTCCGACCTCCTGACTAATGACCCCGAGTCGTTTCGTCGCCAGGAGCTTCTCTTTGCCCTACTCAACCTGCTGCTAATCGGTGCGCTGTTGGCGCTGCAAGAGATATCGCTAATCGTTCGCGGCAGACCCTCAGAATCTGTTGTGGTGGTCCTGACGGTTGGCTTCGTGGTCCAGGCGGGTCACCTTACCTGGCTACGCCTCAGGACGTCACCCCTTTCGATCCCAATGCAGCGGGTTTTCACGTTCTGGTCCCTTGCGTTCAACTCAGCGCTCGCGCTCGTGCTCACATTCATCACCATAAAGGGTGACACGGCCTATTACGCCCTGATGTTGCTCCCGGTGCTCGAGGCCGCATTCAGGCTTGGCCTTGGCGCCACAATCGCAGTGGTTGTTCTGGCGGACTTCATCAGTTTCCTGGGAGCATTTGGGCTGCGATTCGGAGAGTATGTCGAAGCGGGCGCCATGTCAGTGATCTATACGGTAATGGGAGTGCTCGTATGGCTTCTGGTTAACAACCTTCGCGAGCGCGAGGCACGTTTTGTGCGCAACCTGGAGGAACTCGATCACACCCGCCAGCAACTGCTCTCCGAGGAAAAGCTCGCCGCGGTCGGCCGGCTATCGAGAGCAATCGCGCACGAAATCCGCAATCCGGTCGCGATGATTTCCAGTTCGCTCGCGACGGCCACGCGCCCGGGACAGGACGAGTCCGAACGGCGGGAGATGTTCGCTATAGCAGCCAAGGAAGCTGCGCGTCTGGAGCGTCTGACCACGGACTTCCTGGTATACGCACGCCCGCGCGCGGCCCAGACCACCCGCGCGAACGTTGCCGACACTCTCAACTATGTCGCTACCGTTGCGCGTGCTCATGCGGCGAACGAAGGCGTCGCGATCGATGTCAGCGCGGACCGCGCCCTGACAGGCGACTTTGACGCGTCACAAATTCAGCAGGCGCTTTTGAACCTGGTCCTGAACGCAATCGACGCGTGCGGCCGTGGTGGTTCGGTAACTCTAAAGGCTGAAACCAACGATAACGGAGCAATACAGATCGAGGTAAGCGACCCCGCCGGTCCAATCGCGACTGAGATAGTCGCCCGCATTTTCGAGCCCCTGTTCACCAGCAAGCCGTCTGGGAGCGGACTAGGACTCGCGATCGCGCGCAACATCGCTCGGGCGCATGGCGGTGATGTCGTACTCACAACTAACGAACCCGGACGGGTATGCTTTTCGATCCAGATTCCGGCGCGTGCCGGCGAAGCCCGTAATGGAAACTCCCATGAGTAAAATATTGCTCGCGGATGACGAACCGCACATGCGGCGAATCCTGGTCTCCAATCTGAGACAGGAACGCCACGAAGTCGTTGAGGCAGCCGGCGTCAGCGACGCGCGGCGCGCCTTGGCCGAGGAAGGCTTTGACGCGGTGATAACCGATCAAAAGATGGGCGATGGCGAAGGTCTTGATGTGCTCGCGGCTGCGCGCGAGGCGGATCCTTCTATATCAGTCGTCTTCCTGACCGCGTTTGCCACCATAGAACTCGCGGTCGAAAGCATGCGACGCGGCGCGTTCGACTTCATCACTAAACCCTTTGTGCCGGAGGTCCTGTTAGCGTCAACAGTCAGGGCAGTCGAGCATACCCGGCTCCTGCGCGAGAACGGAAGGCTCCGCGAGGCGGTCATACGCCTTGAGGGTTCCTCGGAGATCATGGGATCGAGCCCGGCGATTCGTGATCTGCGCGAGAAGATCGCCCGTGTCGCGCGGACCAACGCCACTGTCATCATCACGGGAGAGACCGGGACCGGCAAGGAACTCGTAGCCCGCGCGATTCATCGCAGCAGCAACCGTGCCGCAAAGCCTCTGGTCGCGGTCAACTGCGCGGCGTTTACCGAGACGCTTCTGGAAAGCGAGCTCTTCGGACACGAGCGCGGAGCATTTACCGGCGCCGACCGCATGCGCGAGGGCCTGTTCGAGGCCGCCCACGAAGGCACCCTCTTCCTGGACGAGGCAGGCGAAATGTCCCTGGCGGCGCAAGCGAAGCTGCTGCGGGTGCTCACGGATGGGCTGGTGACGCGAGTCGGTTCGACCAAGCCGCGCCAGGTCGACGTGCGGCTGATTGTCGCCACGCATCGCGATCTCAAGCAGCGAGTACAGGACGGCCTCTTTCGGGACGACCTCTATTACAGGCTCGCTGTCGTTCCAGTGCCGGTCCCCCCATTGCGTGAGCGTAGGGAAGACATACCCATACTCTGCGACCTCTTTCTGGTGCAGGCGGCGCGCGATCTCAAGGTGCCACTGCGGGGAATCAGCGCCGTCGCGCTCGAGGCCCTGATGAACTACGACTTCCCAGGCAACGTCCGCGAACTCAGAAATCTCATCGAGCGCGCATGTATTCTATCGACCGGCGACGAAATTGCGCCGGACAATTTTCCGATGGCAAGGCAGACTCGCCTCGCCGTCGACGTTCGCGCACCGGCCGCACTCACTCCCGATGATCTGGCCGAGATGATGCCTGAGGCGGTGGATCTGCGAGAGTTCCTGACCGCGCTGGAAAGAGCGCTCATTCAACGGGCGCTCAGAGCCACGAACGGCGCGCAGGCCGAGGCTGCACGCAGGCTGGGCCTCTCACGAAGCGATGTCTCCTACAAGTTAGGGAAGCACAACATCAGAAGCGTCGTGAGGTGAGGTCGCGATCACATATGGCGCGCGGCAGAGCTTGACTCGCACTCACACTCGACTTTGTGTTTTGATGGAGACCTTTCGGTTGAGGTTTAATGGCTAGTACTATCGCCAGTAGTTACGTATCCGTGCCGGCTCGCGATGTGTGGGATCTCGTTGTAGTCGGCGGTGGACCGGCCGGCCTCGCAACAGCGATCGTCGCCGCCGAACGGGGGCTTTCAGTGGTCGTTATCGAGCGCCGCGATTTTCCCGCTGATAAGGCTTGCGGTGAAGGCATCGTGCCCTCGGGCGTGAAAGCCCTCGCCCGCCTGGGTATCGCCGGCAGGTTTGACTGCACAAATTCTTTTCCGTTTGCCGGTATCCGCTTTATTCAAGAAGACGGTTCCTCCGCTGAATCTCTGATGCCCACCAAGGGACTGGGGATCCGGCGCACAGTTTTGGTTCACGCGCTCGCCCACCGCGCAGAAGAGCTCGGCGCAGTTTTGCGTCATCGATGCTCGGTCTACAACGTCGAGACCAAGCCATCTGAGGCGGTCATCTACACCAGCGAGGCCGAAGTGCGTGGCCGCCTCGTCGTAGCGGCGGATGGACTCCATTCGTCGCTGCGAAAGGCGTCGGGTCTCGAAGCGCCTGCGGGCCGTCGGCGCCGATTCGCATTGCGCCAGCATTACCAGCTTCGTCCCTGGACCGATTTCGTCGAGGTCTATGTTGATGAGCAGGGCGAAGCCGTCATGACTCCGGTTTCCAACCGAAGTGTCAACGTCAGCTTCGCGTGGGAAGATGGAGTCGCCGAGCGGCCGACGATATCTACGCTCGCAGCACGCTTTCCGTTGCTCAGCGCAAGGCTCAGCGGTGCCCGATCGATATCGTCAGTGATGGGCGCCGGACCGATGGCGCGCGGAGCGACGCGCCGGAATGGCAATCGGATGGTCCTGGTCGGAGACGCGGCGGGATTTGTGGATTCGATCTCCGGCGAAGGCCTTTCGATAGCATTCAACTCCGCACTCATGCTCGGCAAGCACCTCGATGAGATTTTGAAATGTGGAGCGACCCGTGAGAGCATGCAGGCGTACGAACGTGAAGCGCGCCGGCTGTATCGTGGCTACTAGTTCGTGACGAACGGACTAATGATGATCGCCCGTCACACTCGCGTACGGCGAAAGATAATCAATGCGCTGACGAAGCACCCGGCGATCTTTCGAGCGCTGATGGCCGGCGCGATGCAGATGATAATGTCGGCAGTCTGAAAGACGATGAACGACCTTCAGTAGTCGCCCATTTTCCGTACGACCCGATTGTGATCACAGGGAGCAGGACGAACCCATGATCGTAAAGTCACGACTTTCGTTATCGTTACTCTTGCTTGTTCCGCTGATATCGAACTGCTCGAGCTCTCAGCAAATGCCGGCTCAGGCTGCTGCGCAAGGCACCGGTGTCAGTTCGGATCTCCAGGTCAATGGGATTCTCGAGAACTCCTGTTATTCCTGCCATTCCACGGGAGGGAGCGCGCCCTGGTACGCTGCTATATCGCCTACGCATCTGGCCGCCAACTCTGCGCGTAAGGTGCTCAATTTTTCCGACTGGCAAACCTACGATACCGACAAACAAGCTGCTGAATTGAAGAGCATTGAGGAGTCCGTCAGCTCCGGTTCAATGCCGCCAGGTGACTACACGGCACTCGATCATTCCGCGCGGCTAAGCGATGACCAGAAACAAACGCTTCTGAAGTGGGCTTCGCAGGCGGTATCGGCGCATTAGCGGACTGGCCATTTGTGGACGGCAAGGCGAAAAAACCTTATGTCGCAGCGACCGAACACAAATGCGCCACAGTCATTGTTTGGGAAATACCTCAATCCGCAGTGGGCAGTCGGAATAGCTGTCGTCGCGCTTGCCTGTCCGGTTCATGCGGTAGCATCCGCGCAATCGCTCGTTGGAATTCTTGAGGTGAATCCGGATAAGACGCGCGTGGAGTTCAAGCTTGGCGGGGCGCTACACCACGCACGGTCAATTCCGCATCAAGCACGGAATTATCAAAGCCGACTCTGCCAGTGGCAACGCCGAGGGCTCAGTCGTCGTCGATGCCGCAAGCGGCGAAAGCGGAAATTTTTTGCGGGACAATCGGATGAAAGACAGCGTGCTCGAGGCACAGGCCTATCCGGAGATCACTTTCAGTCCGCAGCACATCGACAGCCATCTCGATGACCACGGCAACTTCCAGGCGAAGCTGGAGGGTGTTCTGATGTTACATGGTAGCCGGCACCTGATCGTCGTCGAGACGCAGGGAAAGCTGACAGGCTCCGATCTCGTCGCGGCGAGTCACTTTTCTATTCCCTACGTGGAATGGGGTCTCGAGGATCCGAGCGTTCTCTTTCTGACAGTCGCCAAGGAGGTCGAGATCGACATCGCCATGACGGGGCACGTCACCTGGCTCGCGGCTGAAGGGGCTCAGCACACCGGCCGACAACTCGCGCCCAGTTCAGAGCGAGCTTTGGCCGCAGCCGTTGCTTCACGGAGCGAACCACTGCCTAACAAATGACTTCGGATGGGGGACGCGGACGCGCCGCTCGGTCCAAGCGACGCGAACAGTCCGCCCGGAGAGATGGAGTCGCAAACTCGCAGGCGCCGCTCCCTGGAGGGCGGTCAAGGCGCATCCTGCTGCGCGAGAGCCAAGCCGCTGATCGTGATCTTCGGTCTCAGATCCCAAGCAGCCTCGAAATCGTTGGACGGACCTGCGGCCAAACTTGATCGATCAGTGACCGCCAGCGGCTGCTCCCCAAAGTTCGCGCAGGCGCTGGTCGCGGCCGCAATTGTACCGGTAGATTCCGTACGAGATCGCGTGCGTGCGGCAATACTGCTGATGGTAGTCTTCGGCCGGGTAGAACGTTGAGGCCGGCACAATCTCGGTGACGATCGGGCCGCTGAACGGCTTGGTCTTTTCGAGTTCAGCCTTCGAGGCCAGCGCCTCGCGTTGCTGGTCCGCGTCATGGAAGAAAATCGCAGTGCGGTATTGATTTCCTTCGTCGCAGAACTGCTGGTCAACGACGGTTGGATCGATATTGTGCCAGTACACGTCGAGCAATTTCCGGTAGGTGATTTTCTTCGGATCGTAGGTCACTTCGACCGACTCGGCGTGTCCGGTGGTGCCGTCACAAACCTCTTCGTAGGTCGGATTCTCCTTGTGTCCGCCGGTGTATCCGGCCTGGGTGGACACTACGCCGGGCAATCCGTCGAATGCCGGCTGCATGCACCAGAAGCAGCCGCCGGCGAAGGTCGCCTTCGCCAGGCCGCTGGTTTCGGCCCACGCGTCGTTGTTCGTGGTCTGAGCACTCACAGCCATAAGCAACCCCAGGAGCAATATCGCTCGAGCGATCATGCTTCACCTTTATATAAGCGCAGCACGCGGATAAGCGTAGCACGGCCTCGCGCGCGATTCGCTTTCGTCGCCGGGGGGATCAGATCGCGCTTGCCCGCTCGAAGATGCATACTTGGACCTTCAACTCGCCTGCGATTCGCCTGCCGAATCGTGATGCGGAGTATAAAATGCGCAGGATAATCTGAAGCCGGAGGTCGCTGGCATCAGGCGGTTTCATAGCGCCCGAGCGCAACCGCATAGACCTGAGCGCAAGCGCATATAATAAATAGATGAGGCATTTTGCCGGGGTTTCGACACGGGGCCTCTGGAACCGGGCCGCGACAACGCGCAAACTTGAGACATGCCTTGAAACATCCGATGAGATTTAATAGGACCAGACGTAGCCATGCCAAACGTAACTGAGAATGACCTCGAAACCTTCGGCAAAGAAACGCGAGCCTGGCTCGAAGCGAATTGTCCGCCCGAGATGCGCCGCCCGGTTCGGGGTGAAGAAGACGCATGCTGGGGCGGCCGCCACTGGGTGTTCCAATCGGATGCTCAGCGGATCTGGCTCGAGCGCATGGGCGAGAGAGGCTGGACGGTACCGGAGTGGCCGCGCGAATACGGCGGCGGCGGACTCTCGCGCGACGAGGCAAAAATCCTGCGCCAGGAAATGGCGGCGCTCGGATGCCGCTCGCCACTCGACAGCTTCGGCATCTGGATGCTCGGCCCCGCGCTGCTGAAATATGGAAACGAGGCGCA
>Ga0209517_10002721_pt1 | contig 24600 bp, 25 predicted proteins | sample PeaSoiMetSII2010_FD_187695 | JGI IMG/M metagenome (GOLD analysis project Ga0209517, IMG submission 187695) | Peat soil microbial communities from Weissenstadt, Germany - SII-2010 (SPAdes) (version 2) | ecosystem: Environmental > Terrestrial > Soil > Wetlands > Peat | place: Germany... | reverse complement strand
GCCACTACCGAGTCCACGTCTTTCGCGTTGTATGCTCTGAGGAATTCGTGCCTCAACTGCACTCCCGGTTCGAGGCTGGACAGCACTTTCGGCCCGGACTCCTGCGCCCACGTGTTCAAGCTGAATACTAACAGTAGTGCTGCTAGGTTCCTCATCTGTTCATCTCCAATGCCGCTCGATCCGGGCGGGGATCACAACCGCCGTTCCAATATCGATCAGAGCCACTTCTGTGCGACAGCCTCCTCCGAGCACTCCGGTGATTTGGGATGCCCAGCACTCAGCGTGATCTCTCAGTTTTCCGTTTCGTAACGACATGGGTTGCGTATACTGCCGCGCCCAAAATGGACATTCCAAGCTCCAACGCGGTGGCTTCAACCGCGCTGATGGAGTTGTACAAGCCGAGTCACACTTTCGGCGAGCCACCGAAAAGAAGTGGCAAGTCGGGCGGCAGGGGATTCCCGAAGCTCCATTGCCACGAACGCCAAGAATAGCTGGAAAAGGGGATGGGATGGGAAATGAAGTCCAGCACCCAATGGCTAAGAACCAGAAGTCCAACAACTGCACCTGCGCGGTATTCGCGATAGATGCGTGCGGTCAAGAAAGCCGCGACCACAGACCAGATAACTGACATGAAGAGCCCATGCGACCAAGGGATTCCACTCTTGACACCCTCGATGCCTGCGAAGGCGAACGCGATGGCGAGAACATCCAGTAGCCACGTGGCTAAGAACAAAACGCCAAGCGAGACCTTCGGAGCCACAGGTTTGGCTGCTAGTCCTACCGCGAAGTGTCCAATCCGACCCATCGAGTCCTCTTCAAACAACCCATCAGCACTCAGGATGCCCGTCGTTACTTCCCGCTTCCCAACTGCTGCGCGAGGTAAGTGCCTATGCCCATTTCTTTGATGGAATGAAGCTGCGCGTCCAAGAAGTCTGCGTGCCCTTCTTCGTCCTTGAGCATGCGCTGGAATAAGTCGCCTGATCCGTTATCCCCAGCTTTGGCACAGACATTGATAGCGGAGTTGTACTGGTGTACGGCATCTTCTTCGTCCTTGAGGTCGCCTTCGAGTTGCTGTTGCACATTCGCGCCAATCTTGGGAGTCAGCACGACATCCACCTTTGGCGTGGCATCCAAGAATACGATACGTTCGATGAGACCTTCGGCGTGGCCCATTTCCTCGATTGCACGCCTCTTCAGGAAGTCACCTATCCGCACGTAGCCCCAGTTTTGGCAGGTCTCTGATTGAACCATGTACTGAACGATTGCGGTCAATTCAGAAGCGAGAGCTGCGTTCAATTGCTCGATCACCTTTTCGTTGCCGTGCATAGTTTTGCCCTCCGTCGTCCCCATTTTGCGACCTTGGACAGCAGGGACGATGTGATCCAGCGCACAGGGACGTGGGAGGCAGGCATCAGTAAACCGGGGGTGAATTCCACGTTTCGTGAGAGCCGCTCTTTTGCGCCAGCCTCAAGCAAGTGCAGCTAGACCTGTATTCGGACACGCCGGGACGTTCGGTGTGGGCACAGTTGCGGTCTTTAGAGATGCTGCTCCGAATTGACCTCCCCAACTTTCTGTTAGATATTGAGACGGAATGGACGCCGAACAAAACATTGCTGAAATTCAGTGGCTAGAGCATGTCTTCGCGCTACCGGACACCCGACCGCTGAGCCCCAGCGATATCTCTGCTGCCAATCGAAGGCACGACGAAATGCTCGCAAATAGCCCGTGGTTCCGGCTGTGGCAGAGATACGGCGTCTGTTGCCGATCTGAAGCAGAAGGCGGGCTTCGGATTCAAAGCTAGTGCCGCCTCCCCCGTCTTGAAGACCTCGGATATTGGAGGGGTTAGCGGATCGAGAGAAGCAATCGATGTATCAATTTGGAAACAAGCCTTGGCGTTAGGCTCACAAAAAAGGAAGAGCATCTTGGCCGCCAGAATTCTCATGGTTCTTAGTGCGAGCATTATCTTTACGCTCGGAGTAGTCCACCTCGTCTATACGTTCTGGGGGCCAAAACTCACCCCTCGTGACCCCGCGCTGCAAATCAGCATGAGCCAGATTTCACCTGTCATTACGAAAGAAACAACTATGTGGCGATGTTGGATGGGCTTCAATGCCAGCCATAGCATTGGACTTATTTTGTTCGGCTTGGTTTTCGGTTATCTCGCATTGGCTCACGGTCAACTCCTCTTTCAGTCACCGTTCCTGCTCGTTGTCGGGCTGGCAATGCTTGGTGGTTTGGTTGTGCTCTGCAAGGTCTATTTTTTCAGTGTGCCTCTCACGGGCGTCTGCATTTCTTTGGCCTGCTATCTCGCCAGCATTGCGCTATCGCGGGCCTAACCATGCAATCGAAGCGCAGGAGCGGGACGCAGGCTGAGTCGGCATTTTTCTTCTTTTGTCACGGACATTCCTTATCGCAAGCGCCCACGGTCTTATAATTTAGAGGGCATTCGCTACTCCTCCGGAAGCTTGTCTTCGAGTTCACTGGCCAGCTTGTGCACGTCTGTTGTTTTGCTGAATGACTGAACCTCTTGCTTGGAGGAATCGACGTTCATACCCACGTGCTGGGCAAACGTCAGAGCAAGTACACCCTTGACGACTTGGCTGGGCCTCGTGCCACACATGGGTCCGTCCGATCATTCCCTGCGTCTCCCGAAAACGAGGAATGCGCCTCCCCAGAGAGTGACACGGTGCAATTTGCGCGCGGACCACAGATCGACCACCATCAAAGCCAGGAACGAATACGTAACCATTCCGGAGAAAGGAAATGCTCAAATCGCCGGTCGATTCGTTGTGTCGAGGTTGTCAGCATAGTCCTCAATCCCGAAAGGCATTCCTTCCTCTGCTCAGAGCCGCGGCGGCTGAACGTTGCCGTACTCGTAGCGCATCGAGCTATGGCTCTTGCCCAGCTTGCCGCCAACATCGGTGTCGAGCTCCTCGCGCAGAGGCAGTCCTTTGCTACTGGATATCCATACCTGCACGTCCACCTTGTCATCTTCAGTTTCAGTGTGCGTGCTATACACAGCGGCCGCTTCACCGTTCACCGATTCCTCGCGCAGATAGCGGCAAGTCATCTTGGAGTTGTTCTGGCTATCTTTTTTTTGCTGGAGTATGTCCTGCGGCGTGATTGTGCTCCGAGTCCAGTGATCGTTCACCTTGACGTAGATCGCACCGCCGACATAAATCGTCTCGGACGTCGTGGGCTTGCCGCCCGGGCGGAAAGCGGCAGTTCTCGTTGTGTAAATGTGAGTCGGCGTCGTAAGCACCTTGCGCCCGACTGTCGGACACCACTTGGCAAGTGCCATCTGCCGCCTGCACAGGCGGGGAGAGGAATGATACCGCCAGCAGCAAAGTTGCGAGAGCAAAAACCATTGAAGCTATTGAGCGATGCATGAGGTGCCTCCTGATACGAATTATGGCCACTCTCTTGCCAACTGGTTAGCGGTGCAAAGTCCCCTAATTTCCATAGCGTTCGCAAGAACGATGAGACTGTAACTTCAAATTTGCTTGCGTATGTGCACGATTCACTAATCGCGGGTAGGAGAACCGCGCCGCAGCGCGGTTCTCCCCTTCGCGGCCTATCGAGTTTTCGGTACGGCGGGACCCGATTTGTTGGTCATCGACGCATGCGGTGAGCGTTGTTTCTCCCGCATTTCCTTCATGCGCTTCATCATTTCGGGATGCCGCGCCCACTCGATGCTCGCCTCTTCCGGCGCGCCGTAGAGTTCGGGATGGAGATAATGGCCCGCCTCGCGGCCAAGCTTCGGCGCCTCCACCGGAACGCGATGCGCGTTCGCCCACGCGTCCTGCCGGATACCGGTCACCTGCCATGAGATTTCGACATTCGGTTTGTCGGTCTTGACGGTGAAGGAGTGGTTGGCAATCTTCGACGCAATCCACGCCTGCGCCGGTTGGCCGATCGCCGTCAGCTGATAGCGGAAGTCCCGATTGAGGGCCTCAAACCAGTCCGGTAACTCGACGACCGCCTCGCCGCTGGCGTCGGTGGTAATGTTGCCGTTATAGATATTCAACATGTCAGGCGATTCGACGGCGGAGTGGAACAGATATTTATTGGCGGGATCCAGCGGATGGTCAATTCTTGTGGAGCTAGAATTACCGTAAACGCCTCCATTCACATAAATATCCCCGTCAAAGTAACCGGCAAAGGGTCCGAAGTCACTAGTTGGACCGCCTGCGTAACCACGAATTCCGTCACCAGCGGCGTAGGTGTTCACGCTAGCAGCTCCGGTGAAAACGCCACCGGCTCCGTTATAGGCTCCGCTACTGGCACCGAATGCCGAAATTCCGTTGCCTCCGTAGCTTGACCCGGACGTGAGATCGCCGGTATTGCCATAGGCGTTGATCCCGTCGCCGCCGTTTTGGCCTGAGCCGCTCGCCGCCGCCCCGCCCTGGGCGTAGATTGCGGGATACGCGTTTGAGGAACCGACAACTCCTAGCTGCGACCCCGGACTGGCTGTTCCAACCGCGACTTGCCCGCTCTGGAGGATCGACATGCGGCGGGTGTAGTTCGTGTAGAAGTCGAGGCCAAACCGAGTGAGACCGAGCACGCGATTCGAGGCGATGCCTTCACCACTGCCCCCGCCACCAAACCGAAGTCCGGGAGTTGGGCCGCCGGCATTCTGCCCAAAGCCGTCTGCATCGATAATCGCGGCGCCCGCGGTCGAGGTCACTACCAGAGTGGCTCCACCCAAATTTCCCGTCGCGGTCAGATTCGCCGTGTTGGTATTTCCCTCCAGCCAGATCGTGCTTTTGCCAGTGAGGTCCGTGATGCCGAGATTGCCCGCGCCTTCCGCATTGCCCGAGCCTGCGGAGATGATGTTCCAGGTGTGGCCGCCCGCACTGCTATTGGACAGCGCGAGCCAGGTTCCGAACGACGTCGCACCGCCCACCGAGAGCGGCGTGTAGCCATTCGTGCTTGGCGGTACTCCAACGCCCGCATTCGCTTTAAACTCTTGCGGCGCGGTGAAATCGTTGGCCGTGCCGAGCTGCGGAATAGTGGCTGTATTCAGGTTCAGCGTGACCGCGCCCGTGGTGCCGCCTCCGGTGAGCCCGGTGCCGGCGGTGACGGCCGTAATCGTGCCCTTGCCGGTGCCGGGGAAGGTTTGGCCAGCGGCAAAGGTGATCAGGCCTTTGTTGTTGATTTTCAGTCCGGTCTCGGCGGGAGCTGCGGTACCCGAGCCGTATAGCAGATCGAGCGTGGCGAATGGTGCGGCAGTATTGTTGCCCGCCGGCGCGGCTTGCAGTTGAAACGTCTGGGGAACCGCGATCGCCGAAGTGCTGTTGAACGCCGAGGCTACGAAGTCCTCTGGCCGTGAGCCCTTGCCGACGGTCGCCGTGGCTACGCCCAAGGCCGGCAGGTTCAGCTTGCCGGCGACGTTGATCGCTGTTGTGCCCGTCTGCGTCAGGATGGAGTTCTGAATATTGGTCGCCGTGGTGAATAGAGGGATGGCGTTGGCGGTGCCTCCGGTGGTGGTTACGTTCGACGCCGCCGGTGGCGGAGCAGTTGCCGGCGTAATAACGTTGGTGGGAATCGCGGCCGGTGACATGCTACTCACTGCCGCTGGCGCGGCCAGCACAAACGCCGAAGGCGGCAGTCCGCCTACAGTCTGTGCGTCCACGGCTTTCAGAGCGTAGGGTACCGCTAACAACATCACTCGAGGCTGCTCCTCCTGGCCTTGTACTTGTACGCCCAACCAGCGCGCCTCCCCCGAGGCGAAGACGCTCGTGGGCAGTCCCTGGCTGGTGGTCGAACCCAGCGCGACCGTGTAGTGTCCCGTACGATTGGGCTGGACGTTCTGCGTCTCCATCCACAGCGGCGCACCGCCCTGGGAATCCGCATAGAGTAAGAATGTGACCCCGGTGAGACTGGTTAGCGGCTTTCCGTCAACGGCGTTCAGCGTGCCGCTGAAATTGATCAGAGTCGGAACCACGGGGTTGGAAGAAGAGGTAGTCGATTGCCCGACAACCATGGAAACCGCGATGCAGATCAACCACAAAAGCACGCCTGTTCGAATCCTGTTGCAGAACACGATTTCTCCTAGATTGCCTCAGATTGCGCCCGCCCACGCTGGCCCCGATATCAGCGGTACGTCGGAATGGCGTTCTCGGTCGATCCTTCCTCGATCCTGCGACTCCTCTGCCCCAATCAGTGAGCCGAGGTGCAGTGTTTAGCAAACCGCCTTTTTCCGATGCTGCCGCTCGCAATTATTCCCTGGTTTCCACCTGCGCTGATCACCACGGTGTCGATTTCGGAACCACCCTCCACCACGACGAAGTTTGCGACGACCGGCGGTCGGCCGTCGGTGAAGTTGATGGTGAAGGAGCCGGTGCAATCGGAATTCACCGTGTAGGTCCCGGTGGCCGGGTTGTGGGTGAAATCGGCGACGACTTCGCCACTCACCGTGACTGTATCGATCTGGGTGAGCCCACCCTTGCCATCGAACTCAGTCATCGCCACGCCCACCTGTGGACCCGTCGGTCCCAGGCCTCCCAATTTGTTGCCCTGGATGGTGAATCCGTAGTTGCCAGCGATGAGTTTGTTATTGCAAGCAAGAGACTCACTCTGCGCGTATCCTGAGCCCAAAGCCCCGAGCATTAGCAGAACCAAGGCGGCCACATTTACAACTAGCTTCTTGTTCATAAACTCTCCTCATTCATTGTTTTCTTGTTTTCCTCAGCGTGCCCCCCGCTTTCATTGCGGAGCAACTGCCGAAGTGTGTGTACTCTTAGCGCGGGGCCCGAACCCAGTCAATTGACCCGCCCTAACTCCTCCCTGACTTGCTAAGAGAAAGCTGCCGAAGGAGTTATTGAGTTCCCTGAACTGAAGTCTGGAGATAAAATCAGGTTGCTTGGGTGGAGGTTAATGGAAACGCCCGCCAGTTCCAGCCGTCGTGTTCGCACCGGACTCTTCGAAATTGACTTCGGCTCTGGCGAAGTCCACAAAGAAGGGCGAAAAGTGCAAATGCAGGAGCAGCCTTTTCGGGTCCTGGCCATCCTGCTGGAGCATGCTGGAGAAGTCGTCACCCGCGAGCAGTTGCAGGCGAAGTTGTGGCCGGCCGACACGTATGTGGGTTTCGATGAAGGCCTGAACACGGCCATCCGGAAACTTCGGGTTGCCTTCGGTGACTCCGCGGAGAACCCCCGATTCATCGAGACAGTTTCCCGTCGAGGGTATCGCTTCGTCGCGCCGATTCGTGAAGCCGTCGCAGTGACTCCTCAACCTTTGGAAAGCGTCGCTGCTCCAGACGCTGCAGGCCTGGTAAAGCCTCCGGAAACAGATACTGGTCCTGCACCTCTCGGCACGGACAGACCATCCGCCGGACGTGCCAACCCTTCACACCCAATCGGACTCTTCTCGGTCATCGGAGCGTTGGTGCTGCTACTCCTGGGCGTTGGCGTTTATGAGTTTCGTTCGTTTTCCCGGCGGGCATCTTCGAACGCCGGAGGCGACGTTGCGGTACCTCGTACTCGTGTCCGCCGCTCCGTTGCGGTGCTGGGATTCCGCAACCTGCCGGGGCGTCCCGAAGACAATTGGCTGTCAGCCGCCTTCTCCGAGATGCTGAGTACGGAGCTCGCAGCTGGGGGCGAGTTGCGCCTGGTCTCGGGTGAAGATGTGGCCCGGGCCAAGAGCGAACTACCTCTTACCGATGAAGACACCCTGGCGAAGTCCACGCTAGAGCGTTTGCGGACTGATCCTGGTGCCGACGTAGTCGTGGTCGGCTCCTTTACTCCGGTCCATGGCAACGGGACGAATCGTATCCGCCTTGATATTCGTCTGCAGGACACCGGGGCTGGCGTGACGATCGCCGAAGAGTCCGTCACGGGCAGCGAGGAGGATCTTTTCGAGCTAGCTTCCCAGGCAGGCATTCGCCTTCGCGAGGCTATGGGTGTGAGCTCTCTTTCCCCCCAAGCCATGACCGCGGCCCGCGCCTCGCTGCCTTCCAATCAGCGCGCTGTCCATCTCTATACAGAGGGTCTCGCTCGCTTCTGGGCGTTCGACTTCCTTGGCGCTCGCGATCTGTTGCTCAAAGCCATCGCCGCTGACCCCAACTATCCCTTGGCCCATTCTGCCTTGTCGGAAGCTTGGGCGCACTTGGGTTACAGCGCCAAAGCTCTCGCTGAGGCCCAGCGCGCACTGGAGCTCTCCAAGAACCTTTCACAGGAGGAACACCTGTTTATCGAGGGACAATTTCGGCAAACTATCAAGGATTGGCCCAAGGCGGTCGAGGCTTATCAATCGCTCTTCAATCTTTTTCCCGATAATCTCGACTACGGGCTGCACTTGGCTTCGGCCCAACGCCGGGTGAAACCGGCGGACTCTCTGCGCACTTTGACATCGCTTCGTTATCTTCCATCGCCCGCCGGGGAAGACCCGCGCATCGACATGACCGAGGCGTCCGCCTGGATCAATCAGGACTTCGCGAAGGCACATGCCGCTGCCGAGCGCGCCATCGCGAAAGGCAATGCGCAGGGTTCGCATCTCCTTGTGGCGCGCGCTTACGGAATACTCTGCCAGCAAGGTCCCAGCGTCGGCACCACGACCACGGAAGCTGTTACCGCTTGTGAGAACGCCAGGCAGAGCTACGCTGCGGCGGGAGACCGTGACAATGAGGCACGGACTCTAAACGATTTCGCAGCACTCTACTACCAACAGGGGGACCTTGCGCGCGCGGAAGCGATGTGGCGCGAAGCAACGCGGGAGTTTCGCCTGGTCGGCGATACCGAGGGCATGGCTGCTGCTTCTAACAATCTGGGCGATGTTTTTCTCCTGCAAGGGAATCTGAATGACGCCAAGAAGTTCTTGGAGCAGTCGATCCCTGACTACCAGGCTATCGAAGACAAGGACGGCGTAGCCCGCGCCCTTAACGATCTCGGCGATCTGGCGCGTCAGAAGGGTAATCTGGAAGCCGCGCTAACTACCTATCAGGAAGCCAAGGCGACCGCCGAGGAGATCGACGACAAAAGCGTGGTTGCTTATGTGCTTACGGGGCTGGGAGATGTGCTCGCGGATCGAGGCGATCTTGCGGCGGCTCGAAAGTCCTACGAAGAATCCCTGGCGTTGAGAAACCATGCTGGGGAGAAGCAAACCGCGGTGGAAACTCAGGTCGCGTTGGCCCAACTCTCAATCGAGGAGGGTCACGCGGCCGATGCCGAGGCCGTGGTGCGCGAATGCAGGCGACAGTTTCATCAAGAGCAGCAGGCCGATGACGAACTGACCGCCAGTGAGGTGCTAATCCAGGCCTTGCTCGCGCAGGGCAAAAGTGGGGATGCGCAGAAAGAGATCGAAGGAGCCCAACCCCTGGCGACGAAAAGCCAGAACCGCCTCGTCCGTCTCCAATTTGCATTGGCATCGGCGCGCGTGGTTTTGGCTTCGGAACATCCCGAATCAGCGCAGCGGCTGTTAGAGCGGACTATCCGAGAAGGGCGCGGGCATGGATTCCTGGGCGTCGAACTTGAGGCCCGGCTCACACTTGCAGAATTGGCAAGAAAGACAGGACACATTGGCTCATCACAGGAGCAACTGATTTCTTTGGAGAAGGCGGCGCGTGCCAAAGGCTTCGGACTGATCGCCCGTAAGGCCGCCGCCGGACTCGCTTGATCCCGTATAGTCTTTGTCTCCAAGAATCGAACCTGGCCAGAACGATCTCGATTCGACGATCATGTACTCCGTCAGGCAGACGACTACCGAAAACCACGCTGGAGGGTAAGCGTCTGACCAACCCACCTGTTCGAATCGCGGGGTGTGTGTTGTAGTGTCCGGATGACTGCAAAAACAGAGTTATCAACACCCAAGAGACGTTCACGAGCGGAAGTTCAGCAGTTGGTGGCTGAGTTTGTGAGCAGCGGTATGCGGCGGAGCGAGTTTTGCCAGAGTCGGGGTTTGAGTTTCAGCACGCTGGATCGCCATCTGAAGAAACGGCGTTGGAAGAGAAGGTTTAGACCGGTTTCTTCGGCGGGCCGGTTCGTGAAGGTAGAGTTGGCGGCCAAGGAATCGCCCACGCACCTCGCGGCGACATGTGGGCTGGCCGTGGTGCTGCCGGGCGGGCGCCGGATCGAGGTGCATCCTGATTTTGATCCGAGTACTTTCGAACGCCTATTGGGCATCCTGGAGCGGGCGTAAGCCGTGTTTGGGCTGGGTCCAGCTACGCGCATCTATCTGGCAGCCGGGGTCACCGACATGCGCAAGGGGTTCGAGGGGCTCTACGGTCTGGTTCGGGATCGATTGTCGTGTGAGCCTCTGAGCGGGCACCTGTTCTTGTTCTGCAACGCCCAGCGCAATCGGTTGAAGGTCCTCGTCTGGGATGGTAGCGGACTCTGGGTCTGTGCCAAGAGGCTAGAGAAAGTGCGTTTCACCTGGCCGCAATCGGGCGATGCGCAGGGTAAGGTCACCCTGAGTCACGAAGAGCTCTCTCTATTGCTGGGTGGAATTGATCTGACTAAAACCAAGCACAAGCGGTGGTACCGGAAGGCTCTGCCAGAAGGACATGCTGCCGCATGAGTTGGCTGCTTGAACGTTTCGAGCAACTCTGGTAAATCAATAACCCATCGTGAGCGCGCCTTCTATTCCTTCCGCACCAGCCGATCTGGAACTCATCGCACAACTTAAGAGCAAATTACAGTACGCGGAGCTGCGGATTCGTGTGCTGGAAGAGCCTCTGCGGCTGATGCGGATCGAGAAATATGGAGCTGGTGGGGAAAAACTTTCGCAGGCGCAAATGCAATTGTTCGAGCTTGAGCCTGTCGGCAGTGAAATGATCGAGCAGGCGGAAAGCGAGCACGCGCTCTTGCATTGCTTGACCAAGAAATCCGTCAAGCATCCGGGTCGCCAGGAATTGCCTGCGAATCTTCCGCGTGTAGAGCGGATACTGAGGTGTACGCCGGAACAGTGCGTGTGCCAGGGCTGTGGGAAAGAAACGATCGTGGTCGGCCACGAGGAAAGTTCCCAACTGGACGTGGAACCGGCGAAGTACTTCGTACTGGTCACGAAACGAGAGAAGCGGGCTTGCCGGTCATGTGAGGATCTCGGCGTCGTCTCAGCGCCCCTGCCGCCACGGATCATTGAGAAGTGCCTGGCGAGTGACCGCATCGTCATCGACACAGTCGTCAGCAAATATTGCAATCACACGCCCCTGCATCGGCAGAGCATGATTCTGGAAAGAGATCTCGGTTTGGAAATCAGCCGCGCAACGCTGGACGGCTGGGTTCTGAGAGTTGGCGAGTTGCTGATTCCCATGGTAGCCGCGATGAGGCGAGAGTTAATCACCGGAACTTACATTCAAGCGGATGAAACCCCAGTTGATGTGCAGACACGCGAGGGCCGAGGTAGGAACCACCAAGCGTATCTGTGGCAATACAGTCGCCCCGGAGGAACCGTGGTGTTCGATTTCCGCTTGGGTCGCGGACGCGATGGGCCGAAGCGGTTCCTGGGACAGTTCGAAGGCATTCTCCAAACCGACGGGTACGCCGCGTACGATCAGATCGGCGGCCCGAGATTGGTACATGCCGCTTGTTGGTCTCATGCAAGAAGACAGTTTTTCGAAGCAGTGCAGCTAAATCCCCGAGACCCGGTTGCACCCCCGATTGTGGCTCAGATGGACGAACTGTTTGGCGTCGATGCAGAAGCTCGCCGCAAAGCGCTGAGTATTGCGGCGCGCCATAACCGGCGTCAGGAAGCAACCAAGCCTCTTCTCGATGATATTCGTTCCAAGATCGACGCAGCGCAGTCGATTGCACTGCCCTCGAGTGCACTAAGCAAGGCCTGCCAGTACGCGCTCACGCTTTGGAAAAAGCTCACCCTCTTCTTGGAGTATCCCGAATTAGAGCTAAGTACCAATCTGGCGGAGAATTCGATGCGTCCTGTGGCACTGGGCCGGAAGAACTGGATCCACATCGGTAGCCCGCAAGCGTGACCGAAGATTGCAGCGATTCTCTCGGTCGCAGAAAGCTGCCGTCGGCTGCAGGTCCCGGTGCGCGATTATCTCGCCGCGGTTCTCCCCGGGCTTGCCGATCTCCCGATCCGGTGCCTTCCAGACCATACTCCCGCAGTGTGGGTCGCCCGGCATTCATAGACCTAAGCGACCGAGGCATTAGCGTGAAGTGATTTTGCGATCAAAAACCCATAGTTTCCTGTTTGCCGGAGGACATCGGAAGTTTCACTTTCTCGGGACTTTCTCGCTCCGGTTTCATTCAGTAGCCGAACAATCGCGGAAGTGCCGTGGTTAGTGCAGGAATGTAAGTGATTAAGAGAACTCCCAAGGTTAACACCAGTACTACGGGTAAGACCGAGCGCAGAACTTCCGGCACCGACTTCTTGAATCGATACGATGACATTAAGAGATTCAAGCCAACGGGGGGAGTCAGATAACCCAATTCCATGTTTGCCAGGAAGATGATCCCGAGTCGCACGGGATCAATCCCAAATGCGGCTCCCAATGGAACCAACAAGGGAACCTCAACCACGATTGCGGGATAGATTTCCATCAGACAACCGACCACCAGAAGAAAAACATTTAAGAGAAGCAGGAACAGCAGTGGAGAGTGAATGGTATGCGTTGTCCACGCTACCGCCTGCGCCGGGACCTCAGCGTCGACCAGATAGTTGGTGAAGCCGAGCGACACGCCCAGAATGAGCAACACTCCTCCGATGAGTAATCCACATTCCGCCATGACTCTGGGCAGGTCGCGGAAGATGCGCAGATCGCGATGGATCAATGCCTCGATCAGAAATGCGTAGAACGCTGTCACCGCGGCCGCCTCAACCGGCGTAGCGAGGCCGCTGAACAGGGCTACTGAAGCCACGACCGGCATGGCGAGTTCCCACTTGCCATCCCACAGCGCGTTCCGCGCTTCCCCCCATTCAAATTTCCGCACCGCAGCGCCGCTGGCCGACCCTCGCCGGATGCCCCAGATGGCGGTTGCCGCCATCATGACAAAGGCGGGGATGATTCCGCCAAGAAACATCTGCTTAATTGGGACTCTGGCCACGATGGCATAGACGATGAGAGGCAAACACGGGGGAAGCAGCAATCCGAGCGAACCTGATCCAGTCAGCAGACCGAGCGAGTCTTTCTCCGAATACTTAGCGCCGGTTAACACCGGCATCAGCAGGCCGCCGAGCGCCAGGATCGTAACGCCGGACGCTCCCGTGAAAGACGTAAACAAGGCGCAAACCAGCACGGTTACGATCGCCGGTCCACCACGGAATTGTCCGAATAGCGCGTAGAACACACGCACCAGTCGTTTTGGCGCGCCGCCCTCGGCCAGGAAATAGCCCGCCAGCGTAAAGAGCGGCAGAGTCGGGAGAACTGGATTCGTCACCAGCGTGTACTGTGCGATAGGAATCGCCGCAATCGGCTGGTCCACGCCCCAAAACAAAATCAAGGCTGCGCCGCCCAGCGTCGCGAAAGCCGGCATACCCAGCACCGAAGCCAGAAACAGAATGAACAGCGCAATTGGAACAAAGTGGTGCAAACCTCCCGGCCAGATCATCACGGCTCCGGCGAACAAGGCAGCACCGAGGCTTGCCGATACTCGCGGGGCCCACCTTTTCGATGAGTGAATGAGAATTCGGAGCGCGATCACGGCGAACCCGAGCGGAAGAACCCACTCGACCACCCATATCGGAATGCCGAAAGCCAGGATTGTTCCCGCCTCGCGCTCGGTCGCGACAAATTGGTAGGAAGCCAAGGACAGGAACGCTGAGATGGTAGCCGCCACACTGCTGGTGAAGATGCGCGCGGCACTTTTCAATCGCCCATGCAGGGCAGTTTCTCCCAGGGTAGAGAGCGCGAGCAGCCTTCCTTCGCGCGCCGCGATTGCTCCGCCCAACATCCCCACCACGAGGACCATGTGCTGAACGATGGTGGTCGAAGCAGGAATTCCCAGGTGAAAGGTGCGGCGCAGAACGCTCTCCGCCAGCGGGATCAGGACCATAACGAACAGGGCGACTGAAACCAGGGTATTCTCCACTGTTCTTAGCAAGGTTTTCTCCGAAGTGATATTCGGGTCGGGAGGGCCAAGAGAGCCCGCAGAAGTGAGAAGTTCACCGCTCACTTTCCGGATGCTCCCGCCGTGGCGCGATAGTCGTGGAGCAGTTGCATCACTTTGTCAAACGTCTCGGCGGGAACAATGTGGCCGCGAATCGCCGGATAGAGGCCCTCCGAGAATCGCCGCCATTCCTCTTCTGCTTCCTTGCTCACGGGGCGAACCTGAAGACCCCGCTTCTGCATGGCTTCGATCGCCTCCTGGTTTTCCTTGCGGTTGTTCGTCTGAAACCCCTGACCGCAATCCGCTGCTGCTTTCAGCATGTCTTCCCGCTGGCCCGTCGGAATCGCATCCCAGCTCCTCTTGGTCATGATCAAGGCGCCCACGAGCGGGAGCCAGTTTATTTCCAGCATGTGGTGAGTCGAGAGGTAAAACTGGTTCGAGTCCGCGTGGAGAGGAATCGTCGGCAACGCCTCGAGCATTCCGGTTTGCAAGCTGGTCAGCACATCCGACCATTCCAGCAACACCGGATTGAATCCGGCGGACCTGTAGAGTTCCGCTTGAGTCACGTCGCCCGCAGTTACAAAGATCTTCATCTTCTTGAAATCCTGCGGCAACATCCCCGGCTCTTTGGAAAAAAGCCTGACCCAGCCGCCATCCACCCAGAAAAGGACGACAAATCCTTTCTCCGCGAAACGGCGATCGAGATCCGGCGCCAATTTGTTTCGAACGTACGCCGCCTCATCGAGCGACCGGTATACCAACGGCATCTTCTGCAGAGCGCCCACTGACGGATCAATCGCCGAGAGTCCTGACACCGTGAGCACTGCGGCCTGGAGTTGGCCCACGCGCATTCTGCGCACAATCTCATCTTCGCTTCCCATGACGCCGTCAGGATAAATCGTGAGGGCAAGGGAGCCATTCGACGCCTTCTTCCACTTCTCCCCCATCTCCTGCAGGCTGTGATGATACGAGGTGCCGGAAGGAATCAAAGTTGCCAGCCGAATCCGCGTCTGCCCCAAGCCATTCGAAGAAAGTCCCACCGCGAGCAACCCAGCTGCGACGATCATTCTCCCGGGCTTGTCATTCATTCCAATTTTCACAGCGCACCTCAACCTTATTTCACGAATAACTCGTCTTCGCGAGCAAGCAGCCAGCGCGCGCGGCGCTGCATGATCAGATTCGTGAGTCTCCACTCCGGCCGCGCGTCTGGATTTACCGCTAAAGCCTTCTTCAGCAAGGATTCGAATTCTTCAGAGTCTTGTTTGCTCACCGAAACGGTTGTCGCCAGGGCCACATAGGGTGCGGCGCTTTGGCCCGCGGTAAGTTCAACCGCGCGATCGAAGTGTTTCCTGGACCGCGGAGCGAAGTCTCCGCTCGCCGTTCTGCGGACGGCTTCGTAGGTAATCAAGAAATTGTGAATAGCACCGAAATCATAATCAGGATTCAGTTCTAGAGCTCGGTCAATCAGCGCCTCGACAATGGGCTGATCGGCAATCATTTCCGGGTCGTCTTTGGAAACCGAGATGGCAGCGCCCCAGGAAACGGCCGTCCAGTAGAGCAGCGGCACATCCTTCAATCTCGCATTACGAACCGCTGTTTTGGCATCCTTGCGGAGATTTTGTTCAAAATCGCGGTGGGTAACTTCCAGATCGCGCAGCCCATAGTTGCGCGCCCGCAAGTATAGATGCCTGGCACGAATTCGCAAGTAATCAGCCTTGGCCAGATCTTGACCCTCGGTCTCCTCGGCGGGCACTTGAACATACACAAACGCATACTGGGTAAAACCGCTCGATGCTGCGAGCAGAAGTCCTCGGTGGTTCGGGCTCTCTGCCAAGAGACTCTCCATCAATTTGAGACTGAAAGGCAGGGCCTGTCCCACCAGGTCAGGATCGTCGTCGGAGGTAAACGTCGTTCCCCCACTGGCCAGGGAATCCCCCAACTTGTTGACCGCTACTTTCTTGATGGAGCATCCACTCGCTGCAGCCGTGAATGCCAGCAACAATACGAGTGCGGGCAGCCTGGACTCCTTTTGGATTTTCGAAAATGGAGTACGGATATGGGAATTCAAATTCATCTCTCCCGCAGAAGCCAAAATCTGTTCCGACCTTTTCCCGATGCTTCTACTGGGTGTTCAAATTGACGACGACGACGGATGTTGGGGCGCCTCCTGTTGGTCCAAACGGAGAGCCCGACACTGGACTCAACGATCCCTCGGCGCTGATCGAATAAGCAAGAATGTCGTCCAAAGCAGTGTCCGTGACATAGACAAACGCTCCTGTCGTGTCCACACTGATCCCGTCAGGTGAACTTCCCGCCGCGCTAAATGGCGAGCCGGCGATTTCAGTAAGCGCTCCCATACCACTATTGACCGTGTATGCCGAGACGTTAGCCGATACTGCATTCGTGACATACAGGAATCCTCCCGACGGGCTTACGGCTGCGGACAAAGGAGCGGTTCCCGCGGCAAACGGCGAGCCCGACACCGGGCCCAAAGCGCCACTTGAACTGTCGATCGCAAACGCCGAAATGTCATTGTCCCCTTGATTCGGCACGTAAAGATAATCAGCGACTGGATTTGACACGACCGCGAACGGGAAAGTACCCGCTGCGAATGGTGACCCAGGAATTGGCGTTAACACACCAGTGGACTGGTCAATGGAATAACCCAGAATCTGACCAGCTGCGATGTCACTGGCGTAGAGAAACATGCCGCTGCGGTCCGTAGTGATGGAATTTGGCAGCTGGCCCGCGGGAAACGGCGAGCCGGACAACGGCACAATGGCTCCAGTGTTAGCATCGACGGAGGATGCCCAAATAGCTCCCGGAGTTGGGTTCCCCGGCGTTACGGTAGCGACATAGAGGAACTTTCCGGATTTGTGCATGGTGATCGCTTGTGGATTGTTTCCAGTGGGAAACGGCGAACCAACAATAGGAGCCAGCACTCCGTCGGTGCCTATTTTTAACACCGTGATATCGAAACTGCCGAGATCGGCTACATAAGCGAACTTCCCCGCCGGATCGACCGCAAGAGAATTGGGGGCATTCCCAACAGAAAAAGGTGAGCCAGAAATCTGGGTAAGGACGCCGTCGCCTGGGTTCAGCGCGAAGGCCGACACGGTATACGGTTCACCACTATGGGTGCTATAGTTCGTCACCAATGCGAGTTCAGGGGTCGGCTTTAGCGTAGAGCCGCATCCTGTCAGCAAAATCCCCAACAGCAAAGTGCAGCACGCGCTTAATGACCGCATGGCCGCCTCCTGTCTCTTTTCGTGTTTGCGATTCGATTGCCCACGAAAGTGCTCCCTGAGCGATTGAAACGTTTAATCGCCGGCGATAGAGCTCCGTCGATGCCCCCTGGGAAACCGATAACCATACCCTTCCGCCGCCTGCCGATAGGGGTTTCGGTGTTGGCGATTATGTCGAGTGACCGCCGTTAAAGCAATGCTCTGATGCTCCTTTTGCGTCGCCAAGGAGTACTCTGCTAAGATTATGCAAACAGATGGCTTATCGTTTTTTCTCCTCCGGAATATGGGGACACCATCTCTGCTTATCGGGCATTAAAGGTGCTAAACTCGGCGACGACTTTCGGAGGCTGTGAAAAACCGGCACAGGCAATGCAAGAAGGGAAGCGTCTCAGCAGCATCGCAGTAGCCGTCCAAATTAACCAAGCCCCCTGTATGCCGCCTTGTCTCGGCTAAGAGTTCCTCGCCAACAAAAAAATATGGGTGCCGACCTGGACACGTCTGCGTCACAAGTTCGATTTGGTGTTTTTGAGCTTAACCTCCACACAGGAGAACTGCGCAAGAAGGGACACAAGCTGCGATTACAGGAGCAGCCGTTTCGGTTGTTGACGCTCTTGCTAGAAAAACCGAACGAAGTGGTTACCAGGGAGGAGATCCAGCTCAAGATTTGGGGCGCTGATACCTTCGTTGATTTCGACCACGGCGTAAATCGCGCTATCAACAAACTGCGTGAAGCCCTAGGCGATTCTGTTGACAATCCGCGTTTCATCGAAACTCTTTCCAGACGTGGTTACCGTTTCGTCGCACCAGTGCAGCGGGACTTGCAGCCGCCTGACAGCAGTAAGAAGATGCTCATTGTGTTGCCTTTCTCGAACCTGAATCCCGAAGCGGATCAGGAGTACTTCGCTGACGGCTTGACCGAAGAGATGATCGCGCACTTAAGCCGGCTGAATCCCGAGCATTTAGGGGTGATCGCCAGAACTTCGGCGATGCAGTTCAAGAAAACGTCGAAAACCATCAAAGCCATCGGGCAAGAGCTTGGTGTCCAGTTTGCCCTGGAGGGCAGCATCCGGCGTGCCGGTGATCGTGTAAGGATAACGGCACAGTTGATTCAGGTCAGCGATCAGACGCATCTCTGGGCCGAGAGCTACGACCGTGGGCTGAAAGATGTGCTGGAAATTCAAACAGAGGTCGCGGAACGAATCGCCCGGTCACTAGCGGTTGAACTTGTCCCCGAACGGCAAGCACTCAGCGCACGTTCAGTCACCGGCGATACGGAAGCCTACGAACTGTACCTTCGGGGTCGCCATTATTTGAATCAAAGAGTCGAACCGGGTTATTCGAAAGCGATTGATTATTTCAATCGGGCCATACAAAAGGATCCGGCCTATGCTCCCGCCTATGCCGGCCTTGCCGATGCTTATAGCGTGATCGGATTTTACGGGGCAATCGCGCCCAAGACTGCCTTTGAAAAGGCAAAGGCCGCGGCAAGAACCGCCGTGCAATTGGATGACACGTTGTCTGAGGCGCATACATCTCTCGGCTATGCGACGCTCCAGTACGATTGGGATTGGCTGGCCGCGGAAGCAGAACACAAGCGAGCTATCGACCTGAATCCGAACTGGTATGCCTATGACTGGTACGGATTCAACCTCGTGCAGGTTGGCCGGTTTTCCGAAGCTTTTGCCGCCCTGGAGTACGCCCGGCGCATTGATCCCTTGTCCTCAGTGATCGGCTGCCACATGGGTTGGATGTTTTATTTTGCTCGCGAATATGAAAAGTCAATCAGGCAACTGGAGAAAACTGTCGAATTCGACCCTGGATTTCCCCTGGCGCGATATTACCTGGGAATAACGTATGCACAAAAGCACGATTTCGACCGGAGTGTAGATCACCTACAGAGAGCAGCGGATCTCTCCGGCGTCCATCCCGGAGCGCTATCGGCATTGGCTTATACTTTTGGAGCTGCGGGCCGAAAGTCTGAGGGACGAGAAGTGCTCGCTAGGCTCACTGGTTTGCAACAACATCGTCACGTCTTGGCTTACTTCGTCGCGTTCGCCATGAGTTCATTATCTTCAAAAGACGAGACCCTCGAATGGCTGGAGAGAGCTTATGAGGAGCGTTCTGGCTGGCCTTTGTATCTCCATTTCGAGCCTGCATTTGATGCCTTGCGCTCCGACCCGCAGTTTGCAAGTTTGCTCAAGCGCATCAATCCTCTCCAGCCGCGCTTCGGTGTGCAGGTTTCCCCTAAGTCTGCTGGGTAACTCGACGAACCGGGAGGTTGCGGGGTGAACTTCTCTACACGGGCGCCTTTCAAATAAGGTTTCAGGTCAATCAAAGAAGACTCTCGACGCATTGTCATAACAAATCGTCGCAGCGTAAAGTGTAGGCTCTGTTTATCCCGGCGGTGAAAGGGACAGCGTGTCCGTTCGACCTGCATACATCCGAAGCCGCAAACCGCGGATTTTGGTTGTGAATTGCTATTTTGACGATTTCCGCGAAAATATTCCCCGGACGAGACAAATTCCCATGGCCATGGGCCCCGCATATTTGGCAGGGGTTTTCCATCGCAATTCCTGCGATGTGCGCCTTTACGACGAATTCAGCTGCGGCTCTCTGGAAGATCCCCAACTCTTGTCATGGCCGGACATGCTCGTGCTCACCGGGCTTACCACGGGATTTGACCGCATGTTGCACGTGACTGCCTATGCCCGAAGTCTTAATACGCAGGTCATCGTGGTGGCAGGCGGCCCCGGAATACGTTCGTTTCCGCGGCACGCGAGGCGTTTTTTTGATTACTGCTGTCTGGGAGATGTTGAGGAACTCGGTGAGGTCGCGCGCGAAGTGTTTGGTGAGGACGCTGTAGCCGAGGAGATGACTCCCCGTTTCGATCTCGCTTATTGGGTCCGCAGCGTGGGCCACATCGAATCCAGCCGCAACTGCAATTTCCGGTGTGCCTTCTGTTCCATGACCGCTGAGGGCAGAGGCTATCAGAAATACGATCTCGACTACACGCGCCAACAAATCCTGGCAGTCGGCTATAAGGATTTCTTTTTGTTTATCGACAACAATTTCTACGGCAATGACAAGAACTACTTTCATGAGCGCATGCGTCTGCTAAAGCAGATGTACAAAGACAGGCGCTTTGGCGGCTGGGGCGCCTTGGTCACGAATGATTTCTTTTATGACGATGCGAACCTCAAGAGTGCCCGGGAAGCCGGTTGCGTAGCTCTCTTCACTGGAGTTGAATCATTCGACGATGACTGGCTGCACTCCATGCACAAGGGCCAGAACAGCCACCTGCCGCAGGTTGAGATGATCTCCAAGTGTCTAAATGCGGGAATTCTTTTCCTGTACGGATTGATTCTGGACGTGACATCTCGAACTGTGGACGATCTCGAACGCGAATTGGCATTTGTGATGCGGACACCCGAAATCACTCTACCCTCTTTCCTGTCCTTGCCTATCCCTTTTCCCGGAACGCCTTTCTTTCAGGAGTGTGTGGAACAGCGCCGTCTGCTCCCGAACACCAGGATCCGCGACCTGAACAGTTCCGTATTGTCGCTAAAACCGCTTGAGAACATCACCCGAGTGCAAACGTTTGTCGAGGCGACTCAAACCATGAATGGCTACCGTACGCGGATATTGAGTCACACGTTCAGTTTCTATCAGCGCTATAGAAGAGTGTTAAAGCCCCCGCAGATGCGCCTCGCCCTGATGAATGTCGGCCTGTTGTTCGCCCACGAATTCTTCACAGCGCCAGGTCGCATCGGACGTGCTCGCAAGAGAGCCTACATCAGTAGCTCGGAACGACTGGACAAAGTTTACCAGCCCGCTTTTCGGATTAATCCACGGTACGAGCACTACTTCGCACCCACCATGCTCACTGACGGAAACGGTGAAATTGCTGCTGATTTGCAGGACGATATCCGATACTGTGGCTGCAGTATCTTCCCGGCGATGAAGACCTGATGAACTGGCTGTTCGAATCCGATCTGCAAATGGGAAGAATCAAAAGCCCGTTTGACATTTCTGATGTGTGGACTTCGTCCTACAGCACCAACACGAACGAAATCATTGTGGGGAGCGAAGGTGGCAGCGCGCTGCCCGTGGATCACCTGCGTGGTGCGCCTTTCCAGCTACGAGTGCGCATGGACCAGCCTACCTACACGTCCACCCAGAAAATGGTAGAAGCAACCGAAGCAACCGGAACTCTGTTCTTCAAGTTCGGAGACCTGGATTCAACCAAGCCGGCTGGCGGCATCAAGATCCGCATCGAGACCATCGTTCACTACCTGGCGAAGTATTCACAAAAGATATCATGCAGCAAAAACTAGAATGGTTGTCGAACTGCCCGCTCGGGCCGTTTCCCCCTTTCACGTAGCCGGAAGCGATTCAGGAAGAGACAGGCATCGAGTAGCCACTGTCTCCATCGGCTTCGTGAATAACGCTGATCTGTATTGGAAACAAAAATGGCCGACAAGAGACAGCGCGCCCGCACTGAAGGAGGCCCCATGAAGACGCAACTGTTACTGTTATTGTGTTACTGTCACCGTCACTGTTTCTTGTCTCTGGCTGCGGAGTCAGTCTGTCACCCGTGTCTTTGCTCTGACACTTACACTCAACCAAACCCGTCAACCGTGTGCTTCCTCTGACGCTTACCGTATATCGCGGCTGTTGTCGTGACCAAAGAGTTTCGGGATGCCGGGATAGGGAGCAGGATGTTGGCTTTTGCTGAGGAAATGTTCACAGATAGCCGCCACGTGTTTCTTTGCGTCTCGTCAATCAATCCCAGAGCATTGGCACTTTACGAGCGACACGGGTACGTAAAGGTCGGCGACCTGCCGGATTTCATTGCTGACGGATATTCGGAGTTTCTTCTGTGCAAACGATTACGTTAGGCATTCTGTTGTATGGAGCGCGTAGATCATGCAGAAGACCGCTTTGGACGTTGTTTTGGGTTTTGTGGAGGCGATCAACCGCCATGATGTGGACGGATTGGTCGCACTGATGACTGAAGACCACTGTTTTGTCGATGGCCTTGGACAAACAGTGCGCGGTCGGGAACGAATGGAAAAGGGTTGGGTGGGCTATTTCGGCTGGTTCCCCGATTACTGCGTTAGGGTTGATGAAATCCTGAGGAAGGGGAACACGGTTGGGCTGTTCGGAACCGCTCAGGGCACATACTCGGTGAACGGAGAGTTGCTTCCGAAAAACCACTGGGAAATTCCAGCAGCATGGAAGGCAGTGGTACAGCGTGGGCGCATTTCTGAATGGCGTGTCTATGCCGATAACGAGCCCGTGTGGAAGATCATGGGCGTGAAGCGATACTGACCTTACACCTATGTTCAGGACTCGGTTCAAGAACGAGATCGTTGCGGAATTCCTGCCTCCAACTCGGCCACGAAAGAAGCAGAGGTTAATAATTCTGTGCGACGGGATGCCTTCAATTCCTCGCAAACAGCCACTCTCGGAGTTCCTCGCCGGGAAAGGCTTCTGGGTCATCTACCCTCGCTATCGCGGAGCATGGGAAAGCGGCGGTAAGTTTCTCGCGAAGTCACCCCATGAAGACATCCTCGATGTCCTCGACGAATTGCCAAAGGAACTGGAAGAAATTGGGTTTGGTCAGCGATTCCGGCTGGCACCGGATCAGGTCTTTGTAATTGGTGGCAGCTTCGGGGGAGCGGCGGCGATCTTGTTATCGCTCGATCAACGGGTGAGGCGAGTCGTTGCGAATTGCCCGGTCGTGGATTGGACCATTCTGGATGTGGCTGAGAGGGCCGAGACCTCGAAGCCAAACTACGCCGACTACATCCGCCAAGCGTTCGGGATGCTTATCGGCTCTCAGATGCAAACTGGCACAAGCTCCGGACTGGCACCTTCTACAACCCTTGGCACCACCGACAGGAAATCGATGGTGCTAAGGTGCTGCTGTTTCATGCCGAAGACGATCCGAATGTGCCGTATGAGCGAACGAAGTAGTTCTCGGAGATCACAGGTGCGAAACTCAAGACCCTCAAGAGCGGCGGGCACATCAGCACAGATTACGTTGTCAGGAACTATTGGGCTCAGTTCAAAAAGTTCTTCCATTCGAGTGGCCTTCCTATCCGTTAACAAGCCAATTCGAGTTTTCTGCTACCCTTGCATACCAATCGAATAGGAGAAACCCATGCGAAAACTTCTGGTCACAGTTCTGCTATCTATCCTTGCTCTACCCGCCATTGCTCAGGAAAAGCAGACTTCGGACAATCCCCTCAGCGCATTCACTAAGCGCGTCTACGGATTCCAGAAGGGCATTCTGCTTCGCTCGGCTGAAAAACTGCCCGAGGACAACTACAGCTTCAAGCCCGTCGATACGGTACGCACGTATGGACAGATCATCGGACATCTTGCCGACGCGCAATACCTGTTCTGTTCCAAAGTGCTGGACGAGAACAACCCGGAGCCGAAGATTGAGCAGACCAAGACCTCGAAGGCCGATCTGATCGCCGCTCTTAAGACCGCATTCGCCTACTGCGATAAAGCCTACGATGCCATGACTGACGCATCTGGAGGTCAAATAGTAAAGCTGTTCGGAACAGACACGCCGAAGCTAGGCGTGCTGAACTTCAACAATGTACACAACATGGAGCACTACGGAAATCTCGTCACCTACATGAGGATCAAGGGCGTCGTTCCTCCTACCAGCGAGCAGGGACAAATGCCCGCACCAAAGCAGGAGAAACCCGAATCACACCCAAAGAACTAAAGCGATTGTGTGGGCGGGCTCTCTGCCCGCCCGCGTCCCCTAATTACTCGATGGCAGCCCGTTTGACGATTGCCACGCTGATATTGGATATTGAGACAGATGGACGTTGAACGCATCATTGACGACATCGAGCAGCTACAGGAAATGTTCGAAGCGCCTGATATTAGGCCACTCAGCGCAAGCGACATCTCTGCTGCGAATAGAAGGCACGACGAAATGCTCGCACACAGCCCGTGGTTTAGGCTTTGACAGCGGTATGGCGTCTGTTGCCGAGCCGAGTCCCCAGTGCTTCGACTAGGGGAATTGGAGAGCTAGACCCCCGCATGAGGAGACTGCACCGCTTCGGGTATGTGATGCTGGGGGAACTAGCTACCACTCGCCTCTTCTACACGCTCCATCGAGCAATCTATCGGCTGTCGGGGGGACGGATTTTCAGCCGCTCGGTGGGATGCCCAGTGGTTCTCCTCACCACAACTGGGCGGAAGAGCGGCGAACCCCGAACCGCTCCAATCTTCGGGTTCCGGGAAGGAGAATCCATGTTGTGGTTCCGTCCAATGCCGAGAAGAAGCACTACCCGCGTGGTATTTCAACCTTCGTGCCAACCCGG
>Ga0209517_10002720_pt1 | contig 24604 bp, 25 predicted proteins | sample PeaSoiMetSII2010_FD_187695 | JGI IMG/M metagenome (GOLD analysis project Ga0209517, IMG submission 187695) | Peat soil microbial communities from Weissenstadt, Germany - SII-2010 (SPAdes) (version 2) | ecosystem: Environmental > Terrestrial > Soil > Wetlands > Peat | place: Germany... | reverse complement strand
CGATCGCAAGGGCGAAAACCAAAATCCTCTCCAAGAAGACGGGCCTGGATGCAAGCACCACATCGGGGTCTCACGGAGAGGAGCGGAGAAGTGTTTGTTCTTGACATCCTCTCTCATAGGATGAGTGTAATCGAGATGTAGCGTCAATCGACAATACAGCCAGCACCCCATTCATCCGCCGCCCCGACGCTGATTACTTTCGGACATGTACTGAGGTCACTCGGTTCGGGTAACCCATAGGTGGGTTACGGTGCTACTGTTCAGGCATGAAAAGGGCATCGAAGGACTTCCGCATCCAAGCCCCACAAGAGCGCATTCTTGTTGTTGAGCATGAGGAATTCTCACTTCAGCAGGGTACGATGCCGGGAAGCCACCGGAGATTTGAACGCGTTCACTCTTTTGGAGGCTGGAGAGAGAGATTTGCCCTCGACGAACTGAAGCAAGCCTGCCGCACATTTTGGAGCGGCGGAGAATATGAGTACCCGTACGAACAAGACCGGACTAATTCCTTGTGTTTATTGCGGCAAAACAGGCGCACAGTTTGAGCGCACGGTGAAAGAGCAAACGCCGCTCGCTATGGACTGGCTGTACCATTCCGTATGCTGTGAAGGACCTTACGACGTTATCCTACCGCCTTGGACTTGTTCTTGGGCTTTAATCTGGCGCTCGCTACCAAGCGGGGAGGACCGATAAATGAGCACGCCGCGCGGCAATATTGCAGCACCTTCTAAGAGCAAAAGCGAAACGGGAACATTCATGGTACTGTTCTCGCCAAGCCCACGTTCCTTTTACCGAGTAGTCGAGTTTGCCAATCTCGACAAAGCTAAGAAATGGTGTGAAGAATTCGCCGCAGTTCCTTTTCTGAAGGTTTACGTGCGCCTCATGGTCTGTGACGCTATCAAGTGGCAAGAGGTCTCGGCATGCACAGGGTCTTTCGACACCAATGGCAACAAGGCGCATAAGTACATGGTGCTCTGGAAGGATATGGAACCCTGCTATCACGAGATGCGTGAGTTTGAGCAATTCCAAGATGCGGTTCAGTATGCTTCCGCGACAAGGACTCGGTTGCAGGACTTGCAGGCATCACCGCGGTTTTCGGACCATGGCTTACCCGAAACCCTGCGTGTCTTTGCCTTCACGCTCGCCGGAGAGTGGAATATAGCGAATAGACCAGCCGAATAATGGCGCAAGCGGAATGAATAAAGTTCCTTGAAGGCTAGGAAGCAGTCCTGCCTCCAAGAATTCGAGACCGTTTCTGACCTTAAATGACCAAATCTCGTTAACAGCCTTTACGCTCAAAATCCTCGGTCACCGGGTCATTCAGATTGGGAAGTTGTCAAGTAGTCCGAAGCCCTCCTCGGCTGTACCCTAAGTTGTATCCTACCGAGTCAAATTTTCGGCACAATGAGGCAACGTTGGCAGACTGAGGCAGCATAAAACGTTGAAAATACACGCTCGCACGCTGGGGAAACGTTTGTCGATTGCTTTGGCCGATCATTCCGGAGATGCCTGGCTCTCGGGTCAGTTCATCTTAAAGACGCGGCATCCGCCAGTCAACGAATGATCGGGGTAGACCGTTTCAACTGGGATCAATCGGGATATCGTTGGCCGACATTTAAGGGATGGATGGCTCTGTTGACATCCTCAGATAAACGGGCGACTAGTTCGTTCTGGCGAGAATGCCGAAATCGGCGTGGAAGAGCGGCCCTTTTAGGGCCGCTTTCCCCGGTTCCCTGAGGAACGGCCTTTAGGCCCTGGGGCTAAAGCCCAGCCGTCTTGGCAGCGTGCTTACGCGGCGCTAAAGCGCCGCTCTTCCACGGCTGTTCCAGCGATGTCAACAAAGCCAGGATGGATTTTCGGGCCGGCTATCGTCCGCGGGCGTACCAGATCGAGCCGGGAGATTTGTAGTCGCGGCCTTCGCCCCACACGGCATGAGTTGTCCCCTCGCTGTCGATGGCCAAGCCGAAGTAGTCGCCGAAGGGGAAGCGGAAGCCGTCATGCAGGATGTAGTCATATCCCCGGGCGGGACCGGAAAGCTGCGTTTCGGCGCTCCAGGTGGCGCCGCCGTTAGTTGAACTGCGATAGATCGTGTTCCACAGGCGATGGTTGGGATGCCCGGCTTCGGCGGCTCGCGCATCCATCCAGGCGATGCGAACATCGCCCGCCGATCCGGCCACGATCACCGGGAAACAGTGCTCCGCGCCCAGTCCCGCCGTCGAGACGCTGGCCCGCGCCGTCCAGGTGAGCCCGCCTGTGGTTGACGACGAGAAGTAAATCCGCTCCGGCCCGCCGTTCAGCCCGCCCGCGTTCCACAAGGCGTAGATAGCGCCGGCCGCGTCTGAGGCCAAGTCGATCTGCGCGCCCAGAAAGCCCGTTCCGCAGCTTTCCTCCTCGCAGCCCGGAGGCGCGCTCGACACATCGAGCAGCACGGTGTTCCAGGTGCGTCCGCCATCGGTCGAGCGGCTGACATTGACGCTGACCGGACGCGTGGGCAATTCGCGGCGAGAATACGCCGTCCAGCCGAAATAAACATTCCCCAGCGGGTCGACCGTCGCTCCGCCCCCGAGCGACCATCCCGACTCGGCGTTAGGATTCACGCTCACGCCGCTGAAGGTTTGCCCAAAATCGTGCGAGGCGGCGACAAAGAATTCTTCTTCCCGGTTGAATCCCACGTAAACATTCGCGCCGCGCACCGCCAGCACGGGCTTGTCGGCTTCTTCCCGGCCTCGTTCCGCCTGGGCGAACGACCAGGTACGGCCGAAGTCGAGCGAGCGGGCCACAATAACGTCGCGCTTGTTATTCTCCAGCCACGACGCGTAGACCGTTTGCCGGTCGACCGGATCCACCACGATCTGCGGGTCAAACTGGCCGGTCGGGAACGGAAGCAGCGGGCGCGAAGCGAGCCAAGTCAAGCCGTTGTCGTTGCTGATGAGCAGCGCCATGGTCGGAGCCGTGCAGGCCGCACAATTGGGCACCGCTCCATACTGCGGATAGAGCACGTAAATGTGCCCATGGCCGTCGGCGGCCATCGCCGGCTCCCACTGGTCGCCGGTGCGATAACCCAGGCGTGTCTGCGGAGTGAAGCCCGAAACCGCCAGCGCCGCCTGCGACGTCGCCAAGGCGAGCACGATGAGCAGCGCAAGGCGCTGCTGAGTTCGTGGCGCGGGTTGGAAGCGGCTGGCGGAAGGGACCACCGGACTTGCTCCTGGCACAAACCTGTTTCGGACTTTACCCCGATTCCGCGCCAGCGTCAATTACCCAAGGGTAATGAGACCAATAATTTACAATCCCGCCACTTTTGCGCCCTTTCGTCATCTAAACAGGGGCGAGCGTACCTGGAACTGGTTTCACAAATAGTCCTGCGCGCGGCGAGTGCTAAGCCGTCAGTGGCTAAAGCCCACCGTTTGTGCGGTCCTTGGCGGCCCGGCTGAAGCCGGGCCCTACCCAGAACCCATTTGTGAAACCAGTTCTAGATCCCTGAGGAGTGAACCATGGCCAAAGCCACCTTTGCAGCCGGCTGTTTCTGGGGAGTCGAAGCCACCTTCCGGCAGATTCCGGGCGTCATTTCCACCCGGGTCGGCTACACCGGCGGGCACGCCGAGAACCCGAATTACAAGGAAGTCTGCACCGACCGCACCGGCCACGCCGAAGCCGTGGAGGTCGAGTTTGACCCGGCCAAGGTGCGCTACGCTGATTTGCTACAGGTTTTCTGGGAGAATCACGATCCTACCCAGCTCAACCGCCAGGGCCCGGATTGGGGAACGCAATACCGCTCGGCGATTTTCTATCATTCGCCCGAGCAGGAGGCAGAAGCCCGGGCCTCGAAGGAATCACTCGAGCAGGCGCACCGCTACTCCAAACCGATCGCGACCCAGATTGTTCCCGCAGCCACGTTCTATCCCGCCGAGGACTACCACCAGCAGTATCTGGAAAAGCGCGGGCTGGCCAGTTGCCACGTCAAGTACTAGAAGGACTCACCGGCGCCCGCGGCCGGAAGAAGAGCATCAGGGTAAACCCTCCGATATAGAAGGGCAGGCTCTGCTGCAGGTTGCCGCCCAGGAAGCGCAACGCGAAACCAAACAGGGCCAGCGTCTCGCACAGCGCATAGGTCATGATGTAGCCGGTTCGCCAGTGGCTCAGACTCAAGCTGTCGTCCGGCCGGGTCGCCAGACTTTCTTCGGCCTTCAGAACCAGCGTGCGCCGCACCACGAAGATCACGCCCACGATGGTCACAGCTATGGTGGCAAACAGATAACCCAGGGTGGGTTTCACCGGCCGTATGCTGGGGGCAACCACTTCCGCCACGATGACATAGAGCAGGATGCTGGCCAGCATCAGCCACTGCACCAATCGCAGCGTCTTCAAAGTGTGACCCATTGCCGCCTATTGTCTCGCAATTCCGAAGTTATGGCAGCAAGAAACTCAGAAACAAAAAATCCCGCTGTGCCGCCCGCTCCGCTCGAATACTTTCACTTAGTTAAAGCAACGTCAAGACGGCGGCCTGGTCGCATCCGCAGAAAAATCTGGAACGATACCGGATACCAGCCGTAGGCCGCATCCAGCGCGGCCGGCTTGGAGTAGACGGTCACATCCGCGCCCAACCCAAATTGCCACGCGCGCTCGTGGGCCAGATCCCGCACGCCGCCGAAGGTGTAGGCCCCGATCCGATACCACGGATGGACCGGCGCTTCGGGAAACAGCTCGTCTTTATCCACCAATTCGAGCCGCGAGAATAGGTAGTTCTTCTCCTGGAAATTGAGCGTCGATTCCAGCAAGTAACTGTTCAAGTGTGCGTCAGTGGCGAGTTTCTGCACGCGTCCCCAGACCAAAGTCGTTCTCCAGTTGCCCAGGGACACGGGGCGGTTGTATTCCACCGACGCAGTTTCGCGCCACTGGCTTCCCGGTTCCAGCGCTTCGGGATGCTCCAGCCGCCCAATGCTGTATTGCGCCACCCAGTTGCGCGCGGGCGCGATGCTGACCCGTCCCGACCACGAATCGAGCGGCCCCAACTGAATGCTCCAGCGCTCCTCGTTCGGCTCCCGGCCGTTGAAGGCGGAAGCCTCCAGCCTGACCCGGTCGATCACCAATCCGGTTGTCACCACGCCGAAGCTGGTGTGGGTAGAATCCTGCAAATGATGGCCGAGCGGCGCCAGCGGCAACTCCGAAGCCGAAGCCCGGTGCAGGTACGTCACCGGCCCCAGCGCAGGCTCCGCCGACGGTCCACCATAAAGCTCCCAGGAGATTTTCTCCGTCAGCGGCGCTATGTACAGCGCCGCCAATTCGGCAAATACGTTATGGGGATGCTGGTGATCGACCAGCGGCTCGCCGTGATAGGTCTCGCCCGTCTGAAAGAGTTCTGGAAAGCCGGGATGCGGCGAGGTGAGAGACTCGGCCGAAAACATCTGCCGAAACAGAATCGTGCCCTTGCCCAGGGAGTGCTGCTCCATCAGCATCCCCCAATTGACCGACTCGGCCTTGCCTTCACCGCGCGGTCCGCCTTGCTGGTTGTAGTCCACGAAAATGGTCCCATGCGCCATGAATTCCCAGCCGCCTCGCATCCACATCCCTTCGTAAGCCGGCACGGAAGCCGGCTGCCAGGCCGTTCCCGAGCCGGCGTGCGGCGACGGCATTGCCGAAGACACATGCTCTTCCATCTTCATGCCTGTCATGTTGCCGGATATGGAAGTCTCCTGTTGCCGCGAGGTCTCATCGGAGAACTGCAGCTCGTTGGGATCGTTCCCTTGGGCGAGCGTCAGCGGCGCCGCTAGCACCATCAGAGACAGAACGACGCGCAGGGTATTGTTCACGGCGAGGCGCGGGACGTCAGGTTATGTCCCGGTAATCTTGGTGCGAAGCTCTTCCGGCAGACGCTGGCGAATTTCCTCCGGCAGGCGATCGTGCACCCGCCGGGCTCCTTCCTTGGCCGCGTCGAGCATGGTCACCGGCGCCGGAGTCGCTACCGCCACTGCCAGCCAGATTACTGCCGAGAGGGCAAAGCCGGCCAGCGCGGCGATCTCGAGCCAGAACGCAAACGGGGGACCGAAATGCCGGATTACCCCAAACGCCAGCAGAAAAACTCCGGCAGAGATCGAGGCCAGAGCGATCAACCCCACATCAATCACGCGATGCAGTTGCTGCCGGCCGCGGCACCGCGCGCAGGCTTCGAGATGGCTTTCGTAATCGCCGCGCATCTCCGGCGCCAGGCCGGAAATGTCGTAGCGCCAGCCCGCCAGAATCTTGCCCACAATAGGATCAACGCACTGCTGGCTCATGAGGTATGAAGACACGCTCCCACTTGACCCAGGACTACTTCGATCATGTTACAGACGAATGGGCGCGAGCGATTCAGACTGCGCCGCCAGCAGCACGCGGTTGTTGAACAATCCGCCCCGCGCCGCCAGCGCTTTTTCTGCTTCTCTCCGGGCTATTTCCGGATGATTGTTCTGCTCAGAGAGATGCGCCAGAACGACAAACGTTGCACTATTATCATAGTCGTTAATCAAGAAGTCGGCGAGGGCCTCATTCGACAGATGCCCTACCCGGCTCATCACCCGCTGCTTCACCGCCCACGGATAAGGCCCCACGCGCAACATTTCCAGATCGTGGTTCGACTCCATCACCAGCAGGTCACAGCCGCGCAGGTGATCGCGCACGCTTGCCGGCACGTATCCCAGATCCGTCACGAAGCCGACCTTGATGCCTTCGGCACGAAAGGTGAAGCCCACCGGGTCGGCGGCATCGTGCGGAATGGTGAACGGCTTGACCTCAATGTCACCCACTTGGAATCGATGGCCGGATTCGAAGCGCTCGAACTTCTCCAGTTGCGGCTTCTCGCCCTTCTGGTCGCGCATGGCGCGCGCCCACGCCTGGTGTGTCGCTCCCGTCATGAACACCGGGATGCGCAGCTTTTTCGCCAGCGTGGCCAGCCCGTAAACGTGATCGGAATGCTCGTGCGTGATCAGAATAGCTGAGAGCGAATGTGGATCGTCTCCCAGCGACTTCATGCGCTTGTAGGTGTCGCGGCAGGAAATGCCGGCATCGACCAGAATCCTGGTACATTCGCTGGCCACCATAGCGCAGTTGCCCCGGCTGCCCGAAGCCAGCATGGAGACAGACACACCCATACCGGCAGCATACGCGCCTCGGCTGTGGAATCGGGAGTGACTTTCTGGTTAGCCGATACCTAAGAACAGACTTCAGACCTCGGACTTCAGACCTCAGGCCTTTAACCGTGACGTTGTAAAACTGAGGTCTGACGTCTGAAGTCTGAAGTCTGAGGTCTGAGGTCTGAGGTCCGAGATCTGAAGTCCGAGGCTGAGGTCTGAGGTCCGAAGTCTGAGGTCCGAAGTCCGAGGTCGGGCTTTACTTTCCTTGGCTCAAGTTATCCATCACCCCACGCATGAACGAACCGCCGTAGGCGCCGGCGAAGCCGGGGAAAAAGGTGAGAATCGATCCGTAGACTTGCGCCCGTGTAGGCTTGACGGTCAGCAAGAGATAGGCGGCAAGTTCGGTCAGAGGAATGAACACGCCCACCGCGACCACCCAGCGCCACGGATGCCGCCGCCGCAGCAAGCCCAGCATCATGCAGGAGGCGAGAACCAGCAGCGCAGTAAACAGCAGGTCGTTGACCGTGACGTCAGCCACGCCCGTGCCGACGCCGCACACCGCGGCCAGCAGGTAGAACCACGCGTCGCTTCCAGCGCCGGAACCTTGCTCAGATGTTTTCATTCAACAATCAAAAATCAACAATCATCAATCGAAAATCGGCAATCGAAAATCGTCAATATTTGTAGAATCCTCTCCCGCTCTTTCTCCCCAGCCAGCCCGCATCGACCATCTTGACCAGCAGCGGGCACGGACGATATTTGGGATCGCCCAGGCCACTGTGCATGACACGCATGATGTCCAGGCAAACGTCGAGCCCGATGAAATCGGCCAGCGTCAGCGGACCCATGGGATGCGCCATGCCCAGCTTGAAAACTTCGTCCACGGCCTCGGGCGTCGCCACGCCTTCCATGACGGCGAACATGGCTTCGTTGAGCATCGGCATCAGCACCCGGTTCGAAACGAAGCCCGGCGCGTCGTTGACTTCCACCGGCGTCTTATCGAGCTTCACCGCGAGATCACGAACCGTGGCGAAGGTTTCCTCGGACGTGGCCAGCCCGCGAACCACCTCCACCAGTTTCATGACGGGCACAGGATTGAAAAAATGCATCCCGATGACTTTCTCCGGCCGTTGGGTCAGCGCCGCCAGCCTGGTGATCGAAATGGAAGATGTGTTCGAGGCCAGGATGATTTCCGGCCGAGTCAGTCGGTCGAGATCGCGGAAGATCTCGGTTTTAACCTCAACCTTCTCCGTCGCCGCTTCCACCACCAAGTCGCAATCCGCCAGCTTTCCTCGGTCGGTGACCGGCTGAATCCGCCCCAGGGCGGCAGCCTTGTCGCCGGCCGTGATCTTGCCCTTCGCCACTTCGCGATCCAGATTCTTCGCGATCGTGTCGACCGCGCGATCCAGGAACCGCTGCTCCACATCGCACAAAACCACGCTGTAGCCGCAGCGCGCAAACACGTGCGCAACGCCATTGCCCATCGTTCCCGCGCCGATGACTCCCACTCCTCTTATTTCCATGTGGAACTCTCCTGGCAGCCGCCACTTCAAGATTCCAATGCAGCTAGCCCGACACCCATCTTCTGCCGACTGCCCGAAGAAACAAACCCACGCAGTAATAAACTGCGCCGTTGATGACTGTTGCAACCAGCCACATGATTAGGTTCGCAACCTCCCCCATATCCATCGTCACGAATCCCAGAAATACACCTGGGCACAGTACAAAAGTTGCCTTTTCGAGGAATCGATATGCGGGTGGCGCCGTATAGCTGCTCTGCAACCTGGAAGCTTCTTCGGCCGTTGGCAGATGGAAAAAGTTGTACTTGTAGTCGCACTCCCAGAACACCATCAGGCCCATGCCGACAAGGATTCCAGCGATCGCAAGTCGGCGCGGCAGTTTGAGCACGGGTCCTCCGGGAAAACGTTCGAGTCTATCACTAAGGGCGGGCGTCAGACCTCGGCCCCAACACGTCGACTTTGATTGCTGAGGTCGGAAGTCTGAGGTCTGAGGTCCGCGCCCGGCGTATCATATAGCGTTTCACCATCCGGGAGCTTTCCCGCGGTCGTGTTCCCATGCCTATCAAAACCATCATCGAACCATTCCGCATCAAGAGCGTTGAACCGATTCGCTGGACCACCCGCCAGGAGCGCGAGAAACTGCTCCACGACGCGCACTACAACCTGTTTCTTCTGCCCGCCGATGACGTTCTGATCGACCTGCTCACCGATTCCGGCACCGGCGCCATGTCCACGCATCAATGGGCCGCCGTCATGGAAGGCGACGAAAGCTACGCCGGCAGCCGCAGCTTCGACCATTTCAAGAATTCCATTCAGGAAATTTTCGGCTACAAGCACGTGATCCCCACCCATCAGGGACGCGCCGCCGAGCGCATCCTCTTCGGCGTCGCCTGCAAGAAAGGCGACGTCGTTCCCAACAACACCCACTTCGACACCACTCGCGCCAATGTCGAATTCGTCGGCGCCGAAGCCGTGGATCTGGTCATCCCCGAGGGCCGCCAGCCCGCGCTCTCGCATCCTTTTAAGGGCAACATGGACGTCGCCGCGCTCGAAGCGCTCATCACTCGCGTCGGCCGCGAGCGCATTCCGCTCGTCATGCTCACCGTCACCAACAACTCCGGCGGAGGCCAGCCGGTCTCCATGGAAAACGTCCGCCAGGTGAGCGCCGTGTGCAAGCGCCACAAAATCCCGCTCTATTTCGACGCCTGCCGCTTCGCCGAGAATTCCTGGTTCATCAAGCTGCGCGAAAAAGGATACGAATCGAAAACCCCCAAGCAGATCGCGCAGGAAATGTTCCGCTACGGCGACGGATGCACCATGTCCGCCAAGAAAGACGGCATGGCCAACATCGGCGGCTTCCTCTGCACCAACGACGATCTGCTGGCCCAGCAGGAAAAAGATCTCCTCATTCTCACCGAGGGATATCCCACCTACGGCGGCCTCGCCGGACGCGATCTCGAAGCCATCGCCGTTGGCGTGCAAGAGGCGCTCGAAGAAGACTACCTGCGCTATCGCATCGCCTCGACGGCATATCTGGGCAATCACATCGCGTCCCAGGGAGTGCCCATCGTCCAGCCGCCCGGCGGCCACGCCATCTATCTCGACGCCCGCGCCTTCCTGCCGCACATTCCCGCCGACCAATTCCCCGGCGTGGCGCTCGCGGCGGAGCTATATCTCGAAGGCGGAATCCGGAGCGTAGAGATTGGAACTTTAATGTTCGCCGGCGCCGCCAAGATGGACCTGGTGCGCCTCGCCATCCCCCGCCGCGTCTACACCCAGAGCCACATTGACTATGTGGTCGAAGTGATTCTGGAAGTGTGGAAGAATCGCGAGCGCATCCCCGGCCTGCGGTTGACGTATGAAGCTCCGTTCCTACGCCATTTCACCGCGCATCTGGAGCCGGTGAAGGTGGCAGCCTTACGTTCCTGAGATGTCGATGGATGCCCCGTCCTTGTCCCTGCGCTTTTTGCAGGGACAGGGCGGGGATTTTGACTTTCGGCCTAAAGAAACTGCCCCCCTTCTTTCGCCCCCGCGGGGCTTGTTCCTGTCTTTGCTAAAACTAACCCACGGCTTGCGCCGTGGGCTGCACTCTTTCGCCGCTTCGCGGCTTCCGCCGATTCCGCTGTTCGACGGTGTAAAATACTTCAGCAAGCCCTAATATCTAACCTCTCAGTTTCGAAAGGATTCTCCCATGGCAACGTTGGAAGCCCCGGTCCGGCCGCGCGTGAGCCTGCATTCCGGCCCGTTCGTGACCGAGCCATTTTTCGATTTCCGCAACGAAGACAACGCGCGCAAGATGCGCGCCACTATCGCCAAGGTGCGCGGCCAGTTGGGCCGCGAGTATGACCTCATCATCGGCGGCAAGCGCGTCAAGACCGCCGAAAAGATCAAGTCGCTGAACCCCGCCAAGCCCTCCGAGATCGTCGGCATTCATCAGAAAGCCGGCAAGGAGCAGGTTGAGCCCGCCATGAAGGCCGCGCTCGCCGCTTTCGAATCCTGGCGCTCGACCACGGTCGAAGAGCGCGCCAGCCTGCTGTTCCGGGTGGGCGACCTGCTGCGCCAGCGCAAGATGGAATTCATGGCGTGGATGGTTTTCGAAGTCTCGAAGAACTGGGCCGAAGCCGACGCCGACGTTTCCGAGACCCTCGACTTCTGCGAGTTCTACGCGCGCGAAGCGCTGCGCCTGGCTAAGACGCAACTGCCCATCCAGTTGCCCGGCGAGCGCGACACGCTGACCTACATTCCGCTGGGCGTGGGCGCCGTGATTCCGCCCTGGAATTTTCCGTGCGCCATCATGGCCGGCATGACGCTGGCCTCGATCGTCAGCGGCAACACGGTCATCCTGAAGCCGTCGAGCGATTCGCCCACCATCGCCGCGAAGTTTATCGAACTGCTCGAAGAAGCCGGCATGCCCGAGGGCGTGGTGAATTTCTGCCCCGGCGCCGGAGCCAGCTTCGGCGACGCCATCGTAGCCCATCCCAAGACGCGTTACATCGCCTTTACCGGTTCGCGCGAGGTCGGCCTGCGCATCAACCAGGTCGCGGCCAATCAGGCTCCCGGCCAGATCTGGATCAAGCGCACGATTCTCGAAATGGGCGGCAAAGACGCCATCGTGGTGGACGCCGACGCCGACGTCGATTCCGCGGTCGAGGGCGTGGCACAAGCCGCCTTCGGCTTCCAGGGCCAGAAGTGCTCAGCCTGTTCCCGCGCTATCGTTGACGAGCGCATTTACGACAAATTCCTGGAACAACTGAAAGCGCGGGTCGAGAAGATTCAGATCGGCGATCCCACCGAGAACGCCAACCTGGCCGCGGTGATCAACGAAAGCTCGATGAAGACGATTCTCCAATACATCGAGCAGGGCAAGAAGGACGGGCGCATCCTCACCGGCGGCGAGCGCGCGCCGGGCGAAGGCTATTTCATCCAGCCCACAGTCATTGCCGACATCCCGCCCAAATCGAAGCTTGAGCAGGAGGAAATCTTCGGCCCGGTATTGGTGGTGATTAAAGCCCGCGGCTTTGACCACGCGCTCGAAATCGCCAACGACACCGAATTCGGCCTGACGGGTGCCGTCTACACCAGTTCGCGCGACAAGGCCGAGCGCGCCATCCGCGACTTCCACGTCGGCAACCTGTACATCAACCGCAAGTGCACCGGAGCAATGGTGGGCGCGCATCCTTTCGGCGGCTTCAACATGTCGGGAACGGATTCCAAGTCCGGCGGCCCGGATTATTTGTACCTGTTCACGCAGGCGAAGGCGGTGGGAGAGAAAATCGGCTAAGCTGATTATTGCTGATGTGGGGACAGCCGCCCTCGGCTGTCCAGCCGGGCGCAGCCCGGCAGCCCTAATATCGAGTCAGCAGGAAGGCCGGTGATGTCCCTGTCTTGCCGGCCTGTCGGACAAACCTGTCGAGCTTCGCTCGACCGGACAGCCGAGGGCGGCTGTCCCCACATTGTGCTGCCTTATTCAGCCAGCAAAAAGGCCGCCTTCTCAGGCGGCCTCAATTTTTGCGGAAGCGAAGATCTACTGTGCAACTCCCGCCGGCGGCTGGGGAACGGTCCCCGCGGCAGTTGCGGCCGCGGCCTCGTTCAAGATGCGGTGGTGGATGGTGAACAGCGCCAGCTCCAGCCGGTCCGACACGCCGATCTTGTCGTAGACGTTGCGCAGGTAGTTCTTGATGACCTGCTCCGTCGTGCCCAGCTGCGAGGCAATTTCCTTGTTCTTGTAGCCCTGCACGATCAAGGCCACAATGCGCAGTTCCTTCGCCGTGAGCCGGTCGCGCACGCGCAGCCCGACCATATCGTTTTCGGTGAGCTCGCTGGGCACCGCGACGTCCTGCACCCAGGTTTCGCCGCGCGCCACTTTGCGCACGCAATCCACCAGAGCGGCGCTGGTCACGTTGCGATAGACGACGCCGTGGGCGCCGTTCGCCATGTGCTTCTGCGCGCTCTCGCCGGTGTCGGCCAGCACAATCAGGCGCGTCTTGGCCTTGGTCACGCCCTGCACGATGGCGCCAAAGTCGTTGTGGAATCCCGCCGCTACCACCAGCACCGCGGCGCGAAACTTGTCCACCGCCATGAACATCTGCTCCGGCGTTTGCGCCTGGGCTACGATGCGCATTTCGTCTTCGACGGCGAGCACTTTGGCGATCCCCGCCCGGAAGATCGCCTGGTTATCGGCCAGAATCAGTTTGAGCATTTGTCAGCGCTCCCAAAAAATCCGCTTCAAAGAGTTAAGAGTTCCGAACGAACTCGTATGTGTCAATCACGCAGGCTACGCCGCGACCTTCGCCGCCGCCGCCGGTTTCATCGGAGCGCACCACCCTCCCCTTGCATTGGATGGTCACATTCTCCTGACCGCCGGTCATCTCCGGCGGCAGCGTGATTTCAAATTCCACGGGCGAACCAACCTCCATGGCAGCGTCGGCGCGAATGTACACGCCGGCTGCGCTGAGATTCCCCGTCACACCACTCGCGTCTCCGCCGGTCTCGCCCTTGTGGATCTTAATCGGCAATTCCAGTGGAAACCTTTTTCCGGTCCGTGCTTCTTCGGCCACGGGGCCTCCTCTACGCTGCTGGCCGGTTCCGTAACGGTTGTCTGCGAATGAGGTCAGCGGCATCAAATCAAGCTCCTGACGGGCCAAGGCCCGCATTTGTGCTTAGGGCAGGTTATATCACGGATGGTTACCCATGTAAAAGCCTGATAACCCGTTAGTTAACGGTAGAAACTAGGTTCCCCCGGTGCCCGGCCTCGGCGGAAAGACGACCACCCCGACTTCCCCGAGCGCGGGATCGAGAATTTTCTCCCTGGAATTGTGCGGGTAAAGGAGGGCCAGGCTGGCGAGCAAACTGGCGCGTCCGGGGTCGTCCGGTCTGCCCCACACCAGCATCGCGTCAGGAGACGCCTTCCCGATATCAATCATCAGGCTGTTCAACTCGGTCGGTTGCGGCAGGGAATCCATCGTACCGACAAGTCTGCTCCCGCCAAAGTATGCCGCCTTGAAGCCAGCCTCCCATCCCACGCCGTGGGCCGGGAATGGCCCGGCGCCCAGGCTCACGATTCTGGAGCCGCCGTGCGCCTTCAGCCGATGGCCGGCATCGTAGCAACTGAATTGAAAGTCGCGCGTCAGGGTACGAAATGGAGACGAGCGATAGGTCAGCGAGAAGACCACTCCGACAATTACCAGCGCGATGCAGAGCTTGCGCCAAAGACGAAAGTCAAAATCGACCTCGCCGGTCAGGAACCCGGCAGAAACCGCCAGGACCAAAGGCATCAGCGGGAACAAGTAGCGCGCGTCGACGACCAGCATCGAATATGCCCCCACCAGGCTGACCGCGGCCACCGCCGTGACCACGGCAAACCGCCATGCAATGGAAGTAGAACTGGAACTGGAAGTGGAAGTCTGAGGGGAAGTTTGGCGCCTGCGCCGGACGAGCACGACCAAAGCGAATAGGAACGCGAGCAAACCGCCCGGGGTCTCGACCACTGCCATCTCTTTGGCCGCCCGTGGCAGGTTTCGCATTTCCACCCGCATAATTTTCGGGAGGGCCTTAGAGACGTCGATGGGATAGGTCCACATCCACGAACCCGGCGGCATATCCAGCACGACGTACTCGTCGTAGTCCTTCGCGGTGTCGGTCAGAACCGCATAGGTTGGGTCGCGGTGCTCGCGGGCGGCGCCCAAAGTCCATTGCACCAGGTTAAGGCGGAACTGGCTGCCCGTGGTGTAGACACCATACTTGGAGTGCAGCACTGCCGCCCATCCGGCCGCGATCACCGCGGGAATCAAAGCAGCCGCGGCGAGCCGCGCAACTCTCGACTTCCACTGCTTGCCGGAAACGGCTAAAGCCGTTACGGTGCACAGCGCCAGCCAGGGCAGCGCGAAAGCCTTGGCCAGGAACGCCACACCGTGGATGGCTCCGAGAGAAAACCAGTCGCGCAGACGATCCTCTCCGAGCGCCCGGAGAAGCAAAAGAAAGTAGACCAGCGTCAGCGCCGCAAACAGGAAATCTGGAGTGATGGATTCCACCGCGGCGGCCGCCAGACCACGGCCGAGCACGAACAACAGAGTGGCCAGAGCAGCCGCCAGCCGGGAGCGCCACAGGCTTTCCGCCAGAACATAGAGCAGCAGCGCACACATCAGGAAACTTCCGACATTCACCAGTTTGCCAAGGTGTAAATAGTCTCGGTCGGTGAATGACAAACCCGCGATCAGCCAGGAAATCAGAGGACTGCGAATGGAATTAATTGCCGCGTAGAATTGGCCCTGGCGGATGTGCCGGGCAATGCCTAGATACCCGACGCCGTCGTAGTCGATTTCGTTGAAGCAGGTGCGCGCGAACCACCATAGCTGAAAGCTACAAGTGGCGACTACTGCAACGACGGTGATTGCCCACAACTTGCTCTTGAAGTCGTAGTCCTCACGCCATCGTTTCGGAGCCTTACTCAGAGTCTGGATCATTCAAATGCTGTCTCGAAAGTGTGGTCGCAGTGTACATCGGGCGTCCGCAATACAAGAAGCCAACCATGCGATCCTAACATCCGATAAGAGTCATCCATGTTAGCCTGAATGATCAGCCGTTCTGGATGGTCGAACCGGAGGCATACGCCATGCAGACTTCCTGCAACTCCCACCCAACGCACAATCTTCGGCCGGTCTGCCTTGCCGTAGTTGTGATCCTTTTCATCGCCATGACCCAGGCGCAGCCGGCGCCGGCCCAGAAGACGAATACGCCGCCTGCGGGAAGCCGGGGGACGGCGGCCCAGAATACGAAGCAGGAATCCGGACGGCCCGAAGCGCCGAGTGTTCTGGCGCAGTTGAACAACGATTTGGAGAGCCTGGCGGCCAAGGTGTCACCGGCCGTAGTGCAGATTCTCGTCACTGGATACGGCCCGCTGCGCGAGGAAGATAAATCGCAGACGGCGTTGATCGTTCGCCAGCATGCGGTCGGCTCGGGCGTGATCGTCGACTCCAATGGCTACATCATAACCAACGCCCACGTGGTGGAAGGCGCGCAACGCATTCGCGTGGCCTTGCCGCTGCCCATGACCGGTTCTTCCGTGCCGGTCGGAAAACGCCGGATCCTGGAAGCGCGTCTCCTGGGCCAGCACAAAGAGACCGATCTTGCCCTCCTTAAAATTGACGAGACCGACCTGCCTACGCTTGCCCTTCTTACCCAGAGGCCGCAGGTCGGCCAGCTGGTGTTTGCCATCGGCAGCCCGGAAGGCCTGCAGAACTCGGTCACCATGGGCGTAGTCAGCGCCGTCGCGCGGCAGGCTGATCCCAGCAAGGCGCTTACTTATATTCAGACCGATGCTCCCATCAATCCCGGCAACAGCGGAGGCCCGCTGGTCGATATGAACGGCGCGGTCCTCGGCATCAACACGTTCATTTTGTCGCAAGGCGGAGGCAGCGAGGGCCTGGGCTTTGCCATTCCGGCGCGGGTGGTCGATTTCGTCTACCACAGCCTGCGCACCTACGGGCACGTACATCGCGTGGAAATTGGCGCCGTGGCACAGGAGATCACGCCCACCCTGGCCGAGGCTCTGCACCTCGCGCAACACTGGGGAGTGGTCGTCTCGGATGTCATCCCCGGCGGTCCCGCCGCTGCCGCCGGCCTGCAAATCCAGGACATCATCCTTTCCGCCGACGATCGCCGCGTCGAGACCCTGCCCTCGCTTTCCTCGGCGTTGTACCTGCACCGTCTCGACCAGGTGGTCAAACTCGAGGTTCTGCGCGGCACCGAAAAGAAGATCCTGAACATCCCGGCCATCGAGCACCACGACCAGATGGACCAGCTTCTCGACACGGTCAATCCGGAAACCAGCCTGATCCCGCGCCTGGGCGTACTGGCCATTGATCTCCCCGGCAATTTGGCTTCGCGGTTGGGATCAAGGAGTTCCGCAGGAGTGATCGTGGTGGGACGGGCCGCTGACCTGATCATGCCCGATACTGGCCTGCAGGCTGGCGACATCATTCACCAGATCAACACCCTCCCCGTCGATTCGACCGACACGCTGCGTACCGCACTCGGAGCGCTGAAATCCGGCGATCCGGTCGCCCTCCAGGTCGAGCGTGACGGCGGGTTGATGTATGTGAGTTTCGAGATGGACTAGCCAAGGTGGGCTGGGTGCCCCATTCTAAACTTCGCTGTCCTTGCGAAATTTAAAACCTGCCCTGACGGGACGGGTGGCCCACTCAAGCCCGTCCTCCTCAACGATGAGATACCGTGTAATAGATAAAGAGCGCGATAAGAGCAATTACGCCGAGCAGAACAATCGCGAAAATAATTGCCAGAGGCCAGAAAGCCCAGGACCATGATTGTCTTTTTCTGATCTGCTGTATGGCGTTGTGCAATGAGAAAGCCGTGGCAATTGCGCCCAACGGAGTCAAGGCGAAGGCGGGCATAAAAGCATCGAGCTCACCCGGTCCCCTGCATCCATGCTGGAAACAGTAAAGAGAAGGCAACAGAATCGAAAAGATGTAAACGATGGCAATGAAATACGAAATCGCGAGGCCTAGTTTGCGTAACATAGACCTTTCCTCAGATCTTATTCTCGTTCGCGTACAGATAGCCACGTTAGCACAGGGGGCCACCCGTTCTGATGAAGAGCAGTGGCCGTCTTGCGCAACGCCGCGGCCAACTCCTCCGGCTTGAATCCGAACGGCCCGGGTCTGCTCTTGTAGGCCACTTTGCCGCCGCCATCGATCAGGTAGAGGCGATCGGGCCACGCCGTATAGGCGCTCTCCGTCGAGTTCCCAAACTCATCCAGAACTGCCGGAATCTCGATCCCCAGCTTGCGCACGCACGTCCCGGCCAGCGTCGCTCGCTCGTCCTCGTTCCGCGGAGTGGCAAACACCACCTTATCCCGGATGTTACTTTCCATCTGCCAAACGTCGCTCGGATGGGCTTCGCTGATGTAGACCACGAGAAATGTGACCTGATTGCGATATTGCTCATAGAGCTTGTTAAGAGCGGGAACCTCCCGCCGGAACGGCGGTCAGGTATAGCTCCCGAATACGAGCACCACCGGGCGCCCTTGCGCGGCGAAAGATGACAGCTGGGTCTGCTCGCCCGTGTCCAGCCTGGCTAGCGTGAAATCGGGCGCGCGCTCCCCAACCTCGAGGTTGCCGGCACGGGCGCGCAGCCAGAGCGTTTCAAAGGGAAGCACGAGGAATGCAACTGGCCCCGGTATTCTCGACATTACCCGGGCGAAGCGCTCGGGCGGTTGCCGCATCACGTGGTACAAAGCCCCGCACGTGATTACCCACAGCGTGCCGATCAGGCAAACCGCGGCGACTACCGTTTTCTTCACAGACTTTGAAGGTGCCGTCACTTGACTTGCAGTCGAATCCCACAGAATTGGGTGATTATTAGGTATGGGGCAGGGAAGATCAATACTGGGAAAGTAGTATTAATTGTGGCACTGGAGGGTCAGACGGCTTTCAGAGTCTTAGGTAGCGGAGGGGAACGAAATTCCCCAAAAATCCTTGGCCTTATCATCCTGCTCGACAAACTCAATGGCGTATGTGGGAACTCCATTCCGTGCGACCAACTGCGAAACGACCCGCGCCGCAACTTGGATACCGTGCTTGTTCTTCACTGAGACGATAGAACCGACCAGCAATTCTCGATGCAACTGGATGGCTGCCCCATGCTTATTCAGGTTGGTAGCCTTGGCAGGCATCGCAAAGGAAGATTTGTGCCGATCTTGACCCGCCAGTTCCACCGGGCTGTCGAGGGCAATCCGGGTGCTCCTGCGTTTTCCCAGTTGAATGCGATTCAGGCTGCGAGTCGCCGTTATATCTATGGACGTGCTCGCATTCGAGCGGTGTTTTGACACTTTTCGAGCTTCCATTGATACCCGAAACTACATTTGTTCCAACGGAGCTGCAATGTACGTGGGTCACCACGACAATATGACTGAAGTGATCATGACTTGGCGAGCCGCAGGTGATTCATTCGGCGGTCAATAGAGAAACGTCTGGTACCCCTTTGACGAAGCCAGCCTTTAGAACGCGCTTCCTCCTCCTCCGCCGAATCCCCCGCCGGAAAATCCACCCCCGCCGAATCCGCCTCCACCAAAACCCGAGCCGCTCGAACTGGCGCGCGGAGCCGAGACGAAGACCTGGTGCATGTCCGACGCCATGCTGTGCATCGAACTCGAAAAGAAGATCGGATTGAACATCATGCCGGGCGCATATACGCCGGGCGCCACATACCAGCTCGGAGGGTCTTTGATGATTCCGGCAAAGGCCTGCGCCCAGTGATGCTCCACGCCCAGCGCCATCGCGTACGGCAGAAATTTCTCAAACGTGGTGGGCGGCATGACTTTGAGCCGCTCCGCGTCCACCCGATTCATGAACTCCTGAAAGCCCAGCACCGCGATGCGAGTGCGTGCTCCCTTGACCGTCTTGGCCGTCATGACCCGGGCAAACAGCCACCAGATCAAGGCTGAAATCAGCACGCTCACGATCAGCAACGGAACCGAGCTGAAAAAGTTGGCCCATCCCAGGTATTGGAAAATCGCGAAGGGAATCAGAATCGCAACCGCCGCAGCGACGCTGTAGCCGTTCGCCGACTCCGGGTCGAGCAGGTAGATGCCCTTGTTCTTCAACTCCGACATGATGTCCTGGCGGATGACCGGTACAGCGGTGTAGAAGCGGTTCTTCAGACTCGACAGGCGAGTCTCGTCCCCACCGGCAAACACGTTTTCCAGCATGACCCGCTCATGGGGAGCCAGATCGCCGCCCCACTGCTCGCGCGGCTTGAGCAGGTGGAAAACATAGTCCTTGTGGGTGAAGAGCACGACTTTTTCCGCCGTCTCTTCGATCTTGATGTAGCCGCGCACCGCCATATCAACCATAGTCGACGTGATATCGCGAGGGTGAATCGTGTCTTCCAGCAGCGTGCCTGCTTCCGCCGGAGAGATGCCCGGTGGAGGCTCGTACATGGGCGCAACCGACATGCCCGGATCCTGGTCGCGTCCCTTGTACCACCACAGCGGAAACATCACGGCCAGCGTGACCAGCGGAAGGAAAACGGCGGGATTGCCTCCGATGAACCAGAAAAACCGCGTGATCGCGCCCGGTTCCTCGAGGATGTCCTTCGGGATGTAGACGTCGACGGTCAGCCCGCCGCGCATGGGCAGCGGATTGTTGGTCTCGAACTGTGCCGCCGCACCATCCACCTTGGCGGTCGCGCGCTCGGCTGATCCGTACACGCCGGTGAATGCCTGCGCCCGGAGCGAACCGGCCGCCGCATCGGGAAAACTCACGGTCGCCGCCGCGTGATCGATCGGCACCGGCCAGTCATTTCCCGTGACGTTCCAGTAGAACTCATCGTGATCTTCGAAGAAGCGCGTACCGTTGCGCACGCGGTAGGCGATCTCGACCGTCCGGGTTGCATCCACCGCGTGGGGAATATAAATCTTCAAGTCGCGGAAGCCGTTGGAAACCGACGAGTCGTACTTGAGCGCCCGGCCCTCGCCATCGCTGACGCTGGTGACGTCGACGTAGAGTTCGTAATTGGTGCGGTTCGGGCCGGGGTATTCGATGGGAATCGTGCGATGAATCCCGTGCCACTCGCCTACAAACGCCAGTGTAATGTGCTCGGTCACCACCGCGCTGCCGTCTTTGGCGACGCTGATGTTGTCCTGAAAGTCGGCCACCCGCCAGGATTTGGCGGCGGCGACGCTGGCGAGACCGGAGGAGAGCAGCGCTAGAAGAAGAATCCTGGTTGGGATTTTCACATTACCAAATTCTCCAATTACTCAATTACCAAATTACGAAATTACCCAATCGCCTAGAACTTCACCTGCACCGGCTCGCGATCGGCTTCGGGGGCTTCGAAGAACTGCCGCGCGCTAAACCCGAACATTCCGGCAATGATATTGGTGGGAAACGACTGAATCTTGGTATTCAGATCGCGCACCACGGCGTTGTAGTAACGGCGCGAGTTCTGAATGGAATCTTCGGTCTGGCTCAGCGAGCCCTGCAGCTGCGTGAACTCCTCGGAAGCCTTGAGCTGGGGATAATTCTCCGCCACGGCAAACAGGCTCTTGAGCGCACCGGTAAGTTGATTTTCGGCGGCCGCCTTATCCGCCGGCGTAGTCGCCTGCATGGCCTGCGAACGGAACTTGGCAATGTTCTCGAACGTGCCTTTTTCGTGAGCGGCATATCCCTTCACCGTTTCCACCAGGTTGGGGATCAGGTCGTGACGCCGCTTCAGTTGCACATCGATGTCGGACCACGCCGAATCGCAGCGCACGCGCAGCTGCACCAGGGTGTTGTACATGCCGATCAGCACCACGGCGATGCCGACAAGAATTACCAGGAAAATGATGGCGCTCATGAGCTTCTCCTCGGCATTCGCATTCGGAAGAGTGAACCGGAAATCAATGGGACGTTAACACAGCGAGGACGCAGGCGCAACGATTTGTAACTTCAGACCTCGGGCGTCAGACCTCAGACCTTGGGCTGAGGCGCATAGGCTTAGGTGCGGGTTCTGAAGTCCGAAGTCTGAAGTCTGAGGTCTGAAGTCCGAGGTCTGAAGTCCGAGGTCTGGGTTCCGAAGTCTGAGGTCCGAAGTCTGAAGTCTGAGGTCCGAAGTCTGAAGTCTGAGGTCCGAAGTCTGAAGTCTGAAGTCCGAGGTCTGAGGTCCGGTTTTACTGCATCGGCGCGAAGTAGCCTTTGCGCGCCCGCACCTGCAGATCCTTCTTCAGGGAAGAAATCTCGATCGTGCGGAAGCGGCCATCGGCATCGAAATCAGCCGGCTTGTAGGAGACCACGTACTGGCTGCGCAGTTCGTCTTCAATCGCGTCGTAGGAGTGGGTAATGTCCTTCATCTTGAAGGGGAAAAACGCCCGGCCGCCGGTGGCTTCGGCCAGCTGTTCGAGCACTCGGTCGCCGCGCAGCACCAGGCCGCTGTCATCGGTGGAAATGGCGTAGATGATGACCTCGGCGCGTTGCGCCATTTCGATCGCCTGCGCTTTGGTGAATTCGCTCTGATTGTCTTCCCCGTCGCTGACCACGATGATGGCTTTGCGCAGCGGGTGGTCCGAGCGGTCCTTCAGGAACTTATCCTTGCAGGCGTGGTAGACGGCGTCGTAGAGCGCGGTCCCGCCGCCATCACGCAGCTTGTGCACGCTCGCCGAGAGCAGCGGCACGTTGTCGGTAAAATCCTGGGCCAGCTGGCTGTGGCTGTTGAATCCGAGAATAAAGGCTTTGTCGAAACCGGCGCGCAAGGTGTGCTGCAGAAAGCTGGTGGCTGCGCCCTGCTCAAAATCGAAGCGGCTGTTCACCGATCCGCTCACGTCGATCAACAAGCCCAGGTGCAGCGGCAGATCGGTCTCCCGGTGGAAGTTCAGAATCGCCTGCGGCGGTTTGTGATCGTCCAGAATGGTGAAATCTTTCTGGGTCAGGTCGCGGACGAACTTGCCGTGCTTATCGGTGGCGATGAACAGCACGTTCACTTCATTCACCCGCGAGTGAAGCGTGATGATCGCACCCTGGTCGTCTGGATTGTCAGCGGCTGCGGGTCCCGTGATGTACGCGGCCAGGCTGGGCGCACCCGGACTGTACACCGCCTGCGCCGGGGACTGGCTGGCGAGCCCCGCGGTAGCCAGCAACAGAGTCACAGACCGGAAATAGGCGTTCGTGTACTTCATGCCCGAAAAATCCAAAATTTTCACTCTAAACCGCGCCGACAGACCACTCCGGGTACTTGGATGCACGCCAGATGCCGAAATCCCGGTCCCCGCCGGACGCTGCTATCTCATTGACTCTAGGAGGGTGCCGCCGATGTGCCAAGTTACAAAAGGAGCACGCGTATGGTCATGGCACAAGACATGCAGATTCTATCAGTTGCGCAATGGTAGCTGGCCGCCGCTCGTTGTTCAGTCGGATTCTCGCGCAAACTTTATGCACCCAAGGCAGACTGCTTTCCTTAGAATCGGTCTTGAATCTATCTCGGGGGGTACTCATGAAAAAGTTCATGGCGTGTTTTGTCGTCGTCCTCATGTCGGCGGTGGCAACCTTCGCCGCCAATGATGAGCACGAACAAGATCGCGTCAAAGATGCGGGAGCTGTGATGAAAGAAATTCTGAATATTCCTGACGACATTCCGCAGGACCTGCTCGACAAGGCGGAGTGCGTGATCGTTCTGCCGTCCGTGAAGAAAGGAGCCTTCGGCGTCGGCGCCAGCTACGGTCGCGGCGTGATGGTGTGCCGTAGCGGCGAGCACTACACGGGCAAGTGGGGCGCCCCCGCGCTGTATGCCCTGGAAGGCGTCAGCATCGGATTTCAGCTGGGCGGCCAGGCTACCGACTTCGTACTCCTGGTGATGAATCCCAAAGGGGCGAGATCGTTACTGTCCAGCAAAGTGAAGCTCGGCGCAGACGCCTCGGCGGCAGCCGGTCCCAAGGGCCGTACCGCGGAAGGTGCGACCGACATTGTGATGAATGCGGAAATCCTCTCGTATTCGCGGAACAAGGGCCTGTTCGCGGGCGTATCGCTGGAAGGCTCGACTTTGCGCTCCGATGGCAGCGCCAACGAAAAACTGTATGGCAAGAAACTGACCGCCAAAGAGATCATTCGCGAAGGCAAAGTCGGCATCCCCGCCTGCGCCCACGACCTGGTCTCGCTGCTCGATACCAAGTCGCCAGTCAACAAGTCGGACCCGAAGTCGCTGGAGTAAAATTTTCTTCGATGGCGTCATCCCGAGCGAGGCCGCTTTTCAGGCGGAGCGAGGGATCTCGCGCGGGGCGTCTCGGCGGTACGCGCAAGATCCCTCGGCCCGGTGAAAGCGCGGGCCTTCGGGATGACGCAACTCCGGAACACGGAATTGAAGCCGAGTTGCCCACGAAACGATGCGCCTGGGCGAGCGGCGAGGCGGCCATCCGCTATCACGACGAAGAATGGGGCGTGCCGGTGCATGACGACCGCACGCTCTTTGAGTTTCTGATCCTCGAAGGCGCGCAGGCAGGCCTGAGCTGGAACACCATCCTCAACAAGCGCGAAAACTACCGCAAAGCTTTCGACGGTTTTGACCCGGAGCGCGTGGCCCGTTATGACCGGCGCAAGATCTCGCAACTGCTGCGCGATCCCGGCATTGTGCGCAACCGGTTGAAGATCAACGCCGCAGTGGAGAACGCGAAGGCGTTTCTCCGCCTGCAGAAAGAATTCGGCAGCTTCGACCGGTATATCTGGCAATTCGTTGGCGGCCAGCCGCGAGTCAACCGGCGCAAATTACTTCGCCAGGTTCCGGCGCGCACCGCCGAATCCGACGCCATGAGCAAAGACCTCAAGCGCCGCGGCTTCCGCTTCGTCGGCTCGACCATCTGCTACGCCTTCATGCAGGCGGTGGGAATGGTGGACGATCACGTGGTGGACTGCTTCCGCTATAGGCTCGTGTAGCGGCGGACGCCTCGTCCGCCGCGAGTCGCGAAGCGACGAGGGTCCGCGGCGTGACCCGCCT